>ERZ772900.2144-NODE-2144-length-15661-cov-6.431821_pt1 | contig 15661 bp, 14 predicted proteins | sample MGYA00512124_ERZ772900 | MGnify/ENA primary metagenome ERZ772900 (study PRJEB29015, sample SAMEA2737716) | human gut metagenome | biome: human gut; feature: human-associated habitat; material: faeces | place: China | collected 2012 ... | reverse complement strand
CCCAATCGTCGCGTGCTCCGATGCATTTTTTGTATGCTCGGATCTGTGCGGCATAAGTCCGGGCATGGTCACCAACTGCCTGCCGTCATCGGGGATCTTTAAGTCGCCCATAAGAATGGCATAGGAAATGGCGCGTTTGCCAAATCTCCTTCGGATGTCCTCGACAGCGTCCTCCAGAAGAATACGGCGATCCCGCTTCTGATGATCCACGAACATAGAGAGTTGCTCTGCATCTTTCTGCGATACCAAATCAATACCGCGAATCGTGACAGCTCGAATTGGTTTATCCCACCGATACCGCTCCATAAGAAGATGAAAGCCTGCTCCGGCGATTTCGTTGGGGAGCTGCGTTCTGAATGGGAGCTTACACTGGTACTGTGAGCCATACAGGTCATTTGTCCGGATGGAGACTTGAACACCACACGCCATCAACTCATGGACGCGGAGCCGATGCCCGACATCCTGGCTCAATTCCAGCATAACGCGAAACACATCTTCCGGCGTTTGCAGGTCAGCAGTACAGGTAATTCCGTGCCCGATGGACTTGACGGGGCTGACAAAGTCCTTATGCATAACACGAGAAGTATCCGTTCCGTTTGCATACATCCAGAGCTTAAGACCATTGATTCCCAGCATATGCCGCAGTGTATCCGGAGAAGTCTTTGCCAAATCCTCGATGGTGTGGATTCCGTATTGAGCCAGCTTATTCTCTGTGGCTCTGCCCACAAAGAGTAGCTCTGCAGCATCGAGCGGCCAGATTTTTTCTTTGAAGTTGTCCCGTTTGATTTCGGTGATTGCATCCGGCTTTCGCATGTCTGACCCGAGTTTGGCAAAAATCTTGTTGAAAGACACACCGATGCTGACAGTCAGGCCAAGTTCCTTTTTTGTTGTCTGCCGAATCGCTTCGGCGATTTCCATGCCCGTTCCGCAGACACCGGAACCGGTCACATCAAGCCAGCATTCATCCATGCCATATGGCTCAACGAGATCCGTATATCGGTGGTAAATTTGACGAGCCAGCTTAGAATACTTGAGGTACTGATCGTACTGGGGCGGTACAACGATTAGTCCTGGGCAAAGCTGTCGAGCTTCCCAATTCACCATGCCTGTTTTTACTCCAGCTTTCTTGGCTAAGTCTGACTTGGCTAAGACGATACCATGACGTTCTTCGTTTGATCCGCACACTGCAACAGGCTTTCCTTTGAGCTCTGGGTCAAGCATCATTTCAACGGATGCGTAGAAGGAGTTCATGTCGCTGTGCAGAATGACACGCTCGTTATCCATGTGTTCTCACCTCTTATCTTGCTCGTGTGTCTCTATAATAAGCGGATTATTTATCTATGTCAATGTCGCATTTGTAGAGTAATAGTCAATTTTCTGTTGACAGCGAGTCTTTTCCACTATATACTGAAGCCATAAACAGAAAAGGCGGTTGCTATTATGAGTAAGAGCAAAGCTAAAATTCTTTCTCTCCCGATAACGAATCACGCAAACTATAATGCAGAGACAGAGCGTCAAGAAAATGTTATTGGGGCCCGCATTGATGAAGCACGCCGCAAGGCTGGCCTCAGCCTCGTCGATTTCAGCGCACTTTTGCGGCAGTATGGGGTAACGATGTCCCCCAGCGGCATCAATAAGTGGGCAAAGGGCAGTGCTTTACCAAACGCCTATCAGCTGGTGGCTGTCTGTCATGCGCTTGATCTGGATGTGGATGTTTCTTATTTTTGCAGCAGTCATACACCGGTGCTCAATGATGCAGGCTTGGCAAAAGTCAGGGAGTACAAGGATGACCTGATTGCATCTGGAAAGTATAAGCCGCAGCCAAAGGTGGTCAGCATTCTCAAGTACATAGAGATGCCTGTGAGTAATCTTGCGGTATCCGCTGGTACCGGCGAATTCCTCGATGAGGGCAACTTTGAGATGGTTAGCTTTCCCGAGAAGTCAGTTCCAAAGGGTGCTGATTTTGGTGTACGGGTTTCCGGCGATAGTATGGAGCCTGTTTATCATGACGGTCAGATTGTATGGGTCGAGGAGTGCGAGACCTTGGCCGTTGGCGAGGTCGGCATCTTTGTCTATGATGGCGATGGCTACTTGAAGGTGTACAGTGAGCAGGAGCCAAATGAACAACAAAAGGACGCATTCACTGACAGCTATGGTTGCCTGCACATGCAGCCCGTGATGTTGTCCTATAATCAAGCATACGAGCCCAAGGCGATCATGCCCGACTCGAGATTCCAAGTCGTAGGTCGAGTTCTTTGAGTACAGAATATTGGACTACATTCCCTTTAGAATTAATGGCGGGATAGGGTGTAGAAAGGCGGGGATTATATGGATACGATAGCAAGAGTGATGCAGCTGGCTGACGAGCGTAACCTCTCACTTTTCAAGCTATCTCAGCTGTGTGATGTATCATATTCAACCTTGAAGAATGCTGAGATGCGCGGAAGTCAGTTGGGGGTTCCCACGATTGAGCGTATCTGCGTTGCGCTGGGAGTCACATTAAGCGACTTTTTTGCCGAGTCAGATAGTGCATATACAAAATGAAAGACCAAGAGGTCCATCGGACGAATATCCGATGGACCTCTACGAAATTCATTGACTGCACGAACATACCACCAGAGTCGCTGATTTTGATACAATAGAAAAAGCCTTCTCTGTAGCTAAAACCGTCAAAAAGGCACAAAACCAAGGGCTTTCGAGGTAAAATACTAACTTCGAAAGCCCTTAGTTGCTTTATTCAGTTACAGATTTCTGCCGTTCCAATTCCCAACTGCACGTGGGGTGTACGCCTTGCGGTGTATGGATTTTGGAATAATTAAAAAGTATAGCAAAATTAAAAGGTCAAGAGAAATGCTCGGTGCCGCAGGCCTGATCTATAAAAACGCTGTCTTTGATACAAACAGAAAGCCTTCTCCGGCACAAGTGCTGAAAAAGGCTTGAAATAAATGGCTTTCGAGGTTCCGCTGTGTTTTACAGCAGAGCTTCGGAAGCCCTTTTCTGTTTGATTGTTACTGGCCGGTTCTGTGGCTTGTGGAACTTACCCATCAAAAACGGCTGTCAGAGGAGTAATTAAAAAGTGTGGAATAATTAAAAGGTTTCAAACTCTAATCCTTTTTTGTAAAAGCCTTCACCCCTGTCCATATTGCTCCGCCTATTAATGCGAGAACTCCCATTACAGTAACGCCTGTATCTCCGGCTTTCTTTTTACATGCAGAACAAATACCTGTCTTGTTTTTATCTACTATGGTTTTTCCACATATTTTGCATTTTCTCTCTTCATTGTTATTCTTGCTCATCATTTACATCCTCCACTGAAACTATGTAAACATCTTTGTTTTCGATTGCGAGTCTTGTGCTTTCTAATGCAGGTTCGAGTTCTTTTGAAAAGGTATACCAACAATCTGTGTTTTCTTTGCTATAGTGATAATTATCGTGCATCAGCTCTATAGCAGACATACCTCTTCCGCCTATTTCCTGCGTGATAAAATCGTGCATTACGGTTTGATAACGATCCAATACGAGCTTTGAGTCCTCCCGACGACCGAGTGCCTCAAACACCTGCATTTGTACGCCAGAAAACTTTGTTGCCAACTGCAAATCATCCGATAAATTTGAAAGAAGAGTATCTATAGAAGATTGTTTGTGGAACAACGACCATTTTGTGTTCTTCGCAAGATGTAATGAAGCAGTTCGCATTTCTGCATATACGCTATTTAACGCTGTTGTCATCCGGTCAGATGCCTTTTCAAGGAACTGGTTCCTCGATTCAATAGAAGCTGCGTTCTGCGCTTGTAAAATGTAGTCACGAGCATCAAAGAATGGCGTGAGAATATCTCTGTCTCTATCTCGATCTAACTGATAACTCTGCATTTCTTGGATGCCTTTTAGCGTGTCTTGAATTTGCTTCATTTGCATTTGATTAGCAATGCTTCGAGTGGTTTCGAGAGTTCCGGGATTATTAATCACTTTTTTAAGTGTGATATCTTTGACACGAACCCCATTTTTATCAACGATTACCGCACGAAGGTTACCATCCACTTGTTTTGAGTCTCCTATAGAGTATAGACCCTGTTTGAGCTTTTCTTTTATCCCTGCTGGCAGGCTATCAAAATCAGGAACAAGGGTGATGTTTCCTCTGGCAACAACAGCTGCATGTTGAACAACATCATTTATTATTCCAAGGTCTGCAACAGGAATATTTGAAACCACTTCAACAAACGGACTATCTGCCAAAGATCGTGTTAACTGTTGAGCATATAAGCCCATGAAATCACTCATTTTTGATATTTCATATCCGTTCGTATCTGCGTCAGTTACAAGAATATGTAGTTCAGAAGGAACAAGAGCAGTGTCAGATTCTTTGTTTTCCTGATCCTTGTATTCATTTGAGTCAATCACGGTGTTTCACCTCTTTACACTTGGATTTTAATCATGCAAAATGCTCTATGACTATGGCATTGAGCTGTGCGGCAATCTCCGAGAAATCCCGGTTCAAATCAAGCGCCTTCACACTGATCTTGTTGCCACTCATCTGGTAGCTGTTGTCCGGCTGAATGGCCTCATCCGTTGCGGCATAAAGGAGCATGCCGGAAACCTTGTGGGGCTGGTCCCCGAACTCTGTATCCTTGTTCTTGACGTAGGTAAAGATCTGATACAGATTGCCGGAATGAAGCGTGTGGACGTCGTACTGAGTCTGAGTGGTATGCGTGTAATACTTGGCGTCGATGATAAGCACCTCGCTGCCTCTGGTGAGCATGATGTCACTCTGCATTACCGGCAGCATCGTCCCGATACCATCATCCAAGGCCCACGGGATCTGCGAGGCCGTCGCCGTCACCTGCGGACACTCCTTGGCGTAGTATTCGAGGATGAATTTCTCGTAAAGACGGTTCATGCGCTGTTCATCCACAAAGGAGGCCAGCTTGTATTCTCCGGAGTCTGTGGTCAGAAGCATTCCTTCCAGAATGAGCTGGCAGAGACTGATGAGCATACGATAGGTATTGTTGTTCCTCTGGAACCGAATAGCTGACCAGCGGATCGTGGTGGGATCGATTGTGTCAACATTCGAGAAGAACAGCATTTCCTTTTTCAGATCGCTTTTGTACTCCTGATCCACCCTCGTGTGCCGGAGCAGAAGCATAACGGTCGTTTTCAGTATCTGATTCAGGAGATTGTTTTCAGAAAGCTCGTCGTACTCGCAGGTCAGCACCCGCTTTCTGGCAAGGCGGTTCTGAATGGTCCCCGGCATATCGATCTTGCCACGGACTACCGCAACATCCTCTTTACGGTTCAAATACTCCCGGTACAGGCCCTGCTTCAACTGTCTGCTGATGCCCTTCGCCAGAATCGCAGCGAAGAGGTTATGCATGTTCTCGAACTCTTCGGTAGCAACATCCTCATAACCGCCTTGATTCAGAGTCGTGAAGGCATACGAAAGCATATAGTATATGTTTTTTATGAAGATGCTCTTATCCTTAATCATTGAAACACACCTTGCAGAATGTTCTCCCAACGCTGGAGCCTGTTGGCGTCGTCGAACCAATACTCGCTGAGCATCGGAAGAATGTCGTAGTCAACGATGGAGTGCAGCCACTCCTCGGTGCAAACATCCCTGCCGCAGAAATAGCTGTGGCCGATGCAGAAGCCCTTACCCAACGACTTATCAAGAGAGATTTCACGGTTCAGGTCTTTCACCTTATTAACGAGTTCGTTCAGCGTCTCGTTGTTCAGGCTGTTCTGGTAATGGATGAAGCCCTCGGAATCGAAGCCCGGTTCCACCTCAAAGAAGCTGAAGCGGCGACGGAGCGCATAGTCGATCATGGCAAGGCTTCGGTCCGCAGTGTTCATCATGCCGATGATGTAGAGGTTCTTCGGAACGGAGAATGAGAGCCCGTTATAAGCGAGAGTCGCCTTTGTGCCTCTGTAGTCCTTCTCGATCAGCATAAGCAACTCACCGAAGATTTTACTCATATTGCCACGGTTGATTTCGTCGATGATGAAGAAGAACTCCTTGTCCGGCTGGTTGGCGGCCTTCTGGCAGAAGCGATAGAAAATACCATACTTCAGCTCGAAACCATCCTCGACCGGCTTATAGCCCATCATGAAATCCTCGTAAGAGTAATTCTGATGGAATTGGACGAACTCAATGCGACTATCATCCTTTTCTCCCATCATAGACCATGCCAAACGCCTTGCGGCGAAGGTTTTGCCAACGCCGGGAGCACCCTGCAGAATGATGTTCTTCTTGTTACGGAGCACTGCCACAAGGTTTTCATAGCGTTTTTCAGCCATATATACTTCATCCAGAAAATCGCTCTTTGTGTAAGCGTCAATAGAAGTTTCTGCGGTAACAGGATTTTCTTCACGAATCATATCGAGGATGAAGTCATATTCGCCCCTTGTAAGCTTGAACAGGCTGCCCTGCGGATTTTGGAAATATTCCATGCGTTCCAGTTCAGGACACCCTTTTAGCGTTGCATAGTCAATGGGAGAAGTCAAGCCTTCCACTTTTTCGAAAAATAACTTTTCACCGTCCTGTTCTGCACTGACACGGCCGATTGCTACAATCTGCTTTACCGGGTTAGATTCATAGCCGATAATCATGTCACCAGCTTTCGCATCCAGGAAGTTCTGAAAAATACGGCGTTTGTTTCCGTTTTCATTGTAGAGTGTGTAGGATTGCACCGCTCCGACAGCAATGTCGGAAAAGCTCCAAATTTTCGGATTCGCATTCAGCCACCAATAGCCATGGCCTTCTCCTCCGGGAGCCGCCTTCACATACAGTTCAATTCCCGACAGATCAACCTTATCCAAGGCGGCGGACAGCTCGTCACGAAGTCTCCAGGTGTAGGAGCCTTGTTCCTCTTTTGACGCATAGCGTCCCACATAAAGAATCGGCCACCACTTCGAGTTTTCCGTATCCTCTTCCATAACCGGGCAGCCAGTTTTATCTGCAATTCTTTTGGCAAGTGCAGACGATCCGGCGCTGTAAAAATTTTTAGATTCGCCGTATTTTACAGCAAGCTGTGTGCAGGTAGCCTGACCGCCGTAATCTTTCATGCGCTTCATGATTTCAAGACTGGCAGTGGTGAATATTTCGAGATCACCCAGTAGCTTCATCCAATCGCCCTCAGAGAAGCCCGGCGTGTAGGTTGCCGGAAACCATCCGCTCTCCACTTGAACTTCTGAATCCTTCTGCGCGTAGAATCTACTGATATAAAATCCTACATCGATGGTCAGCGTTTTGAGTTCAGGGTCGGGATAGCAGGTGCCCGTCAGCTGCGACTGAAACAGATTAACGAGTTCCGTATCCTCTTTGAGAACAAGGCTGATTTCATCGTAGAGCTTCAGAAAGTTTCGAATGTTATCGGCATAGGCGCCTTTCTTGAAATGGTATTCTGCCTCAAGCTCATTTGCGACGGTTTTTACTTCACCGAACTTGTAGATGTAATACTTATCCGGATAACGCAGCCAGAGATAGGTACTGATAGCGTTCTCATACTGGTAATGCTGCGCAGCACCGTTTCCGTATTTCTCAAGTAGAATAGAGGACTGCAATTTAAACGCATTCATGCGCTCATACACATCCTTGCTCTCGTCGAACAAGGCAATAAACATTGCTCGGACCTCTTCCGGAGCGGCTTTGGCAAAGCCAACAATCATACCCTTCGGGAAGTTGTTACTGGAAGCCAGCAGATTAAAGGTCTTGTCAAGGGAGCGATTCAGCATTTCAGGGAAATTCTGAGCGTTTACATCCCAATTGTCCTGAAACCATTTCACAGCTTCCCATTTGTATTTTTCGTTGCCCCACTGCGTGGAGACAAAATTCTGCTTGTAGTGCGCCAGTACATCTTTCAATCGAAATTGGTCAAACATGATGCTACCCCTTTATGCCTCTCTCAGGCTTTTATAAATCTCGTCTGTAAAGATACCAAGGACCTGTCGCTTGATCTCATCGTTGCTGAGAAGAAGCGAGAAGAAGTCCTGGTTCTGCTCCAAGCCCTCAATCAGTGCATCGTCAATGTCATCAAAATACGAAAACTCAAAATCTTTGACGGTATTATTCCGCGCGCTGGTTTTCAGCTTGTCGGACTTCAGCAGAATATCCCGAATCTGCAGCATAGCCTTGACTGCTACATCGTTATCATAGGCTTTTCCTGTGCGGCTGTTGATTTCAGCGATGATCTGGGAAAGCCGTTCTTCCTTCGCTTCGGTCAGGCCAAAACTCTCGGCGGTCGGCAGCTTTACCACAGGTTGTGCGACAAGGTTTGGAGTCGTATGTTCCTCCGCCTTTTTCTGAACAAAATTGGTGGCCTTGATTTTACCGTCCAGATTATATCCGCCGCCCGGATGCTTGATATTGATGTAAGCCAGCAAATAAGTGATGAAGTTATATTTCTTGTGCAGGTCGGTATCCTCGAAACAGGACACCTGCAGCAGAAACTCATAAAACCGGACGAAATGGCGCATCATGGACACGATCTCATGCTGTTTGATTAGTTCGTATTGCTCAATCCTATTCTTTGCCCGCTTGAAGTAGAAAGTCAGCTTCTGCTTATCCTTGGAGGAGATATTCCCCTTGTAGAGCAGTTCGTTGGCTTTTTCAATATCATCAGGGTCAAGAACAGTATACGCATCGATCTGTGCCTCCAAATCGTAGATCGCCGTCGGCGTTACGGAGGTGGAAAGCAAGGTGGTCGTATAATACGGTGCGAACGCTGCCTTGATGTCCTCATATGTATTCACAAAGTCCAGCACAAAGGTTTTCTTCTCAAACGGTGGGCAGATACGGTTCAAGCGAGAAAGCGTCTGGACGGCGGAAACGCCCTTCAGTTTCTTGAGAACATACATAGCGCAGAGCTTCGGTTGATCGAATCCAGTCTGATACTTATTGGCAACCAGCAGCACCTGATAGTCATCCCCGTCAAATTCCTTTGTCAGCCGATCCTCCGGGAAGCCGTTCATGGAAACCTCGGAGTATTCGGTGTCATCGTCCGGCAGCTTCACCTTACCAGAGAAAGCGACCAATGCCTTGATATCGGTGTAGCCTTTTTTCTGAGTGTAATTCTCAAATGCCTGACGGTATTTGACCGCACCTTGCCGGGAAGCGGTGATGACCATTGCTTTTGCCATACCGCCGAGTTCCGGCATAACCGTGGTACGGAAATGCTCCACGATGACTTCCACGCGCTGCGCAATGTTTGTTTCGTGCAACTCCACAAAACGGGCAATCTGCCTTTTTGCATCAGCGGTCTTGCAGCGAGGATCTTCTTCAATCTCCTTGTTCAGCTGATAGAAGGTGTCGTAAGTGGTGTAGTTCTGGAGCACATCCAGAATAAATCCTTCCTCGACGGCCTGTTTCATGGAGTAGATGTGAAACGCCTCTCGCTGTCCCTTGGTGTTCAGTCGACCGAACAACTGAATCGTTGTGGGCTTGGGTGTAGCGGTGAACGCAAACATGGAAACATTGGCTTGTTTGCCGTTGCGACGGATCTCGTCCGTAATCATGTCTTCGACATCGCCGTTTTCCTGCTCGCCGGAGCCCAGCGACATGGTGACCGCCGCCATATCTTTACCGGCAGTAGAAGAATGTGCCTCGTCGATAATAACGGCGAACCGCTTGTCTTTCAGCCCCGCAACGCTATCCACGATGTATGGGAATTTTTGAATCGTAGTAGCAATAATCTTCGTATTGCCGTTCAGGGCAATTGCAAGGTCGGCGGAGTTGCATTTATCGTCCATCACACGGATAAGTCCGGCTTTGTGCTCCATGCCCATAATGGCCTTCTGAAGCTGACGGTCAACGACAACACGGTCGGTGACGATGACGACATTATCAAAAATAATTTTATTATCTGCATCGTGCAGTGAAGTGAGGCGGTGCGCCAGCCATGCGATAGAGTTCGTTTTGCCGGAGCCTGCGCTGTGCTGGATCAGATAATTCTGCGTAGAGCTATTCTCACGCACATCTGCCAGCAGCTTGCGGATTACATCGAGCTGATGATACCGAGGAAATATGACATTTTCAGACTTTTTCGTTTTCCCTGTCAGCTCGTCCTTGCTTTCCTTGGTTTCAATGAAGATGAACTTGCTGATGAGGTCGAGGACAGTGTCCTTTTTCAGAATGTCCTCCCACATATAGGAGACGCTGTATTTGTCCTTGAAGGTGGGGTTACCCGCACCGGCATTGACGCCTTCGCCGTTGCCCATGTTGAAGGGCAGGAAGAAGGTAGAGTTCCCGGCAAGCTTGGTGGTCATATAGACCTGCTCCAAATCCATTGCAAAGTTAACAAGGCACCCGGCTTTGAACCAAAACAGCCGGGTCTTCGGATCACGGTCAACACGGTACTGATAGATAGCGTCCTGATAGGACTGACCTGCGGCATTACATTTCAGTTCAAAGGACATGATGGCAATGCCGTTCAGGAAAATGACCAAGTCAACCCTCTCATCATTGCTTGCCCAGACTTCCTCCATAACGGAGAAAATGTTTTTCTCATACTTCGCCAGCAACTCCTGGTTAAAGGTAGTCGCCGGTTTCGTGTACATCAGTTCCAGCTTCATGTTGGAAATCTCGATGCCGTGTTTCAGAACATCCAGCAAGCTGCCACGGGCCTTTGTGGTTTCAGCATTGATAAAGCTGACGAGAGTATCCTCAAGGTCAGCTTTGTAGATTTTGCGGAGCGCCGCCATTTCATCGGGCTGGGTGTCGTTCAGAAACTGAAACAGCAGCTCCCGGTCCATAGCAAAGAGACGGTCATAGCTTGTCGCCTTGCGGACAACGTAACTGTTGTCTTGCGAAAGCCTGTCCATGATGAAATGCTGATATTCTTTTTCGGTCAGAATATTATTCATTTTCATCCTCCTTGTATCCATTTCCCGGTTGCTAAGTCTATAAATGCCTCCAACTTAATCTTTCCTTCAAAATCTGATCCATACTCACCAGCACGAGTCTGATCGTCAAATTTGAAACTGATGTTGTAGTATTTACCCGCTTTGGTCTTACGGATCAGATCGTTATCCATCATAAATTGAAGTACGCGCTTATGATTTGCAATATCATCCCCATTAAGGTAAAAGCAGATAACACCAGTGGGAACCACCTGCTCTGCCATATCGGTACACTTACACTCATAGCAAACGCCTTCTCGAATGGCCTTTTCACAAATCTTCTGTGCAAAAGACTGATCATCAAAGAAGTACATCCATTTCCCGCATTTATGACGATCCAACTTTTCCTCCTCACCGGAAAGGTACCAATACCAACCACCCATATTAATCAATGCAAGGCACCTCCTTCTTGCCGGTTACATACTCGAAAATCAGAGATTTTATGTATTCGTCGAGTGTTGCAAGCTGTGCTTTTTTATCAGCGATAACAGCATCTGCTTTTGAAAGTACTGAATCAATGTGCTTTACGATGGCATTCTGCTCATCCAGCGGCGGTACCGGATAGGAAAGCTCCGCCAACTTGTTCCACCGAAGGTCACAGGAACGCACACGAATTCCGGTCGCCAAAGCAAGAAACACATCACTATAAGCCATACTGCGAAGATAATACATGATGTACCGCTTGCATTGGTCGGTATCCAGCACATTGAGCACCGGAGAAGCCTTACCGCGTGAATCAGAGATGCCGATAGCACCAGCAAAGCCGTCCATACCGTGAACAACCAAGTCGCCAACATCGATGCCTTGATATCCGATTTCCTTGTCGGACATTGTAAATCCGTCCTCACGGCGATTGCTTCTGAGAGTGACCTCACCATCACGGAAACAAGTGATTACACCGTCATTCTCACGCACGGGCTTCTGCATATAGCGAAGAATGTACTTGCCACGGATAACGCCCCAGTGAGCTGGCGTATCGCCAATCCACTGAACCCCGCTGTCCTTCATCTCCGCATCCGGGTTCAGTCCCTTTGTGACGGTTTCGGTGATGACAGACCGCTTGTACTGCTCCAGCGTGTCGATCTGGGACTGGATATCGGCGACCAGCGCATCAATCTCGGCACATTTAGCATCAAGAAAATCGGCGATGAGCTGTTGCTCATCAATTGGAGCAACAGGAATGAAAAGTTCGCCAAACTTATCCATCGGTATACGCATTCGAATTGTGTTTAATTTTCCATTACCAGATTCTTTTATGAGGATGCCATTGCCGAGTCCAAACAGGCTGCGCTGAAACATCGTCGTTTGGAAGGTGTAGTTATAATATCTCACATCTTCTGTTACTTTCCAGGGACGTAGCATATAGTAAACAGGGCTGACACACCCAAAGTACTGTGACAAGCCTACAGAGCCGGACAAAATATTCATACTGTTCATCACAATGTCGCCGGGATAAGCCAGCCTATATGCACTAACGTCTTCCTTTGGCTTGTTGCCGCCACCCTCTTTTTGGTCATATGGAATAACGCCCTGCTTGGCAGTTAGAGAAAGTATCTCGGTCGTTCTTACGGGATTATTTTTCTCAACCCGTTCTTGTAAGCAGTATTTGATTTTCTTAAGTTCCCAATCGGAAGGGTATTCGCCCAACCATGAGATTCCACTATCTTTAGTTGCTCTCATCAGTTGATACCTCCAATCCCGCTTTATTTTTGCGTTTGCGGATGATTATTGCAATAACTGCGGCGATACCCACAACAGCGACAACTCCACCCATGATACACAAAACCAGCACCCAATTATCCGTCAGCCATTTTACTACTGCAATGATTCCGTAGGTAACTGCCCACAGAACAACAAACAGAATCAGGCGAATGAGCCAATGAAAGAAAGAGCCGCTGGTGCTGCCGTCAATCATCCCGCCGCTGTACATATCGCCTACACAACGGTACGCAACAGCGTATGCAACGGCACCGATTACAGTCAAAATCAGATACTCCCAGTACCATTCTATAGGGAGCCCCAAAGGGTCGGTCAGTATTTCGAATATGAGCTTAAACACCCTCGCAGGCCTCCTTTACTCGAATAATTTTGCCACACGCTCAGTCACGGAAAGTTCCAATTTCTTAAATCTGGTCTCAAGTTCTTCGCTCGGCGTGGAAGGCTGATACTTATAGAAATACCGTGTGAACGGGATCTCCGCTCCGGTTTTGATAACAGGCTTCTTTGCACCGAGGTTCTCCTCGAAGAATGCGGCGGCATCCGGGATGTGCGGCAGAACCTCTCTTGCCATATAATCCTCAATGCTTTCTTCCCATTTCACCAGTTCGGTGTCCTTGGTTTCTTTGTCGTAGAGGATATTACCCTTGCGGTCACACTGAATCTCGGCATTCTTGTCCATGACGGAAAGTCCGTCCGCAATCTTTTCCAGCAGCTTTTTATCGGCAGTCACAGTGGAGAGTGCCTTGGTCAGCACCGGCATGAATGCCGCCGGGGAATTATAGGTATGTTCGGAAACAGCTGCATTCAGTGCGGCGATGATAGCCTCATAGATAGGCTGATTTGCCCGGTAAGCCTCCAGCTTTTTCTGGTCTTTGCCGGTCAGTTCTTCGGCGTTTTCCAGTTCGTCCACCTTGGACTGGTCATACAGAGAGGAGAGTGAACCCTTGGAAAGCATGGTTTCAATGCGTTCCTCCGTAATGGCATAGCTGCGCTGAAGGGGCTGCATCACCGTGTACTCGCGATAAATGAACTCCTCGTTTCGATAGATTTTGCAATATTCGTTTTCTGCGAAGTCCGCATACAGCTTGGTAACGGCACTGCGATTTTCGGGGGAAATCTCGTTTTTCTTGTCGCCCAAGGCTTTGCGCAGCTTTTTGAAGAAAGTCGAAGCGTCAATCAGCTGAATTTTGCCCTTGCGTTCCGGACGCTTATTCTTGGAGAGAACCCAAATGTATGTAGCGATGCCGGTGTTGTAAAACAGGTCTGTAGGCAGCGCAATGATGGCTTCGATCAAATCGCTTTCCAACATCCAGCGGCGAATCTGACTCTCGCCGGAAGCCGTTCCGCCGGAAAAGAGCGGGCTGCCGTTTTCGATAATCGCAGCACGACCGAAGTTGTCGTCCATCTTGTCAATAGCAGACTGGAGGAACAACATCTGCATATCGCCGGAACCGGGCAGGCCTGCACCCCAACGACCATCGAAGCCCTTCTGATATTCTGCGTTGACGGCATCCTCGACACCTTCGGCAGCATCCTTGCCGCCCCAGGCGGTGCCAAACGGCGGATTTTCCAGCACGAAGCGCATCTTCGTGCCCTTAAAACGGTCGGCTTTCATGGTGTCCTGATAGCAGATATTTTCGGCGTTCTGCCCCTTGATGAGCATCTCGGCAAGGCACATGGCGTAAGACTCCGGGTTGATCTCCTGCCCGAACAGCCGCACATCGGCAGAGGGGTTATAACGCTTGATGAAATTATAGCCGGTGGAAAGCATACCGCCCGTGCCGCAGGCCTGATCCAATATGGTGATGACCTTGCCGTCATCAAAGATATCGTCACAACCTTCTGCAAGCAGAATATTGACCATCAGCTTAATGATGTCACGGCCGGTGTAGTGGTCGCCGGCTTCGGCATTTTCAGAGAACTTACGGATCAGTTCCTCGAAAATATATCCCATCTTCACATTGTCGATGGTACGAGGATCAAGGTCAAGTTCGGAGAACGCTTTGATGACAGAGAGCAGCCGGTTATTCTTGTCCATCTTGTCGATTTCTTCGCCAAAGTTCAGACCGCGCTCCTTGGACATCAAGATTTCCAACACATTTGCGGAAAATCCCTGCAGATAGCTCTTAAAATTGGCGGCAATATGGTCTGCGTCATTTACAAGCTCTGCAAGGTCAAATTCACTGGTGTTATAAAACTGGAAGCCGGCAATGCGATACATCGCCTTTGCCGGGAAATTCGGGTTTGCTTTGAACTGCTCAACGACTTTCTGCTTGGTGGGCGCAAGAGCACACTCAAAGCGGCGGATGATCGTCATCGGAATGATGACATCCTTGTACTTGTCGCTGCGGTACGGTCCACGCAGTTTGTTTGCGATGGACCAGATAAAGTTTACTTCGGTGGAAACATCGACAGGTGAATCGTCCCACATTGCATCTATTATCTGCTTATTAGCCATTTGCCGTTTACCTCACTTTTCTTTAAGTAGCCCAGACTACGCTCTATTTCACAACCATATGCGTCCAATAATCAGGACTTTTCCGTTCGCACAGCCTCACATATATCTCCGATGTCACAGTTCAAGCAATCACAAATGCGCAGCAAAATAGAGAGGGACACTTCCTCCCCCTTATTCAGCTTCGTCCAAGTCCCGGACGAAAGGTTAAGTTCTTTCCGAAATAAGGACTTCTTGATGTCGCGGTCAATAAGTAACACCCATAATTTTTTATAGCTTATTCCCATGATATATACTCCTTTACTCACCTGCTAATCATAACTTTCATTATACACGAATGCTTCTTTGAATGCAATTATCTCGCGCGCAAGCTTACAAAAAAGGAGCAAGTTCTTGAAGGTTTTGATTAAAAACATAATACATATTGTTTTGCATTTTTGCATTTCAATTGCATGCTTGAGCATAGAAGCAAATTATGCTATACTTAATTCAGCGTTTACAGAATTTTATCAAGCAAAATGTGAATACAAAGTTTCGATTTTATATTTCAACAGAGGTGTAGTCTGTGGCTGTTAGTTATAAAAAACTTTGGAAACT
>ERZ772900.2109-NODE-2109-length-15869-cov-7.350955_pt1 | contig 15869 bp, 18 predicted proteins | sample MGYA00512124_ERZ772900 | MGnify/ENA primary metagenome ERZ772900 (study PRJEB29015, sample SAMEA2737716) | human gut metagenome | biome: human gut; feature: human-associated habitat; material: faeces | place: China | collected 2012 ... | reverse complement strand
GGCCGGGCATGCCCGGCCCGCAGCCTTGCCATTACCGCCCATGTATCTATTGCTCCGTAGGGAGGGGGCTTGACCCCTCCGCAGCCGCCCGCTCCCCCTGATCTGAAACACAAAAAAATCGCCCCCATCCGGTTGCGGCTCCGGATGGGGGCTTGGGGTATCGGTTTGTGTGAGGAGGAATCATGTTCCAGAATTACGGTTGCGGCTCCGTAACCCTGTGCCTATATACTACCGGATAACTGCTAAAAAACTATGTTTTTCCTATGAACAATTTGTAAATTACCGCGCAGCCCGGCCCCTGCGGTGCAGCAAAATAAAAACGGGCAGTCACCCATTTTGAGTGACTGCCCGTTTGGCTTACATTCAGATAACGTTATGCTCCTTCAGCAGCTTCTCCACTTCGGTGCCCTCGATCTTCTTGAGGGCCTCCTTCATGGCGAGCTTGCCGACGAGAGGCATCTCCATATCGGTGATCTTGCGTCCGTCGCGGAGCTTGACCGTGGCATCCAGCAGGCAGCGGATGTCGTAGACGCTGCCCCAGACCTCGGGCACGCCGCGGTCCACGTTCAGCAGGGTGTAGACGGCCTCCATGCCGGTGCGGATGGAATACTCGGTGGTGAAGATCGTGTCGCGGGCGGTCTCGGCAAACTGGCCCAGGAACGCGAAGTTGACAGCGCCCTCGGGCACGATGTCGGGGCGGTCACCCGCAGCGCGCGGCATAAAGAACGCATCAATATACGGCATCATGCAGGGCACGGTGTTGGCGCTGTTCGCGGCCATGTCCTCGATCTGATCCTCGGGCACGCCCAGGTGGTACAGCCACTCCATGCAGATCTCCTTGCCGGTGCAGTCGCGCATGGGCTTCTTGATATAGTTGCCGGGCTTGTCGGTGAACAGGCTGTAGACCCAGACGCAGAGCTGATCCTTGGGCTGGTCGCGGAACTGCTGCTGACGGTTCAGCGTCCAGCTCAGCAGCCAGTTGGAGTCGGTGACCGTGACAATGCCGCCGGTGACGACCTTGCCGCTGAACGGGTCGCGCTTGCAGATCTTCTTGATATAGGGCACGATGCGCTGGTCCAGCGTCGTGACGGTGGCGCTCATCCAGTTGGACAGCTCGGGGTCATAGCAGAACTTGTCGGGGTGGCCGAAGCTCGGATCCTGCGCGGCGATCTTGCGCCACAGGTCCCAGCCGCCGCCCTCCTTGATTTCGGGCTTGAACTCGGCGGGGGTGTCCTGGCTGCCCAAGGTGGAGTTCTCGACGCAGCCGCCGTTCGTGATAAAGACGAGGTCGTTCTCGGTCAGGTCGATGGAGCTCTCCTGACCGTCGTGCAGGATGTCGATGCGGGTCGCCTGCTTCTTGCTGCCCGCGCAGTCGAACGCAATGTTCGTGACCTTTGTATCGTAGTGGAACTGCACGCCGAAGCCCTCGAGGTACTTGACCATGGGCAGGATCATCGACTCGTACTGGTTGTAGCGGGTGAAGCGCAGCGCCGTAAAGTCGGGCAGACCGCCGATGTGATGGATGTAGCGCTGCAGATAGCGCTTCATCTCCAGTGCGCTGTGCCAGTTCTCAAAAGCGAACATCGTGCGCCAGTACATCCAGAAGTTGGAGTTCAGCACCTCATCGTCAAAGAAGTCGGTGATCTTCTTGTCATACAGGCCCTCGTCGGGGGTCATAAAGAGACGCATGATCTCCATGGCGGCCTTGTCGGACAGGCCGAATTTGCCGTCGGTGTGGGCGTCCTCGCCGCGGTTGCGGGTGGCGCGGCAGAGGCTGTAGTTGGGGTCGGCCTTGTTCAGCCAGTAGTACTCATCCAGAACGGTGTGGTTCTCGTCCTCGATGGACGGGATGGAGCGGAACAGATCCCACATACACTCAAAGTGGTTGTCCATCTCGCGCCCGCCGCGCATGACGTAGCCGAGGTTCTCGTAGTGGTAGCCGTCGCAGGCACCGCCCGGGATGGGGTCTTTCTCGAGAATGTGGACGTGCTCGCCCTTCATCTGGGCATCGCGGACGAGATAGCACGCTGCAGACAGCGCCGCCAGGCCGGAGCCGACGATGTAGGCAGATTTGCCGTCCACATTGGCGGGCTTTTGGGGGGTGGCAAAGGCTTCATAGTTACCGGCGGAATAATACATAAGAGTACCTCCTGTGATGATAAGGCCGCGTGCTTGTTGGGGAGCGGCCTGTGATTTACTTGGTATGTCTGTAGTATACCCGGCGGGCGGAACGGTTACAATCAGCAAAAAATCCCCTTTGATAAGAATTTTATCAAAGAGGACGGATTGTATAGATTTTGAAGAAAATGTTAAAACGCGGCTTTGTAGGGGGCGGCGTCCCCGACGCCCCGCGGAGGTTGGCGGCGGCGCGAACAGCCCGGGAGGGGGGGAACCCTCCCGACGGGGTGAAAGATCAACGGACGGTAATGGAGAGGCCGCGGGCCGGGCATGCCCGCCCCCTACAAAGCGGCAGCTTGCGGGGGTGCGGGGGAGTTACTTATCGATCCGGCACGCCTCCAGAGCCTTTGTAATATCCCCGTGGATAAGGGTCGATACCCGCTCGATGAGGGCGGCGGGGTCGTCCTTCATGCCGGTGCGCACCCATTCCAGCGTCAGGCCGACGAAGGCGTACTTGTAAAAATTCGCAATGAACTCCTTGTCCTCGGGGCGCACGGTCATCCCGGCAGCCTTCTCCTCGACGACGCCGATCATCAAATCGTAGGTCAGGCGGTAGAGGTAGTTCTCGATATGCTCGCGGCTGATGGAATGATAAACCTTGGTGACAAAGACCTTGTCCTTCTGCACGGCCTGCAGGATCTGCAAAAAGCCCTGCTGCCAGGTGTCGTAGGTCTTTTGCCCGGCCAGCGCACGGGTCGCGCTCTCGATGCAGGCCCACTCGACCAGATCGTAGATGTCCTTGAAATGGTAGTAGAACGTCATGCGGTTCACGCCGCAGTGTTCGGTCAGGTCGGTCACGGTGATTTTGTCCAGCGGCTTTTCGGCCAGCAGGTCCTTTAAGGATGCGACCAGCGCGCGCTTTGTCATTTGGGACATGGGTGCGTTCTCCTTATTATAAGCGTTACGGCGGATGCGGGGCGTCGGGTACGCCCCCTGCAACCGTAGGGGCGGATTCCATATCCGCCCGCGGCCGTTTGCGGCAATATCATTATTATAAAAGAAGATTATGAATTTTTAAACCCCTGCACCCGCTCCCATAGCGTCACGACCCGCTTGCGGGCCATGCAAGAAAAAAATTGCGGAAAGGGCGAAACTGTGGTATAAAAAGGATAATAAATCTGGTAAGGAAGTGTTCCCCATGCCCGAAATGCTTGATATTGTCGATGAAAACGGCGTCCCCACCGGTCAGAGCGTGCCGCGCACGACGGCCCATGCCGAGGGGCTGCGCCACCGCACCAGCCATGTCTGGATCGTGCGGCGCAAAAACGGCAGGGTGCAGGTGCTTTTGCAGATGCGCTGTGCCGCCAAGGATTCCTACCCCGGCTGCTACGATATTTCCTCTGCCGGGCACATCCCGGCGGGCGCGGAGTTCGTCGGCTCGGCCCTGCGGGAGCTGCGCGAGGAGCTGGGCGTGACCGCCGCCCCCGCCGACCTGCACGAATGCGGCCTGCGGCGGTTCCGCTTTGAGGCTGAATTCCACGGTAAACCGTTCAAAGACAATCAGGTCAGCAAGGTGTTCTGCCTCTGGCTGGACCGCGAGGCCGAGGATTTTGCCGTGCAGAAGTCGGAGATCGACTATGTAAAATGGTTCGACCTGGACGAGGCCGTTGCCGCCGTGGAGCAGGGCACGATCCCCAACTGCATCTTCCCGGAGGAGCTGGGGATGGTGAAGAAGTTTGTGGGGCAGACCGGGGGTGGCTGCTGACGCTGACTGCGGCGGGGTGAGGGCACCCCGCCCTACGTACAACGTTTAAGAGGGATTGTAGGGCGGCCTGCCCCAGGCCGCCGCGGACGTGCGCGGCGGAACGAACAGCCCGGGTGGAGCGGCTTCCCCCGAGGGGCTGCGCCCGCAGGCGCGTGTCGGAGTGCAACCGCCGTAGGCGGCTCTTGGCGCGAAGACTGAAGCTGTCAGCGGCCCCGCCCGCTGACTGATGAGGGTGAGGCTTGTCTCTGCTGCCCGTTTATGGTTTGCCGCCCGGAAACCTGCCCCTCATCCGGCCCTGCGGGGCCACCTTCCCCCTCGGGGGAAGGCAAAGGCTCTCCTCCGGTGTTGCCAAATCCGCAATTTTGTGTTGCCTAATGCTGAAAACCGTGCTATAATACATACATTAACGCTGGATATACACGAGGGATTGCATATTTTTGCAGGAACGGGCAGCATAAATGTATAACTATTCGTCAACCTGCCTAAAACAACCGTGAAAATGGAGAATCCTTTGGCAGTTTTACCGCTTGCAAAATGTATAAAAGAGTGTATAATATACAGCAATGAATGAATAAATATTCAAGACAAACGGCAAGCAACATACCCCGTGCGTCTTGGCGAAGAAACAGAGAGGGGAGCTCATCATGAAAAAGGATAAGAAAGACATCAAAAAGGTAGTTCTGGCGTACTCCGGCGGTCTGGACACCTCCATCATCATTCCCTGGCTGAAAGAAAACTACAACAACTGCGAGGTCGTCGCAGTCTCCGGCGACGTCGGCCAGGGCACCGAGCTGGACGGCCTGGAGGAGAAGGCCATCAAGACCGGCGCGTCCAAGCTGTACGTCCTCGACCTGAAGAAGGACTACGTCGAAAACTACATCTGGCCCTGCCTGAAGGCCGACGCCAAGTATGAGGACTACCTGCTGGGCACCTCCCACGCGCGTCCCTGCATCGCCGCCGCGCTGGCCGAGATCGCCAAGAAGGAGAACGCCGACGCCATCTGCCACGGCTGCACCGGCAAGGGCAACGACCAGGTCCGCTTTGAGCTGACCCTGAAAGCGCTGGCCCCCGATATGGCCATCATCGCCCCGTGGCGTGAGTGGAGCATCAAGAGCCGTGACGAGGAGATCGACTACGCCGAGGCCCACAACATCCCCCTGAAGATCAACCGTGAGACCAACTACTCCAAGGACAAGAACCTGTGGCATCTGAGCCACGAGGGTCTGGATCTGGAGAACCCCGCCAACGAGCCCCAGTACAATAAGCCCGGCTTTCTTGAGCTGGGTGTCAGCCCCGAGCAGGCACCCGATGTTCCCACCTATGTGACCATCCACTTTGAAAAGGGCGTTCCCACCGCCGTGGACGGCAAGGAGATGGGCGCTGTGGAGCTGGTGGAGTACCTGAATAAGCTGGGCGGCGCAAACGGCATCGGTCTGCTGGACATCGTGGAGAACCGTCTGGTGGGCATGAAGAGCCGCGGCGTGTACGAGACCCCCGGCGGCGCCATCCTGTACAAGGCCATCGACGTGCTGGAGACCATCACGCTGGATAAGGAGAGCGCTCACTTCAAGGCACAGCTGGCACAGAAGTACGCCGATATCGTGTACAACGGCCAGTGGTTCACCCCGCTGCGCGAGGCACTGGATGCCTTTGCCGACAGTCTGGAAAAGACCGTGACCGGTGATGTGAAGCTGAAGCTCTACAAGGGCAACATGATCAACGCCGGTGTGACCTCTCCGTTCACCCTGTACGATGAGCAGACCGCTTCCTTCGGCGTTGATAAGGATTACGACCAGTCCGATGCCACCGGCTTCATCAACCTGTTCGGCCTGTCCATCAAGGAGCGCGCAAAGCTGTCCAAGAACTGGCCGGAGGTCAAGTAATCGCAACATTTTCGACTGCGTGTGTTTTCACACTTTCACACGCGGGTTCTCACACCGGCATCGTTGCCGGCGGCACCGCCGCAGGAGCGTTTTCCCCTGCGGCGGCTTTGCCGTTTTTATAAGGAGTTTATATTATGGCAGAACAACTCTGGAAGGGTCGGTTTTCCAAGGCGGTGGACAGCCGCGTCAACGACTTCAACTCCTCCATCCGCTTCGACCAGCGGATGATCGCGCAGGATATGCGCGGCAGCGGCGTCCATGCCGCCATGCTGGCACGGCAGGGCATCATCTCGGAGCAGGACTGCACGGACATCCTCAGCGGTCTGGCTTCCATCGCGGACGACCTGTCCAGCGGTGCGCTGACCATCGACCCCGCCGCCGAGGACGTGCACACCTTTGTGGAGCAGACCCTGACCGCCCGTATCGGGGATGCGGGCAAGCGGCTGCACACCGGCCGCAGCCGCAACGATCAGGTGGCGCTGGATATCCGCCTGACTTTGCGGGATTACAGCAAAACTTTGCAGGCCTATATCGTGGAGCTGGTGCGGGTGCTGTGCAAAAAGGCAGCGGAGAACACCGCCGCCGTCATGCCCGGCTACACCCACCTGCAGCGTGCCCAGCCCATCACCTTCGGCCACGCGCTGATGGCCTACGCTTCCATGCTGCTGCGCGACCTTGACCGTTTTGCGGACGCCACCGCCCGCATGGACAGCCAGTGCCCGCTGGGCTCTGGCGCACTGGCGGGCACCACCTACCCGCTGGACCGGGATTTCACCGCCGAAAAGCTGGGCTTCGCCGCCCCCTGCGCCAACAGTCTGGACGGCGTGTCCGACCGTGATTTCTGCATCGAGCTGGCAAGCGCCATCTCCATCTGCATGATGCACCTGTCCCGCCTTTCCGAGGAGATCATCCTGTGGTGCAGCTGGGAGTTCAAGTTCATCGAGCTGGACGACGCCTTTACCACCGGTTCGTCCATCATGCCCCAGAAGAAGAACCCGGATATTACCGAGCTGATCCGTGGCAAGACCGCCAGAGTGTACGGCGATCTCCAGACCCTGCTGACCATGATGAAGGGTCTGCCGCTGGCATACAACAAGGATATGCAGGAGGACAAGGAGGCGATCTTCGACGCAGTGGACAACGTAAAGCTGTGCCTGGAGACCTTCACCCCCATGCTGGAGACTATGCGTGTGCTGAAAGACAATATGCGTGCCGCTGCGGCAAAGGGCTTTATCAACGCCACCGACTGCGCAGACTATCTGGTCAAGAAGGGTATGCCGTTCCGGGATGCCTATAAGATCTCCGGTACACTGGTGGCAGAGTGCATTTCCAAGGGTCTGACTCTGGAGACACTGCCGCTGGAGGAATACCAGAAGATGACACCGCTGTTCACCGAGGACGTTTATGATGCCATCAGCCTGGAGACCTGCGTGCGTGGCAGAGTTTCTCAGGGCGGTCCGTCCCCGAAGGCTGTGGCAGAACAACTGAAGCTGGTTAAGGCAAAACTGGGGCTGGCATGAAAAAGCGGCAGATGAAGTTTATCCTGGCGCTGTGTTCGGCGGCGGTGGCGGTCTGGATCGGCGGAGAGATCCTGCTGGGTCTGGTGCTGGATCTGGGGCTGACGGTGTCCCGGATCTGGGCGATTGCCGTGATCGTGCTGACCTGTGCCTTTAGTCTGTGGAAGTGTCCACGGGAATAGGAGAAATTATGAGAAAATGGATCGGGATCCTGATGGCGGTCGGGTTCTGCCTTTGCGCTGGCTGCGGCAGGACGGCTTCGCCTGAAGCTTCGGAAACGGTGACATCGTCCGCAGTGACAACGGCAAAGGTACAACTGGATGCGGTGCAGACAACTGCTGCTGTGCAGGAGGACGATGCCGCGGCAGTGACGACCAAGAAGAAGGCTGTGGATGCGCCGAACGGGAAAAAGCTGACGGCGGTGACTCCAAAGCAAACGCTGGATGCTGTGGAAAAGCAGGAGATCACAACTGTGGAAACGCAGAGTACGACTGCCATAGAAATGGTATACTATAGTGCAACTGGCTCTTATTGGCATCTATCGGAGGAATGCGCCGAAGAGGATTATGTCCACGTTGTGTACAATATGCAGGGAGAGACAATGCCTGCACCGAAGCCACGCATAACAAAATCGCCGAAAACAATGATCGTCGGCGGAAAAACGCCCTGCCCGAATTGTGCGGCAGGGGAATGAGGTGGAAAAATGGCTGTAAAAGTATTTATTGACGGACAGGCCGGCACGACTGGTCTGCGTATCCATGAGCGTCTGGCAGACCGGAAGGATCTGACCATGATTACCCTGACCGAGGAAACCCGGAAAGACCCGGAGGCAAGACGTGCCGCCATTCTGGAAAGCGACGTGACATTCCTGTGCCTGCCGGATGATGCCGCAAGAGAGGCTGTGGCGCTGGCAGGGGATGCGGATGTGCGCATCATTGACGCATCTACGGCGCACCGCACCAATCCGGACTGGGCATACGGCTTTCCGGAACTGTCTCCGGAACACCGGGAAAAGATCCGCACCTCCAAGCGTGTGGCAGTGCCGGGCTGTTATGCCAGCGGCTTTGCGTCTCTGGTGTATCCCATGGTACACAGCGGACTGCTGCCTAAGGATTATCCGGTGCAGTGCTTTGCCATGTCCGGCTACAGCGGCGGCGGCAAGAAGATGATCGCCGAGATCGAATCGCCCGACCGTGCGCCGGAGCTGTACAGCCCTCGCTTTTACGGTCTGGCAAACAACCACAAGCACCTGCCGGAGATGCAGAAAATTTCCGGTCTGGAAAAGAAACCCATGTTCACCCCGATCGTGGACGATTACTATAACGGCATGGTGGTATGCGTGCCGATCCAGGCGGCGGTCTCCGGCTTTTCGCTGGAACCGGAACGGGTACAGGAGATGCTGGAACGCCACTATGAGGGCTCCAACTTCGTCCATGTACAGCCGCTGAAAACGCCGGCAGAGATGACAGCCACCAAGCTGAGCTGCAACGACCTGCGTGACACCAACCAGATGGAGATTTTCGTGTTCGGTGACGCAGAGCAGATTCTGCTGTGTTCCCGTCTGGACAATCTGGGTAAGGGCGCATCCGGTGCGGCAGTGCAGTGCATGAACATTATGCTGGGACTGGATGAGACTGTGGGCTTGCTGTAAAAAAATAGCCTCTCCTGAAAGGAGAGGGGGACCAGCGAAGCTGGTGGAGAGGTTTGGGTGAAATTTTTCTTCAAGTTGTGGATTTCACAGAATAATCCCCCTGTCAGCTTACGCTGACATCTCTTACCGAGCCGTCCCCTTTGTCACTTCGTGACATTTCCCCACACTGTGGGGAATCACCCTTTTCAAGGGGGACTTTCTTAAAAACCGATTTATGTGCCTATGGGCGGCATTACAGATAGCTTTTAGAGAAACGGCATAGTAGGGGACGATGCCCACATCGTCCCGCCTGTCGGCTTTGTACGATGCTGTCTTGAAAAAGAGAAATCGAAATCAATCAGAGAGGAGTCATACCTCATGGAAAAAGTAGCAATGGAAGGCTATACCTTCGTGGACGGCGGCGTTTGTGCCGCAAAGGGATTCCGTGCCGGCGGCGTATACTGCGGCATCAAGGACAACCCGGACAAGAAAAATGACCTGATGGTGGTTGCGGCAGATGCCATGTGCAATGCGGCTGCGGTCTACACCCAGAACAAGGTGAAGGGTGCGCCGGTGCTGGTGATGAAAAAGCATCTGAAAGCCACCTGCGGCAAGACCATGGCAGTGGTGGCAAACTCCAAGAACGCCAACACCTGCAACGCAGACGGCGAGGAAAAGGCGGAGGCTATGTGCGCTCTGACTGCCAAAGAACTGGGCGTCAAGCCGGAAGAAATTCTGGTCATGTCTACCGGTGTTATCGGGCAGATCCTGCCCATTGAGCCGATTCAGAACGCCCTGCCGGCGCTGTGCAGAAATCTGAAAGCCAGCGCAGAGGGTGCGCACGAGGCGGCTGTGGCAATTATGACAACAGATACCTTCGCCAAGGAGATCGCTGTGGAATTTTCGCTGGGCGGCGTGACCTGTCACCTGGGCGGCATGGCGAAGGGCAGCGGCATGATCCACCCGAACATGGCGACCACGCTGAACTGCATCACGACCGATGCGGCTGTGCCGGCAGAACTGCTGCAAAAGGCACTGTCTGACGTGGTGAAGGTGACCTATAACTGTCTGTCTGTCGACGGCGACCAGTCCACCAACGACACCTGTCTGCTCATGGCATCCGGTGCGGCAGGCAATCCGGAAGTTGCGGCGGATTCTGCGGAATATACCGTGTTCCGGAACGCCCTGTACTGCGTCATGATGAATCTGACCCGGATGCTGGCGTATGACGGCGAGGGTGCGACCAAGCTGCTGGAGTGCAAGGTCTCCGGGGCAAAGGATCTGGACACTGCCATTGTCGTGGCAAAGAGCGTGGTATGCTCGCCTCTGCTGAAGTGCGCTATGTTCGGCGCAGACGCCAACTGGGGACGTGTGCTGTGTGCCGTGGGCTATGCTCCGGCAGAGTTCGACATCAACCAGGTGGCAGTGACACTGGCATCCCGTGCCGGCTCTGTGGATGTGTGCAGAAACGGCGCAGGCATCGAGTTCTCCGAGGACATCGCCAAGAAGGTGCTGCTGGAGGACGAGATCGAGATTCTGGTGTCCATCGGCGACGGTCCGGCGGCGGCAACGGCGTGGGGCTGCGATCTGACCTATGACTATGTAAAAATCAACGGTGACTACCGTTCGTAAGAGAGGCTTTCGAAAATGGGAGAGATATTGAACAGTGTGCGGGCGCAGGTGCTGGTGGATGCCCTGCCCTACATTCAGAAATACAACAACAAAATTCTGGTGGTCAAGTACGGCGGCAACGCCATGACCAACAACGAGCTGAAACAGGCAGTCATGGACGATATCGTGCTGCTGTCTCTGGTCGGCGTCAAGGTAGTCCTGGTACACGGCGGCGGTCCGGAGATCAGCGATATGCTCAAGCGGCTGAACATCGAGTCCAAGTTTATCGGCGGTCTGCGGTATACCGATGAGGCGGCTGTGGACGTGGTAAAGATGGTGCTGTCCGGCAAGGTGAACAAGGAGCTGGTCAGCCTGCTGACACGGACACGGGGCAAGGCACTGGGTATGTGCGGCATCGACGGGCATATGCTGACCGCAGAGCGCAAGCTGGGTCCCAACGGCGAAGATCTGGGCTTTGTGGGCGATATCGTAAAGGTCAACGAGCAGCCCATCCTGGATGCGCTGAACAACGGCTATATTCCGGTAATTGCTACGGTGGCGACTGACGATTTCGGACAGGCTTACAACGTCAATGCGGATACGGCGGCGGCACGGATCGCTGCACAGCTCCGGGCGGAAAATCTGATCCTGATGACCGACATCGCCGGACTGCTCCGGGACAAGGACGATCCGTCTACCCTCATTCCGTTTGTCAACGTCAGCGAAGTGCCGTTCCTCAAGCGCAAGGGCATCATCTCCGGTGGCATGATCCCGAAGATCGACTGCTGCGTAGAGGCGGTGCGCCGTGGCGTGAAAAAGACTGCCATCATTGACGGCAGAGTACCGCACTCCATCCTCATTGAGACCCTGTCCAATGAGGGCATCGGAACACAGTTCCGATAAGCGTCAGCCGGGGGATACCGGCAAAAAACAGCCCGTCCTGCCTCCTTTCCACAGGCGGCTGGTCTGTGTCGGAAGTGATGCGGACGGGGAGCAGAAAGGGTTTTTGAAAAAATGAGTTTGTTAGAACACGCCGCAGTAGAGGCGGCAAAGAAATTTGCGGAAAACGAAGAGAACCGGACGGACACCAGAGGCGTTGTGAAAGCGTCCAAGGTGTTTCCGGTGGTCTCAGTGTTTTCCGTTCTGATGGGTATTGCAATGGCACTGCTGAAATTAAAGCAGGGCGGTGTGATGTTTTATGTGCTGGCGGCAGCGTTTGTGCTGCTGGGCGTATTTCTGCTGATCTACGGTCACAATTTCAAGATTGAATATGACCGCACCGGCATCACCGTATACAACTTCTTCGGAAAGCCGAAACAGTATGAATTGCAGGACGTGCAGAAAATCGAACTGAAAAGCGACGGCTATACCGTTCTGACCGCCAAGGGAAAAATCCGGGTGGAAAAGGACTTTTTCCTGGGGTCGGATGCGTTTCTGGCATATCTGCGTGACTATATGAAGGAGAAAAAGGCATGAAACTGACATCTGCAAGAAAAGATTATGGGATCTACGGCTTTATGGTCGCAGTATTTCTGGCTGGAACGATCGCTTTCTTTGTGCGGTACGGCACAAGCGAGATCTGGTACACGCTACTGATGATCGCTTTCCTGCTGCTCAGCCTGTACTTTTTCAGCTGCACACTGCGGTTTCGGGTCATGTGGGATGAGGAAGGCATCCGTATCCGGCAGAACTGGAAACCGGAAAAGCACTACGCCTGGACGGAACTGGAACAAATGTACATCGAGGATCAGTGCATCATCCTGTATCTGGACGGCAAGAAGTACGGCTTTTCACAGGGCTGTCCCAATTCCATGGAACTGATCGACTTTCTGGAACAGAAATTTTCCGCTGAACAGGCGGCAGAATAAAGGAAATGATGAAAATGACAACACAAGAGCAAATGAACCAGTCCGTTATGGGAACATACGGACGGTTTCCGGTGGTCATCGACCACGGCGCAGGGGAATCCTGTGCGGATGAAAACGGAAAGACCTATATCGACTTCGGCAGCGGCATCGGCACGACTTCGCTGGGCTACTGCAACGAGGCGTGGACAGAGGCGGTGTGCCGGCAGGTCAAGACCATGCAGCACACCTCCAACCTGTACTACACCAAGGTGCAGGCGGACTTTGCACAGAAGCTGTGCGAGACCGCAGGCTATGAAAAGGTGTTCTTCTGCAACAGCGGCGCTGAGGCAAACGAATGCGCCATCAAGCTGGCGAGAAAGTACAGCTTTGACAAATACGGCAAGGGCAGACACAAGATCCTGACCCTGGTGAATTCGTTCCACGGCAGAACCCTCTGCACCCTGTCTGCAACGGGACAGGACGTGTTCCACAACTACTTCTTCCCGTTCGTGGAGGGCTTTGACTATGTAGTTGCCAATGACATTGCCGACCTGGAGTCCAAGCTGGACGACACAGTCTGCGCTGTGATGCTGGAATACATCCAGGGCGAAGGCGGCGTGAATGCGCTGGAACAGGCATTTGTGGACGCTGTTTTTGAAAAGTGCGCCGCAAAGGACGTGCTGGTCATTGCAGACGAAGTACAGACCGGTGTGGGCAGAACCGGTACATTCCTCGCCGGGGAACAGTTCGGACACCATGCCGACGTGACAACGCTGGCAAAGGGCATTGCAGGCGGTCTGCCGATGGGCGCTTGTCTCGCCAGTGAGAAGTGCGCCGGCGTGCTGGACAAAGGCTCTCACGGCTCGACCTTCGGCGGCAACCCGGTCTGCTGTGCAGGCGGTCTGGCTGTGCTGAACACGGTGACAGCGCCGGGGTTCCTGGACGAGGTAAAGCGCAAGGCAGCACTGCTCCGGGAAAAGCTGGCACAGTTGCCGGGCGTGGAGAGCGTCAGCGGTCTGGGGCTGATGATCGGCATTGCCCTCAAGGACAAGAAAGCCATCGACGTGGCAAATGCGGCGCTGGAAGAGGGACTGCTGGTGCTGACGGCAAAGACCAAGGTGCGTCTGCTGCCGCCGCTCACCATCACAGACGAGGAAATCGAAAAGGGCGTTGCCATCCTGGCGGACGTTCTGTCGAAATAAAGGAAACACTGCATAAAGCCCGCCTGACGGCTTTGCACGCAATCTGCTTGCAGATTTTCCGTCATATTGCCCAGAAATCCCTTGCCAGACATACAGTCTGCCTGCGAAATTTCTATGCAATCTGCCGAAAAATCTGACTACGCATCTTACGCACAAGCTTTATGCAGTGTTTCCTAAATGAAGGAGTTAGACTATGAAACACTTACTGAAAATGCTGGATCTCAGCACCGAAGAGATCATCGAGATCCTGGATCTTGCCGATCAGCTGAAATATGAGCTGAAGCACGGCATTCCCCATCCCCATCTGAAGGGCAAGTCTCTGGGCATGATCTTCCAGAAGGCTTCTACCCGTACCCGTGTTTCCTTTGAGACCGGTATGTACCAGCTGGGCGGTCATCCGCTGTTCCTGTCTGCAAACGATCTGCAGATCGGCAGAGGCGAGCCGGTACAGGATACCGCACGTGTACTGTCCCGGTATCTGGACGGCATCATGATCCGTACCTTTGAGCAGAAAGAGGTAGAGGATCTGGCAGAATACGGCTCGATCCCGATCATTAACGGTCTGACGGACTTCTGTCACCCGTGCCAGATACTGGCGGATCTGATGACCATCCGGGAATTCAAGAGCAGCTTTGACGGCTTGAAGATGTGCTTTATCGGCGACGGCAACAACATGGCAAACTCTCTGATTGTGGGCTGTCTGAAGGTGGGTATGTCTGTAGCTATCGCCTGCCCGGACGACTATCAGCCGGACAAGGAAGTCCTGGACTTTGCGGCACAGTACGGCGACAAGTTCCAGATGACCAACAAGCCGCTGGAGGCTGCCAAGGACGCCGATGTGGTAATCACAGACGTATGGGCATCCATGGGTCAGGAAGGCGAGGCAGAAAAGCGGAAGAAGGCATTCCACGGCTATCAGATCAACGACGAAGTCATGGCACAGGCACACGAGGATGCTATGGTGCTGCACTGCCTGCCGGCACACCGTGAGGAAGAGATCACCACAAAGGTATTCGAGGCACACGCAAACGAGATCTTTGAAGAGGCAGAGAACCGTCTGCACGCACAGAAGGCGGTTATGGTAAAACTGATGGCGTAAGAGCCAATAAAAATACAGATAAGGCAAACCGCCTGTGGAACGACTGGGTTCCGCAGGCGGTTTTTTATTATGAAATACTTGACAACAAGAAATTGGAATTGTATAATAAAAAAAGAAACAATGTATAAAAGGGGAATCAACTTATGAGCGAACTGAGGGAAATGATAGAGAAGACCTTAAAAGAAATGGACGCTTTGGATGTGAAAATATCTGTAGAGAAATATCAAGAGGAAATAGGAGCAAATGATAAAGAAAATATTGGGGTTCTTAGCGATGGAACAAGATACTACAAAAAAATGGTATATAAGTATCTAACAGAAAATGGTTATCGGATGTCACCAGAGTATGTGGAGATAGCAGCAAGAAAGTTCCCGGTAAACGAATCAAATGAGGAAAAAATAACTGTAAATCGAGAAAAAGCTGTAGAACACAATGATTTACAGGATGTCAGAGAAGAAGATCTGGCAACATTTTTACAGTTAAAGATATTGGAACAACTGGCAGAACTGAAAAACAATTTTGGAGAACGGAAATATCAATACACTGTAGATGTGATTTATGATAATCGGCATGGCGGAACAGATGTGGAGGCGTTAAAGAGAAGTTTAACCTGGCATGGAGAGCAGGGCTATCGCTTAAAAGAAATGATTACAAATGAATTAGGGAAGAATTCTATGACAATAGGTGTTGGAAATTATTCTAGTGGCGTAAATTCAACACAAGACCAAGTTGTTTTGGTTTATGAAAAGTTAGTTGAATTATGATATATTGATACGGGAGGATATATGGACGGACAAAAAATTGCAGTCATACTTGCCGTGATCTCTTTGATCTATATTATCGCAAAGTTGTGTGCGGATACACCGTCAGAGCCGAGCGTTTTTGATTCCTTCTATGAAGAGAGTCAGGATGAGACCAGTGCGCATGAGGATTCCAGCAGCAAGGTCAAGCGTGAGTATTCTTATCATTTTCCGGAGTATAACAGCGATACCGATGAAATTGACGATGAATACGAGGGCGCAGATTATGATGACTACGATACAAACTGGTTTGATGATTACGACGACGATGAGGGCGATTACGACTATTAGCGAAATAAACAAAATTCAACAGGAATATTTTACATCGATTTTACTTGACAAAGTCAAAATAGCGTGGTATAATAATAAAGCTGTCGCACGGGAGCGGTAGTCAAGA
>ERZ772900.2082-NODE-2082-length-16046-cov-3.914514_pt1 | contig 16046 bp, 9 predicted proteins | sample MGYA00512124_ERZ772900 | MGnify/ENA primary metagenome ERZ772900 (study PRJEB29015, sample SAMEA2737716) | human gut metagenome | biome: human gut; feature: human-associated habitat; material: faeces | place: China | collected 2012 ... | reverse complement strand
GTGATTGAATCGCAATCAGAATAATTATAACATAGGAGAAAATACAATACAAGAAAAAGAATGTTAAAAAAATAACAATCTTATAAAACAAATATTTTAAATATTTTTTATTAATTTAATTAATTTACTGGAAATTATATATGTAAAAGTGGTATTATTAATAGCGCTGGCGCTTTGCCAAAAAATGCAATTTGGGAAAGGAAATCAATATGGAAAAAGATAAAGTTAATCCATTGGGAACAGAGCCGGTTGGAAGGCTTTTAAGAAAGTTTGCAATACCAAGCATTATATCAATGCTTGTAACTTCTTTATATAATATCGTTGACCAATTCTTTATAGGAAGAACTGTTGGTGAGTTAGGTAATGCAGCAACAAATATAGCATTTCCCCTAACAACTATGTGTCTTGCCGCAATGCTTGCACTGGGAATTGGTGGTGCGGCAGGGTTTAACCTTAATATGGGTGCAGGAAATAAGAAGAAGGCTATGTATTTTATTGGAAATGCACTTACGGTAATGTTTGGAGTAGGTGTGGTAATAGCATTAATCTCACTTTTTTTTATGGAACCTTTGCTTAAGTTTTTCGGTTCACCTGACTCAGTTTTGCCTTACGCAAAAGAGTATGTGGGAGTGGTTGCTTTTGGCTTCCCATTTGTAATGGTAGCCAATGGAGGCTCACATCTTGTAAGAGCAGACGGCAGCCCTAAATTTTCAATGTATTGCAACCTTGTGGGAGCAATTATTAATGTTATATTAGATTATTTATTTGTAATGAGATTTGGATGGGGAATGTCAGGAGCAGCTCTTGCAACTGTTATAGGACAGATTGTGTCTTTTATGATGGTAGTGTGGTATATGCGTCATTACAAAACAGCTAAGATAGAACGTAAGCATTTAATACCTTGCAAAGAATTTGTTTTTAGAACATTACATTTGGGAATGGCGCAGGGACTTAATCAGCTTGCCATGATGATTGTTCAGATTGTAATGAACCAGTCATTAAAGTATTACGGTGGATTGTCAATTTATGGTGCATCAATTCCAATTGCCTGTGCAGGTATTATTATGAAAGTTAACCAGTTATATTTTTCAATATGTATTGGTGTGGCCCAGGGGATACAGCCTATAGCGAGTTTTAACACAGGAGCAGGCAATTATGACCGTGTAAAGAAGACGTACAAGATAGCAGTAACATGTAATACAGTGGTGTCCACTATAGCGTTCCTGATTTTTCAGTTATTTCCAAGACAGATTATCGGAATATTCGGTTCAGGTTCCAATGAATATTTTATGTTTGCGGAAAAATTCTTTAGAATATTCTTATTTATGACATTCTTAAACGGAATACAGCCAATTACATCAACATTCTGTACTGTAATTGGAGAACCTAACAAGGGAACATTTTTGTCACTTACAAGGCAGATTATATTCTTACTTCCGTTGTTAGTAATATTACCTATTATATTTATAAAAATAGGTTTAGAAGGTGTAGAGGGCATAATGTTTTCAGCACCTATAGCAGATTTTGTGGCAGCAGTTATCTCGTTGATTGTGATAAATGGAGTATTTAAAAACTTTGAAAAAAAATTATGCAGATAATATGTAAACCATTTAATCTGAAAAAGCCTTTATTTATGGGAAAATAAGAAAAATAAAAAAATATTTAATAAAATATTTAATAAAATTTGTTGCAATTGGCACTATACAATTTGGAATATATTGTGTTATAATCCTTTAGGTGGACACAAGATATAGTACATTTAAAAAATAAAGATATATAAAGATAATAAATTGTGGGAGAAACAAGATGGAGACGATAACACGTAGAGTAATTAAAAGAAATGGTGAAGAAGTGGTTTTTGATGTGCAAAAGATTCTTAATGCCATCAGAAAGGCTAATAACGAAGTAGAACCGATACATAGACTTAATGAGTACCAGATTGAGGCTGTTGGCAAGATTGTTATGGATCAGATTTCTCAGTCAAACCATGCTACAGCAGTAGAAGATATTCAGGATATGGTAGAACGTGGTATTATGGAGATGCGTGGATATGAAGTTGCGCAGATTTACGTTCGTTACAGATATAAGAGAGATATGGCAAGAAAGGCTAACACAACTGATGATGGAATACTCGCACTTATTGATCAGATCAATGAAGAGGTGAAACAGGAGAACTCAAACAAGAATCCTACGATTAACTCAACTCAGCGTGATTATATGGCGGGGGAGGGTAGCAAGGATTTAACTAGACGTATTTTATTGCCTGATGAAATTACGCAGGCACATGAACAGGGGATTATTCATTTCCATGATTCTGACTATTTTGCACAGAAGGAACATAACTGTGACCTTATTAACTTAAAGGATATGCTAGAGAATGGAACATGCATTTCAGAAACAAAGATTGATCCACCTCATAGTTTTTATACAGCTTGTAACGTTACAACTCAGATTGTGGCACAGGTTGCAAGTAACCAGTACGGCGGACAGTCATTTTCATTAGGACATCTTGCACCTTTTGTACAGGTTAGCCGTGACAAGATTACTAAGGAAGTAATGAAGGAACGTGATGAAGTGGGAGTTAACTACTCAGACGAACAGCTTAAGATGATTGTTGAAAGAAGACTTCGTGATGAAATCACAAGAGGTATTCAGACTATTCAGTACCAGCTTATTACATTAATGACATGTAATGGACAGGCACCTTTTGTTACAATGTTTATGTATTTGGATGAAGTTCCTGAAGGACAGACAAGAGATGACCTTGCAGTATTAATTGAAGAAGTTTTAAAACAGAGAATACAGGGTGTAAAAAATGAAAAAGGTGTTTGGATTACACCTGCATTCCCTAAGATTATATATGTACTTGATGGAGATAATGTTACACCTGATTCTAAATATTGGGATTTAACAGTTTTATCAGCTAAATGTACAGCAAAGAGAATGGTTCCTGACTACATTTCAGCTAAGGTTATGCGTGAAATGAAGAACGGATGTGTATATCCATGTATGGGATGTCGTTCATTCTTAACAGTTGAAGACAGCCAGAGAAATCCTGACGGAAGCTACAAGTTCTATGGACGATTTAATCAGGGCGTTGTAACAATCAACTTGGTTGATGTGGCATGTTCTTCTAATGGAGATATGGATCTATTCTGGAAGATATTAGATGAAAGATTAGAGCTTTGTCACAGAGCTTTAAGATGCAGACATGAAAGGTTACTTGGAACACCTTCAGATGTTGCCCCTATTCTTTGGCAGAATGGTGCTTTGGCAAGACTTAAGAAGGGTGAAACAATAGACAAGTTATTATATAATGGATATTCAACTATCTCATTAGGTTACGCAGGACTTTACGAAATGTGTGTAAGAATGACAGGAAAGTCACACACAGATCCCGAAGCTAAGCCATTTGCTTTAAAGGTGATGCAGAAACTTAATGATAAATGTGCAGAATGGAAAGCAGCAGAAAATATTAGCTATTCTGTTTATGGAACACCTATGGAATCAACAACTTACAAGTTTGCTAAATGCCTTCAGAAGAGATTTGGCATTATAAAAGGTGTAACAGACAAGAACTATATTACTAACAGTTACCATGTTCATGTAACAGAGAAGATTGATGCTTTTAGCAAGCTTAAATTCGAATCTGAATTTCAGAAGTTATCTCCCGGTGGAGCTATCAGTTATGTTGAAGTTCCTAACCTTCAGGATAATATCGAAGCTGTAATTCAGGTTATGAAATTTATTTATGACAATATTATGTATGCAGAGCTTAACACTAAGTCAGATTATTGTGAATGCTGTGGATACAATGGGGAAATACAAATAGTAACTGATGAAAAGAATGGAAAACTTGTATGGGAATGTCCAAGTTGCGGAAACCGTAATCAGGACAAGATGAGTGTTGCAAGAAGAACATGCGGTTATATTGGAACACAGTTCTGGAATCAGGGAAGAACTCAGGAAATAAAAGATAGAGTTCTACATTTGTAATATATTCTAATAGGAAAGGCAAAGTTTTCAACAGTTTGGAGACTTTGTCTTTTTTAGATTCAATGGCTATATAAGCAAAATAAAGAACATTTAAAGGTCATTTTATGGTACAATACTTACACATGGGGAGAAAAAAGTTGAAAGGAAGGAACTTATGAAAAAAACATTAAAAATTCTAATGCTAATTGGTATCATTGCATTGGGAATTAATTTGACTGAGGTAAAGGCCGAAGAAGTAACAGCTCCGGTAACAACAGCGCCTCAGGAAACAACTACAGCACCTGAAACAACTACACCCACTGTAACAACACCACAGGAAACCACTACAAAGGTTGAACAGCCAACTACGGTACAGCCAACTACTAAGCCGGATGTTGACACAACAGGAAAGAACGTAAAAAAAGGTGGTTATGTAAAGAAAACAGTTACAGCATATAACTTAAAGTTAGAGAAAGTAACAAAAGTAGAAAAAGGTATCCGTTATTATGTTTACAGGAAATGCAACAATGGATATTCATTGATTCAGGTAGGCAATCAGAAATTATTAGTTGAATCAAAGTACATTACATACAAATGCAATGCCAAGAAGATTGTAAATGCAGCAGATAAGAAATATTCATATAATGATATGAAGAGAGACCTTAAAAAGTTGGAAAAAGCTTATGGCTCAATATTTAAAGTTGACATTGCAGGAAAAAGTTTAGATAAAAGAAACATATACTATGTTACACTTGGTAATGAAAAAGCTAAGAAAACAGTTTATGTTGAAACATCTGTACATGCAAGAGAGTATATGAACACTAAGTTTATAATGAATGTTATTGAGGATTACTGTAGAGGATATGACTCCAAGAAGTATCAGGGAAAAAAATACAGCAAAATCTTTAACAATGTTAAACTGGTAATTATGCCAATGGTAAATCCTGATGGAGTAACAATCAGTCAGTATGGACCAAAGAAAATAAGAAATGCTACATTACGCAAGAATCTCTACAAAATAGCAAACGGATTCAGCTTTAAAGAGTGGAAAGCTAATGCCAGAGGTGTAGATATTAATAGAAACTATGCAGAGGGATTTAACAGAGAAGGAGCAAAAGCATCGGCGCACAAGAATTATCCGGGCAAAACACCGGTATCTGAACCGGAAACAAAGGCACAGATCTCAGTAGTAGAAAAAGTAAAACCTAACGTAGTAATTTGTTATCATCAGGCAGGCGAAGTAATGTATCACCTTAATCACACAAAGCTTAGCAATATGCTTTATTCAATGACACATTATACTCACGTTTTAAGCGGTCAGGTTCAGTATGGAACATTTAGTGATTATCTTGATGACAGAAACATACTAAACTGTACATTGGAAACAGGATTAGTACCTGCACCGGTAAAGAATAGACAGTACAAAAAAATATACAAGACAAATAAGAATGTATTAGTAGCAGTTGCAAAAATGTATTCATAAAAAATAGGAGTTACAGTTGATGTAACTCCTGTTGCCATGCAAAACTACAAGGAGGTTCACAATGTTATTAGATTTTGAAAATATGGAAGAAACAGTAATTCACAATTTTAATGGTGGTGAAAAAGACACAAGGGCGAAAATGTACAATGATGAAAACATGAGAATTTTATACGGAGTATTAGAGCCGGGAGCATCTATTGGTATTCATGAGCATACAGACAACAGCGAAGAAGTCTTTTGTGTTTCAGGCCAGGCTACAGTTTATATTGATGGAAAAACAGAAATTTTAAAAGCAGGTCAGGCACATTATTGTCCAAAGGGACACAAGCATGGAATGAAGAATGAGGGGACAGAAGACCTTATAATCTTCGGCGTTGTGCCAAAGCAATAAAAACAATTTTAAAATTGAATATAGTAATGGTATTTGGTAAAATTATTTCATAAGAAAGTACGACAGAGAAGCTATTAAGATACAGATTATATTTTGGGAAAGAGGAAATAATATGAACGGAATATCATTTTACAAAGAAGAAATAAGAGACTGTAATGCTGTCTATTTTACAGAGGAGTTTTTTAATGTAAAAAACGACGGCAGCATCGATGTGTCTAATGAATTACAGAACGCCATAAAGACGGTTGTGGATAAGGCCGGTTATGGTGTTCTTTTTATACCTGAAGGTGAGTATTTGTTAAGCAAGACTATTTATGTGCCAAAGGCAGTCAGACTTATAGGATACGGTGACAACAGACCACATTTTATATTAAAAGATAGTGCAGAAGGATTTAATGAACCACATCCTGAGAACAAGGGTGGATTTAAATATTTATTTTGGTTTGTTAACGAACTAAAAGAGAATGAGGCGGAAATTGCAGATGCCAATCCGGGAACTTTTTACAGTGCCATTTCCAATATTAATGTAAGCCTTGGTCAGGGCAATGAATATGCAGTAGCTTTTAGAACTCATTACGCACAGCACTGTTTTATTAACCATATTGACATCAATGTGCAGTCAGGTATGGCAGGCATTTATGATGTTGGAAATGAAATGGAAGACATCTATATTAACGGAGGAAAGTACGGAATTATAACAACAAAGTGCTCTCCGGGCTGGCCTTTTGTAATGGTTGATACAAGATTTTTCGGGCAGACCGTTGGAGCAATTAAGACAAGAGAGGCAGGCTTTAATATTATTCGTACCCATTGTGTTAATACAGCTAAATTTATTGAAGTTGATGATGATTATTTCGAAAAAATATATATAGAAAATTCTGTTTTTGAAGATATGAATTGTATTTTAAATGTGGCAATGGACAACAACTCACTAACACAGGTTTATGTTAAAAATTGTCAGCTTAAGGCAGTGGAAAATGTTGTTGAATATAAGAGCAGTGGCAGACAGATTGCTAATGAAGATTATCAGTGCATTATAAAGAAATACATTCATGGAACTACAGTTAGCGATATTTATCACGATAAACAGATTCACGACCAGATTTACAGATATGCAAAAGACGTAGATTATAGAATCTTAAAAACAGACATACAGCCGTTGCCTGATATGTTAACTTGGGTTAATGCCAAGGAAGTAGGACTTAAAGGTGATGGTGTAACTGATGACACACAGGCTTTAAAAGAGGCAATTGAAAAATATGAAACAATATATTTTCCACAGGGTGAATATATTTTTTCAGATACAATTAAGTTAAAAGAAAATACATCTCTTATAGGAATGAATCCGGTTTCAACGCAACTTATTTTAAAAGAAAATTCTGAAAAGTTTACAGGATTTGGCAAGGCTAAGGCTTTTATTGAAACTTCAAAGGAAAGAAATATTCTGTTCGGTCTTGGTGTTAATACAGGTGGACGAAATCCAAGAGCCTGTGGCGTTAAATGGATGAGTAACAAAAATTCATATATGAATGATGTGAAATTCTTTGGCGGTCACGGTAACCTTGTAAAGATGACAGGAGCTTTTGAACAGCCATATGATGAGGGGAGATGCAGAGATGCAGACCTTAAGAAAGTATGGGACTACCAGTATGCAAGTCTTCTTATTTGTAACGGAGGTGGCGGAACCTTTAAGGATATATGGTCAGCAAGTCCATATGTTTCAGTGGGTGTTCAGATTCAGAATACTGAAACTCCTACAAGAATATATTGTCTGTCATTAGAGCATCATTGCAGATGTGAACTTAGAATGATAAATGCAAAGAATGTAACAATATATGGTTTCCAAAGTGAAGAAGAAAAAGCAGAGGGTGAGTTTGCACTTCCAATAGAATTACATAATTGTAAGGATATTACTTTTGCAACAACATATTGTTTTAGAACTGTTTTTGTACAGAAACCATTTCCTTATTGTGTAAAAACATGGAATTGTGAAAATATTAAATTTTTGAATGTTCATAATTTTTCACAGATGAAATACACCATGGATAATTTCTTATTAGATGTGAATACCGGCATTGAAATAAGACCATGGCAGGCAGTTTCAATAGAAATAACAGGAAAAGGCGAGAAACAGCCAAAAACAGAAAAGCTGTATTCAGGCTTCCAATTTGCTGATGGTGGAAGCTGTGACGGAAAGGGCAATTTCTATTTCCTTGACAGCTTATATAAGCAGATTTACAGAGTGGATAGGGAAACATTGGAGCTGTCTATGATTTTTGAATCTCCTTATAAAATTAATTCTATAGGATTTGATACAAGGGATAATATTATTGTTATTGGCGAGTATGCCATTCCAAGAGATGCAACAATAAATGGAAAACCTAACATTAATGTTTTGCCGGAGGATTCATATGGAACATCTTATGGATTCTGGTACAACAGTCAGGCTCAGATTGTGGCATTTACAATTGACAGTAACAGAGAATGTGTAAAATTAGAAAAAGTAAACATTGGCGACATAGAGCCGGCAAGAGTTTTATATCCGGGAAACAGATGGCGTGACGGTTCAGACTTTAAGGATGTTATTCAGTATAATCCGAAAAAAGCATTCTTAGCACCAGATGGGGTAACAATTATTCCTTGTCACTATGATTTGATTAGAGCTAACAATCTTTCAAGATCAAAGCCGGGACGTAAATTATATTCAGTTGATGAAATGTATAAGAGAGTTTTCCAATGTGACATTAACAAAGAAGGCTTATTAACAAACCCTCAGGTTATTATTGAAGAGGGTGACTTTAGGGTTAAGAAGTTTGACGAAAAAATCTATGTTGGTGATGATAACATTAAGGTTTATAAGGATGGAAAGTTAATAGATATTATCAGGGTTCCGGAAAGACCTACAACTTTTGATTTTGGAGGAATTAAGCGTAATACTCTTTTTGTTACATCAAGACATAGCGTTTATGCAATTAATATGCAACAAAAAAAGGATGAGGAGAAGTAATAAAAGTATGAGAAAGCAACTAAAAGCTTTATTAATAACAGTAGCTTTAGTTACATTGTCAACAGGACTTATTGGCTGTAACAATGAGAAAAAGCAGCAACAGACAACAACTCAGGTGGAAACAACAGAAAATAAAGTTGAAAATAATATTGAATTTAAGTCTGACGGAGAGCCGGTAAAGGATGATAGTGTTTTAGGAAAGAATACATATGTATTTTCTCCTACAGACAATAAGGATGAAATTCAGAAAAAAGCAAGTCAGATTTTTGCAAGACAGGAATCTAACCAGTTTGGAGATGAAAGATATGCATTACTTTTTAAGCCGGGAGATTATGGAACTTCATTGGAAATTAATGTAGGATTTTATACACAGGTTATGGGACTTGGAATTTTGCCTACAGATACTAATATTAATAAATTATGGGTTAATGCAGATTGGATGTTTCACAATGCTACCTGCAATTTCTGGAGAAGTGCAGAGAATTTTTCGGTAAATGATTACTGTATGTGGGCTAATTCACAGGCAGTATCTCTTAGACGTGTTAATTTTAATGACGGTATTGTTTTAAGCGATGGCGAGGGCTGGTCATCCGGTGGCTTTATGGCAGACTGCAAAGTGGAAAAGATGGTTTCCTCAGGCTCACAGCAACAGTATCTTTTTAGAAATAACAATTGGGGATATTTTGAAAATGGCGTGTGGAATATGGTTTTTGCAGGTGTAAATGTTGATACTATTCCTACAGGCGGATGGCCATATGAACCATATACTAAAGAAGAAACAGTTCCAAAGATTCAGGAGAAGCCTTATTTGGTTTATGATGAGGACAATGGATATGGCGTTATGGTTCCTGAAAAACGAACAGAATGTCAGGGAATTTCGTGGGAGAACGGAGTTAAAGGTACTTTTTATAGCCTGAATATGTTTTACGTGGCAGATGCCCAAAAGGATAATGCAGATACAATTAACAAGGCTCTTAAAGAAGGAAAAAATCTTCTTTTGACACCTGGAATTTATACTTTAAACAAACCTATTACTGTAGAAGAAAAAGATACTATTATATACGGCATGGGACTTGCTACTCTTGTTTCAACTAATGGAAATGCATGTATGGTAACATCAGATGTAGATGGAATTAAAGTGTGCGGAGTTTTATTTGAAGCAGGGGATAAGCAGTCAGAAACATTGCTTAAAGTTGGAAATGAAAAAGCAGAAGTTTCCCATAGCGACAACCCTATTTGCTTTAGTGATGTGTACTTTAGAGTAGGAGGCGCAAATTACAAGGGCAAAGTTAAGAATTGCGTTACCATTAACAGTAATGATGTAATTGGAGACAATTTCTGGGTTTGGAGAGCTGACCACGGAGACAATGTAGGCTGGGATATGAATACAGCACCTAATGGTATTGTGATAAATGGTGACAATGTTACAATGTATGGATTGTTTGTTGAACATTTTCAGGAATATCAGACCATATGGAATGGTAATGGCGGTAAGCTATACTTCTATCAAAGCGAAATGCCTTACGATGCACCTAAACAGAAATATTATATGAGCCATAATGGTAAGGTGAAAGGTTATGCATCATTTAAAATAGGCGATGAAGTTAATGATTTTTACGGCTGTGGACTTGGAATTTATTGTTACAATAGAGATGCGAACATAGAAATATTCAGTGGAGCAGAGATTCCTGACAAGGATGGAGTAGAAATTAGAAATATTGTAACTGTAAAACTTAACGGTCAGGGACAGATTACACACGTCATAAACGATAAGGGAGATTCAGTTACTTCATCAGGAGATACAGCAAGAATCCAATCTTACGAAAATGGTGAGAAAGAAAAATATTAAAAAAATTATACCTGCCATCCGCCGTCAACGGTAATAATTTGTCCTGTAACATAGGAGCCTGAATTAACAAGACCATATACAGCATTTGCAACATCTTCAGTTGTGCCAAGTCTTGATGCAGGTATTTCTTCTATAATAGAGTCAACATCTTCCTGTGTAAGATGTCCATTCATTTTGGTGTCTATTATTCCACAGGAAACAGCGTTAACCTGAATGTTTGAAGGGGCAAGTTCCTTGGCAAGAGCCTTAGTGAAAGAATCAATGGCGCCCTTGGTTGTGGAGTAGCAAACTTCATAGGAAGCACCGCGCTGCCCCCAGACAGAAGAAATGTTGATTATTTTTCCATAACCTTGCTTTAGAAAAATAGGAATAATCATTTTGCTCATAGCAATGGCAGAGGTAACATTAGTGTTCCAAAGTCTGATCCATTCACTATCCGTTATATCCTGAAGCAATCCCAACACCGAAATTCCACTATTGTTAACAAGAATATCAATGGAAATATCTCCTAAATTATTAAATAGCTTTTCAGCATTATTAAAATCAGATAAGTCGCACTGATAATAAGAAAAATCACTTCCAAGCTCTTCTGCAAGCGCTTCAATAGTAGCTTTATTTTTGTTGTAAGTTCCTATTACTTTATAATTGTTTTTTATAAAAAAACGGCAAATTTCACTTCCGATATCTCCGGAAGCTCCTGTAATTAATATTGTTTTCTTCATAATATATCATCCTTTATAATAGATAGTGCCATATAAGTACCTTAGTACCTTGGTACTGTATTTATTAGAAAAAAGTAGTACCTTGGTACTATAGTACCATAATTATAGGAAAAAATAGTACTTAGGTACTACTTTTTTTATGAAATTAATATTAAAAAAGTAAAAGTGAACCGGGAAATGAAATTAAATAGGAATAATTTGCTAATATGTGCAGGTTGACAATCTACATAAGAGTTGTTATAATTGTAACAAAATTGTAATATTTAGAATTCATTGAGAATAACTTTAGGTATATTTTTAAGATTATATTAAAAAATGTATTGAATATGTAATCAATATGTATTAAAATACTTACTTGATATGGATTTAAACGTATACCGAAATTTTAGAACAGAATTAAAACAAATGGAGGCAGAATTTTCATGAAAAGTAATTATGCTAAGAAACTTGTAGCAGGTACACTTGTGGCATCTATGACAATCACAGCGTCTATGCCATTGTTTGCAGATGAATTAGCAACAGAAATACCTAGCGCAGGTGCAGCAGTTATTGTTGAAGATTACATCAATAATAGTGGTAAAGAAACTGATATTGAGAAGTTACTTCCTACAGAAGCAACAGATAGTACAGCAACATCTAATAAGACAACAAAGACAGAAAATCAGACTGAAAAGACACAGACATCTAATACAGCAACATCAAGTGAGGACAAGTTATTTGCTAACATAGCAATTACTAAGGTTTCAGGTGGTGCAGAAGATTATGTTAATGTAAGAAAGAAACCAACAACAGAATCTAAGGTTGTTGGAAAAATTTATAACAACAGTGGTGCAAAAATTCTTGAAAAGACTAATAACGGTTGGTACAAGATTGTATCAGGTAACTGTACAGGTTATATTAAGTCAGATTTCTTTGTAACAGGAAGTAGTGCTAAGAGCAGAGCTTTAGATAATGGTTATGTACAGGCAGAAGCTAAGGATGCTATCCATGTTAGAGCAGAAGCTAATACTAATTCTAAAGTAGTAACTAACGTTTACAAGAATGAAACATATACTATTAAGAAGTTTGACAAGACTGGCGAATGGATTAAGGTTAAAATTAAAGCCGGTGTTAGTGGTTGGATTTCAGCACAGTATGCGAATGTCAACATTAACATGGAAACAGCTATAACAAGAAAAGAAGAAAAAGCTAAGATTAAGAAAGAACGTGAGGCAGCAAAAGCGGCAGCTGAAGAAGAGGCAAGAAAGCAGGCTGAACAGCAGGAACAACAGGCATCAAATGATAACAGCCAGAGTTCAAGCGACGGTACATATTCGAACAGCTCAAACTCAAGTTCAAGAAGCAACTACAGCAACTCATCATCAAGCAGTAGTTCATCAAGTAGTTCAAGTAGCAGTAGTTCAAGCAAGAAGAGTTATAGTAGCTCATCAAGCAGCTCAAGCGGTTCGGGAACAGGTGCAGCAATTGTAGCATATGCTAAGCAGTTCCTTGGTAACCCTTATGTATACGGTGGAGCAAGTCTTACAAACGGAACAGACTGTTCAGGATTTACAATGTCAGTATACGCTCACTTTGGGTATGGACTTAGCAGATCATCATATACACAGGTTAACAACGGTAGAGCTGTATCAATGAGTAGCTTACAGCCAGGTGACTTGTTATTCTACAAGTATGGTGGTTCTACAATCAGCCACGTAGCTATTTACATTGGTGGTGGACAGATTATACATGCTTCAACAGAAGAAACAGGTATTATAATTAGTGGTATGGGATCACCTTGTGCAGCTAGAAGAATTATTGGATAATTAAATATAATATAGAAACAAGACCTGAATTGGCAACAACCAATACAGGTCTTATTTTTTTGCAAAATAGTGTGGCGAATTTTAGAAAAAAGTCAATAGTTTATGTGTAAAATGTACAAGTTTGGAACATATCAACAAAACATTAGTTCTTTACAGTTGTCGACAAAGATTTACATAAAATGACACACTTTTATGTTAATAATGTTAATAAGTGGGTTAATAACCTATTTTAAGGGAGAATTTTATTGAAAAAAACTGAAAAAACAATGTTAATAACTTTTTGACTATAATTGTGCCAGATAGTTAAAAATGGGTTAAATTTGTATAAAATATACAAAAATAGCGTCGAAAAAACAGTAGAGAAAAATAAGTGAAAAAAGTGTGTTTTTTCTTGTGGAAAATCACCTTAAATGGTATAATTTAATTACTAGTTAACGAAAGGAAGTGGTACCATGAAAATTAAGATTTTCGGTAAGAACATTGAAGTAACAGAAGGCATCAGAAGCGCAGTAGAAGAGAAAATCGGAAAGCTCGATAAATACTTCGCGGGAGAGACTAGAGTGGACGTTACATTAAGTGTTAATAAGAATGAACAGAAGGTGGAGGTAACAATTCCAGTCAAAGGACGTATTATCAGAGCGGAAGAAATAAGTGATGATATGTATGTATCAATCGATATGGTTGAGGAAACAATTGAAAGACAGCTTGTTAAGTATAAGAATAAGATTATTGACAAGAAGAAATCAATTAAGGAAGCTTTTACAGAGACATACATTGAAGCTGATTACGAAGACGAAGATGAGGATCAGATTAAAATCAAAAAGACTAAGAGATTTGGTATTAAGCCAATGGATCCTGAAGAAGCTTGCGTAGAAATGGAATTACTTGGACATAACTTTTTTGTATTCCTTAATGCAGAGACAGAAGAAGTTAATGTAGTTTACAAACGTAAAGGTAATACATACGGTTTAATAGAACCTGAACTTGACTAAAAGATAAAAAGTAACTAAGAAAACTAAATAATATCTAATAAGAGTCCCTGATTGGTTGAAATATATCAGTTAGGGATTCTTTTTTCCGTTTATAAGAACAAAAGTTATGAAATGCCTACGTTTACACTTTTTTAACAAATAAATAACACATACTTGTATTGAATAAAACCGATTTAAATGGTATTATATTCCTTAGCGTGTTGTATTTTACAACAAATATATTTGAGGAGATTACCATGGGCGTAATTAATAAAATCGTAGGAACGCATAGTCAGCGTGAATTAAAAAGACATAATCATACAATAGAGAAGATCTTAAGCCTTAAGCCGGAGATGGAAAAACTTACCGACGACGAGATGAAGGCTAAGACAACAGAATTTAGAAATAGATTACAGAAAGGTGAAACTTTAGACGATTTGCTTCCTGAGGCATTTGCCTTAGTTAGAGAAGCAACAAGAAGAACACTTGGAACAGAACATTATCCATGTCAGTTACAGGGTGGTATTATCTTACATCAGGGACGTATCGCAGAAATGAAAACCGGTGAAGGTAAGACACAGACATGTTTGTTGCCTGCATATCTTAATGCATTGGAAGGCAAGGGCGTTCATATCGTAACAGTTAACGAATACCTTGCTACCCGAGATGCTGAGTGGATGGGACAGGTTCACAGATTTTTGGGATTAACAGTAGGCTGTGTTCTTTCAGACATGGAACATGAAGAAAAGAAAGCGGCCTATAACTGTGACATCACATATATTACAAATAACGAATTAGGATTTGACTACTTAAGAGATAACATGGTTGTTTACAAAGAACAGTTAGTTCAGCGTGGACTTCATTACTGTATTATCGACGAAGTTGACTCGGTTCTTATTGATGAGGCAAGAACACCTCTTATTATTTCCGGACAGAGTGGTAAGTCAACTAAGTTATATGAAATGTGTGACATTCTTGCAAGACAGATGGAACGTGGCACAGCTAATCCTGAACTTAGCAAGATGGATGCCATTATGGGTGTTGATATTGAAGAAGATGGAGACTTCCTTGTAAATGAAAAGGACAAGATTGTTACTTTAACAGCACAGGGTATTGAAAAAGTTGAAAAATTCTTCCACATAGACAACTATGCAGATGCTGAAAACTTAGAACTTCAGCACAATGTTATTTTGGCATTAAGAGCACATAACCTTATGCATAGAGATCAGGACTATGTAGTTAAGGATGATGAAGTACTTATTGTAGATGAATTTACAGGACGTATTATGCCGGGCCGTAGATATTCAGATGGCTTACATCAGGCAATTGAAGCTAAGGAACATGTAAAGGTTAACAGAGAGAGTAAGACTCTTGCAACAATTACATTCCAGAACTTCTTTAACAAGTACGAGAAGAAAGCCGGTATGACAGGTACAGCCTTAACAGAAGAAAAAGAATTTAGAGATATATATAGCATGGACGTTGTGGAAATCCCAACTAATAAGCCTATTGCAAGAATAGATCATGAAGATGCAATGTTTAAAACTAAGAAAGAAAAGCTTCATGCAGTAATAGAAGAAATCGTGGCATCTCACGCAAAGGGACAGCCGGTATTAGTTGGTACAATTAATATTGATTCTTCAGAAGAAATTAGTGCATTACTTAAAAAGAGAGGAATTCCTCATAATGTATTGAATGCTAAATTCCATGAAAAGGAAGCTGAAATTGTAGCACAGGCAGGTCAGCATGGTGCAGTTACTATTGCTACTAATATGGCAGGTCGTGGTACTGATATTAAGCTTGACGACGATGCAAGAGCAGCAGGAGGTCTTAAGATTATAGG
>ERZ772900.2058-NODE-2058-length-16175-cov-3.652543_pt1 | contig 16175 bp, 16 predicted proteins | sample MGYA00512124_ERZ772900 | MGnify/ENA primary metagenome ERZ772900 (study PRJEB29015, sample SAMEA2737716) | human gut metagenome | biome: human gut; feature: human-associated habitat; material: faeces | place: China | collected 2012 ... | reverse complement strand
GGTAAAACCGAGTATTTCACTCTCTCAAAGAATGAGGACGACAACGATGATATGGGGACCTGTGCACGGGGCAAAAGCCTATATCGGAATACGTTTCAATCTGGCAAGAAATGAATAATAACCATTAAACGAATAAGAAAAATGAGAATAAAAAGATGGATGGCCACTTGCGTGGTGGCTCTTTTGAGCGTAGCAGCCGTGTTGGCAAAGGATATCCGTGTAGTAGTATTCAAAGTCTCTCAGATGCACTGCGAGAACTGCGAGAAGAAAGTGAAAAATAACATGCGCTTCGAGAAAGGCGTGAAGGAACTTTCCACCGAACTGAAGAACAAAACCGTGTCCATCACCTACGATGCCGAAAAGACAGATGTGAAGAAGTTGCAGGCAGGATTCAAGAAGTTCAATTATGAGGCCGAGTTTGTGAAGGAAACCAAGCAGGACGGCAAGAAAGATGGCAAACAAGAATCTAAGAAAGAGGATAAGAAGGCCGATAAGAAGTAATCGAACAAATACCCGTATTTGCTTGTTTTATAAATACTAATTAATTAAAGAGTAAAGGATTATATGGGTAATATAGCAAAAAAAGCGTTTCCCGTGCTTAATATGCATTGTGCGGGATGCGCTAACAATGTAGAAAAGACAGTGAAAAAGTTGCCGGGAGTCGTTGATGCTTCCGTCAACTTTGCTTCAAATACATTGACGATTTCTTATGAGGACGACAAGCTCACCCCCGGAGAAATCCGTGCAGCGGTACTTGCTGCCGGTTATGATCTGATAGTAGAAGAAGCGAATAAAGAAGAACGTCGGGAAGAAGAACAGCATAAGCGCTACCTTCGTCTGAAACGGAAAGTGATCGGCGCGTGGATATTTGTAGTGCCGTTGCTTATCTTTTCAATGTTATTAATGCATATGCCATACTCTAACGAGATACAAATGTTGCTTGCTATTCCGGTAATGGTGCTCTTCGGAGGAAGTTTCTTCACGGGGGCATGGAAACAGGCGAAGATCGGTCGTAGCAATATGGATACGTTGGTTGCGTTGAGTACCTCGATAGCCTTCCTTTTCAGTTTGTTCAACACTTTCTTTCCGCAGTTTTGGACAGATCGCGGACTGGAACCGCACGTCTATTACGAAGCTTCCGCAGTGATCATTGCCTTCGTTCTGACCGGAAAGATGATGGAGGAACGCGCCAAAGGAAATACCTCGGATGCCATTCGCAAACTGATGGGAATGCAGCCCAAAGTGGCACGTGTATTGCGTGGTGGGGTAGAGGAAGAGATACAAATAGACCTGTTGCAGGTAGGCGATATGGTGGTAGTCCGTCCCGGCGAACAGATTCCCGTGGATGGTCAGCTTTCGGAGGGCGATTCGTATGTGGATGAAAGTATGATTAGCGGTGAGCCGATTCCGGTAGAGAAGAAAAAGGGCGATAAGGTCCTTGCCGGAACAATCAATCAGCGCGGTTCCTTCATCATTCGTGCTTCTCAGGTGGGAAGTGATACTGTGCTGGCACGCATCATTCACATGGTGCAGGAAGCACAAGGCAGCAAAGCTCCTGTGCAGCGTATCGTAGACCGTATTACAGGCATCTTCGTTCCTGTCGTGTTGGGAATTGCCATTCTGACGTTTGTGCTGTGGGTAGCTATCGGTGGCAGTGAGTATATTTCTTATGGTATTCTTTCTGCTGTATCCGTTCTGGTCATAGCCTGTCCCTGTGCTCTGGGACTTGCCACACCTACTGCGCTGATGGTGGGAATCGGTAAAGCTGCCGGACAGCATATTCTGATAAAAGACGCCGTCGCTCTGGAGCAGATGCGTAAAGTAGATGTGGTGGTACTGGATAAAACCGGTACTTTGACCGAAGGACATCCTACCGCTACCGGATGGTTGTGGGCACAGCCGCAGGAAGAACACTTCAAAGATGTACTTCTTGCTGCCGAGCTGAAATCGGAACACCCGTTGGCAGGCGCGATTGTAGCCGTACTCCAAGACGAGGAAAAGATAACTCCCGCTCCTTTGAGCAGTTTTGAGAGCATCACAGGCAAAGGTATAAAGGTGTCTTATCAAGGCAAGACTTACTGGGTGGGCAGCCATAAACTTCTGAAAGATTTCAGCGCTACAGTAAGCGATGTCATGGCTGATATGCTGGTACACTACGAATCAGACGGAAACGGAATCATATACTTCGGACGTGAGAATGAACTTTTGGCTATCATTGCCGTTTCCGACCCGATCAAGGCTACTTCTGCCGAGGCAGTGAAAGAACTGAAACGTCAGGGCATTGATATCTGTATGCTTACCGGTGACGGTCAGCGGACGGCTCTGGCAGTCTCTTCCCGTCTGGGTATCGAGCGATTTGTGGCAGATGCCTTGCCGGACGATAAAGCCGAATTTGTGCGTGAGCTGCAAATGCAGGGAAAGAAAGTGGCAATGGTGGGCGATGGTATCAATGACTCACAGGCACTGGCGTTGGCTGACGTCAGCATTGCTATGGGAAAGGGTACGGATATTGCTATGGATGTCGCTATGGTGACGCTGATGACGTCCGACTTGCTGTTACTCCCCAAAGCCTTCGAACTGTCCAGGCAGACTGTACGACTGATTCATCAAAACCTTTTCTGGGCATTTATCTACAACCTGATCGGTATTCCTATCGCTGCCGGAGTATTGTTCCCTATAAACGGATTGTTGCTGAATCCGATGCTGGCAAGTGCCGCCATGGCATTCTCCAGTGTGAGTGTAGTGCTCAATTCGTTGAGTTTGGGAAGAAGGAAGATTTAAGAAGAGAGCCTGCTTAACGTTCTTTTATGGATTTATGGGGCCGACTAAAAAGTCGGTAGTATCTTAAATCTCCTCCTTCGGGAAGGAGGAGTACCCGTAGGGGGAGGTGGTAGGTGAATACGCAATTTTTTCATTCACAATGGATTAGAGATAACCTTGTTTTACCTACCACCCCGCCCTACGGGCACCCCTCCTTCGAGAAGGAGGGGAATCCATGCGGATAGTTGGCTCAAATCTGTACATTTGGAGCCAATACGGTATTTCGGACTGATCCATTGATTTTAGAAGTAACGGACTCAACTATTTCTAAATTCCAGCGGTGACATCCCTACATGCCGTCTGAAGAACTTGCAGAAGAAAGAGGGATTCGGGAAATTCAGCGAATAAGCTATCTCCTGAATAGTCATATCCGTACCCTTTAGCTGCGCTTTGGCATCGATAATGACAATATAAGCAATAGTATCCAATACACTTTTCCCCGTCACTTGTTTTACGGTGGTGCTCAGATGTTGCAGAGAGATTCCCAGTTGATCGGCATAGAACTGTGCACAACGCTGGTCTTTGTAGTGTTCAGTGATCAGTTGAATCAACTTCCGGCAAATCTCCTTCTTACGGTTCGAATGATTGTTTCCCGAATAATTCCGGTACATCAGCTGGATGCTTGTCAGAATAGTCTGGAGTGATAAGTCCGCCAATTTGGAGTCCATCTTGAAAGACTCGTCACAACTGGCATGAGACAACAAGGCAAAATATTCCTTCAGATAGTCGGCGATATTCTCGGAAAGAGGGATGATCGGCTGTTCTATCAGCTTGGGATAAGCGTTCCCGATAGTGGTCAGCAAGTTGATATGTCCGATACATTTCGCAGAGAATCCGGCAAAACAAAGACTAACCTTTTCCGCTTTCTCACGGAACTGTATGATTGTTCCGGGAAGTAATGTAATCAGATCATTCGGGTGAACCTCGTATTCCAACAGATTGATGGAGACTTTCATGGTTTCTTCCGTACAGATGGCGAAAATACACGCCTGCAGCCGGCACGATTGCTTGTAGATGTTCAGAATATCTTCAGTTACTTTAGTCCATGCCAACACCTCCAGAGGCAAATCTACTTGTGGAACTTCCATTTTCATAAGAGTGTTTGTTATCTTTGGTTTAGAGTGCTTGTTATATTCGGTCCGCAAATGTACGATTTTTCTTTTTATTTCTTACTTTTGTCCTCATGAAAACTGTATTAGTAGACTGGAATTTGATTCCATACGCCGAGGCATGGCAGCGGCAGACAGAATGGTTTGATACCCTTGTCTGCGCAAAAGCGCAGGGAGAACCCTATGAAAACCGTATTATTATGTGCGAACATCCGCACGTCTATACTTTGGGACGTAGCGGAAAAGAAAATAATATGCTGTTGAATGACGATCAGCTGAAAGCCATTCAGGCTACCCTTTTCCATATAGATCGGGGAGGGGATATCACGTATCACGGTCCCGGACAGCTAGTCTGTTATCCGATCTTGAATCTGGAAGAGTTTCATCTGGGGCTAAAGGAATATGTGCACCTGCTCGAAGAGGCTGTGATATGTGTCTGTGCCTTCTATGGCATTGAAGCAGGACGGCTTGAAAAGGCAACAGGTGTCTGGCTGGAAGGGAGTACGCCCCGTGCCCGTAAGATTTGTGCGATCGGGGTGAGAAGCAGCCACTACGTCACCATGCACGGACTGGCCTTGAATGTGAATACGGATTTACGCTATTTCAGCTATATTCATCCTTGTGGCTTTATAGATAAAGGCGTCACTTCTCTTCGTCAGGAACTGAAGCACGAAGTGCCTATGGACGAAGTGAAGCAACGCCTTGAATGCGAGCTTGGCAGACTGCTGAACGAAAAAACTCAGCAGATTGCTCAATGAAAGAACCCGGCAGACTCTGCTCAATGATAAAACTTAGCGGACTGCCCGAAGGAAAAGCCTAGAAAACGATTCCAATGCCGAGCTGCCATGTCTTATGCATGAAACAGTCTTTATCAGCCAGTGCATAAGAGAAATCCGCGCGAATCGGCCAGAAGTTGATTCCGCAGCCCAGTGTACCGTAGTTGCCTGTTCCTTTGTCGTTATCCCCGAAGTGGTATCCTCCGCGGATAATTCCATATTTCAGGAAATTATATTCCGCTCCGATGCCGGCTTGAAGATGGCGGTACTCGGACGGGAGCAGGTAATTGAAGTCAAGAGCCACCTGCAAGCGGTTGTCCATACTGAACGGCAGGTCGATGGCACCACCCAGTCCCAGTCGGGCAGGCAGTTTCTGTCCGTCCAGCTTGCTGCCCAGGTTGGCAGCTTGAAATCCGATTGTCCATGAAGCCATTTCGTCCAGAATACCCATGCTGCGATGGTAGCTGGCACCGAGGTCCACGGAGACTGACCCTTTGCTGTCCGCATCCTTATAGGCTTTTGCCTGCAGATATCTGAGTGTTAATGAAAGGGACAGGTTCTTGGCTACATTTCTGAAGTATGCGGCTTCCACGTTCCATGCGCGGGCATGATCCTCCGCACCGTCCTGCCAATGAAAATCGGCATCCTTGTAGTGACGGAGTCCTACACTAAATCCGTGTTTCCCTTCCCGTCCGATGCGGTAGAAAAGGGATGCGCTATGCATTCCAAAGTCTTTATTTATGTCAGCGTATGAGTAGCTGGCACCCATTACATCCTGCGAGAAAGCGATGGTGGAAGCGTTATGAAAGATAGCCGTGCTTCCATTGTCAGTGATAGCCAGTCCTGTGCCGGCCATACCTGCCGATTGGGCATCCGGAGTAATCTCCAGAAAAGAGGCGCTTGCCACTCCCTGTGCTCCCAGAAAAGTAGGCAACAGACACGACGCGAGAAGGAAATGTTTTACTCGTTTCATAATCATTTGTTTTAAGGGTGAGACATCCGGACGACACGTATGCCGCTCCATGATTTATTATTGCGAAGCATTTGGCTGAGAGGCTCTTCGCTGACAACAACCTTGCCAAGCGTAGAAGAGGCGTGAAGCAAATGCAACTTTCCGTTTATATATTCGGCTATCCCTACATGAGCTACATCCAGTCCCGAAAGATTCGTGGTGATGGCAATGATATCACCGTCCATGATCCACGGAAGTCCTGCGTCGGAGAGTTTGCCTTTAGGCAGCCAGTGTACCTTTTTCCCGGACAATGCCTTTTCATGCTCGGCCATCCGTTTCACGTTCTCCGGCGAATCCGCCAGTTGCCTGTACTGTTTGGGATGGGTGGACATATAGGAGAGAGACAGTTTGGTGGTCTGCGTACTGTTTTGTGCAGTAACGTCTTCCAGAAATCCTTGGCGGACACCGTTCTCAATCCAGTCGGAGGTATAGTGCAACCGCGAAGTGTATCCGTCGATCACACCGTCCCGATAACGTATCTTTTGCAGATTATCGGCAAAAGAAGACCCCATCGCCTGAGCCAGCGTATATTCGACGAAAGTAAGGCAATCTACCGTTTGGGGCAGGATGACTAACTTTTCTTCCGTTCCCTGATCCAGTGTGTTGGCTACATACTTTGTTCCAAGGTACGTCTTTCCGATTCTCAACATCGGTGCTGTCTCCTTCGGAAATACGACACCCTCACGCAACCACTTTTCGAGTTCCTGTGTCCATTGTTGCTTATACTTGAAGTTGTCCCGAAATCCCCAGCCATGTCCGCCGGTAGGGTAGACATGAAGCGATGCGGGAACATTGTTTTTCTGTAAAGCGAGATAATAGTTCACTCCGTTGGAAGGAGGCACGGCACCGTCATCAGAAGACAGGACAATAAAGGCTTGCGGAGTATCGGATGTCACTTGCAGTTCGTTGGAGAAGAGTACCTTTTGTTCTGCGGTCGGATTTCCGCCCAGAAGCTCTTTTCTCGAACCGCCATGAGTACTTTGCGTCATGGTGACCACCGGATAAAGCAGAATCTGAAAGTCGGGACGGGATGCCGCACTGTAATGGGTGGCAAGGGTAGAGGCGAGATGTCCTCCGGCGGATGCTCCCATGATTCCTATTTTGCGGGGATGGATATTCCATTCTCCGGCATGCTCGCGTACGATGCGAATCGCTCTTTCCGCATCCGATAAGGGGACTTCGCAATGACCGTTCGGCATCCGGTACTTTAATACAACGTAAGTGATGCCCTGTCCGCAGAACCAGGGTGCCATATCGTGTCCTTCATGATCCATGGCGAGGCGGCTGTAGCCACCTCCGGGACACATGATGACAGCCATTCCGTTCGGCTGCGGTGCACGGTAAACGGTTATGGTGGGGTCGGTGACATTGCTGATTCTGTGGGGTGACACTTCCTTTTCCCCGCCGGTCAGTCCGTTGGAGTTGGGAGCACCGTCGGGCCACAAAGGTAGCTCGACGGGCTGTTGTGCAAATGTCATTGCAGTCATAAGTGATACTATAACAGATAACAGTTTCCTCATCTTATTTTACTTTCATGGAAGCTTTGATAAAGTAGAGGATCAATAAAGCGTAAGCTCCTAATGCTAACACTTCCGACCAGGTATTGTTCAGCCAGGCTTCGTTGACCAGATTGATACCGCCGAAACGCATTGCCGCGCTCACTACTCCCATCAATGCGCCTCCGGCAATGAAACCGGATGCCAGCAACGTACCTTTTTCACCTCTTTCCGTATTGAGTGCCGTATCCTTGCTGCGGCTTGTTACATACCAGTTGACGGCACCGCCTACTACCAGCGGCACATTCAGTTCCAACGGAATAAACATACCCAATGCGAAAGCTAATGCAGGAATTTTACAAAGAGTCAGAATAATTGCTAAGACAGCCCCAATGCCATATAACAACCAGGGTGCACCTACACCGCTCATTAGTGGTTCGATCACGGCCGCCATCGCATTTGCTTGCGGAGCAGCCAATGCGCCACTTGTAAATCCGTATGTCTTATTCAGGATAATCATTACACCGCCTACTGTTGCAGCCGATACGATTGTTCCCAAGAACTTCCATGTTTCCTGTTTGGCAGGCGTCCTTCCGAGCCAGTAACCAATCTTCAAGTCGGTGATAAAACCTCCTGCCATCGACAGCGCGGTACATACTACGCCACCCATTACCAATGCGGCAACCATGCCCGAAGGACCTTTCAGTCCGACAGCTACCATCACTACGGAAGCCAGAATCAGTGTCATCAATGTCATTCCCGATACCGGATTGGTGCCTACAATGGCAATCGCATTGGCAGCTACCGTCGTGAACAGGAAGGAAATGCCTGCTACCAGCGCAATCGCTACCAGCGTATGGACGATATTTCCCTGCATGATATCGAAGTAGAAGAACAGCACGATCAGAATCAGCGTAAGGATAGAGCCGATAGCGATGATTTTCATCGAAAGATCACGCTGTGTACGCACGATATTCTTTTCTACATTGCCTTTACCGCCCATTTCTTTGGCAGCCAGTCCGACGGCACTCTTGATGATTCCCCACGAACGGATAATACCGATGACACCTGCCATGGCAATACCGCCGATACCGATGCTCTTGGCGTAATACTTGAAGATTTCTTCGGGGCTCATCATGCCTACCGTAGAAGTGATTTCGGGGTTCCATGCGTTCAGCACGCTGTCTCCCCAGATGGCGGACATTCCCGGAATGATGATCCACCATACTGCCAGTGATCCGGCACAGATGATGGAAGCATATTTCAGTCCGACGATATAGCCCAGACCGAGTACGGCAGCTCCCGTATTTACTTTGAATACCAGTTTCGCTTTCTCAGCCAGCATTTCTCCGGCTCCGCATACGCGGGTGGTGAAGTTCTCGTTCCACCAGCCGAAAGTGGCCACGATGAAGTCATACAATCCACCGATCATTCCCGCCATCAACAGCGGTTTGGCCTGGCTGCCGCTCTTTTCTCCGGACACCAGCACCTGTGTGGTAGCGGTTGCTTCGGGGAAAGGATATTTGCCTCAGGTTTTTTCTCTGAAACCGGCCGGACAATACCGATATCGCTTGGTTTTTGATATCTACCCGGCAACTCAAAAAGATCCTTTGATGGCCATCATTCAAAAGGAAGAATCCGAGCCTGACGCGATCAAGAGCTTGTTGGCGCAAGTGGCCGAGGGTCAGAAGCGAATGGAGGAGAACAGGGCAGATTCGGGAGAAGTCGATCAGCTGGGCCAGATTTTGGCCGGCATTGCCGACGGCTCGCTTGCTCCGATGCGCCCGGATGAAGAACCGAAAGCCCCAGAAACAGCGGATTCCGTTTCTCCCGGTAATCCTCGTTGATCTTCGCCGCTACCGCAGCCACGGCTTCTTCTATCTTTGCAGCCGGAATCATCACCTTGAATTTTTTATCATGCAATTTTATGACGTTTTCTTTCATCGGGATACGGATTTTATTGTTATTTTTACAAAAGTAAATAATTTGAGCCACAAAGTTACACAATCCGGAAGAAAAATTCTATGCTTGCAAAACTCATCCGCAGGATCAAATGTTGTTCCGTCCAGGAAATCCTGATGATCGTATCCATCATCATGCTCTTGATCGTGATCGCCAACCGAACCTCGGCAGGGATAAAAGCCAGATCGGCCGCATCCGGACAAATCACACAGGTCCAAAAGACGACCGACCTCCCTCAAGAATAGAAAATACGCTACCCGCCCTACGCCCGTCATCGGCCGACAGGATGCAACCGGGCTAAATCTTCGACGAAATTCACGATCGCCGCCTCATCTGGGACGGAAAGATGAAAGACGCGACACTTCCGTTACATCGAAAGTCCCGACCACATCGATCACGACGGTTTCCTTCGGACCGTAAGTAACCATCAGGAACTCCGACTCTCCGTTCCGTCCACCCTCCGCCAGGTAACAGCGGGCCGTCTGCCCCTCTTCCGACAACGACGAAAGCAACTGATAGGGCGCTTTGTCCGCCACTTCCCGCGCAGCCGCTACGAAATCCCGGTCCAGGGTATCCGCCACGATGATCCGAATCGAGCTGATGCCTTGCAACAGTTGCGCCAGCGAAGCATCCGTCCCCGCCTGACGGGTCATCATTTGCATCATCCTGCGCCCCAGTTCGACGCTCGTGAATCCCTCCCGCACGGCATAATTCCCGAAAAACTCGATAAAGGACGGTTGCTGGGCCCGCGCACCGACCACGGAAAGCATCAACAAGGTCAAAAACAACAGTTTTTTCATACCGATTCCACGTTAAATCCCGAAATAGAGATTGCAGGTGATCCCGACCGTCCACGGGTGCGTCACGGGAGCCACGTCCCCTCGAAAAAACTCGGTCAGGCCATATTTGGCATAGAGTCCCACCCCTTTGTAGGTAATCGAAGCGCCGACGCCAGCCTGGAATACATTGACCCCCGAAAAACGATCTTTCGTAATCGGCTTCTTGTACTTGGTGTGGGAGTTGAATACCACATCGCCGTACACCTGCGCCGAAAGGCACAGTTTATACACAGGCATATAAGTCAATTCCAACGGAATACCGAACGATGCCGTCGTCAGTTTCGATTTCTTGTAGTCCCGGTCGAGAACCTCCGGCACGACCGTTTCGTCCACCCGACGCAGCGTGACGTTCTTATCGAACACATAGTTGTCGCACATCAGGTGTAAACCCGTATGGAGTTGCAATGTCCGTTTTTCATTCAAGTTGAACCCGAGGTCCAGCAGCCGAAAGCCGAAATGGATCGACTTGCCGACCCACTGATCGAGAAATCCGCGTTCCGCCGCAGGATAAGCACCGTAACCGGGAGATGTCAGCAGGCTGAAACCCAGCTCCATGGCACGAAATCCGATGCTGACCTCCACCCTGGATCTACGTTTCCGCAATTCGATGCGTTTCATAATATCCTCGGACACGACACACCCATCGACAAGATATTTCGGATTCTGCCGTGCAAGTCGCTCCACTTGCGCTTCGGACATAACGACAGTTCCGGCTGCAGCGTATTTAGGCCGTGTCCGCGAAGTCAGCCCCACCTGATAACCTCCGACCGTCAATAGGATCCGTCCTCTATCCGCATCTTGCGTCACATAGACATTTTTCACATTGGCGACCGTGTCGCTCTGAGCCATGGCGACGGATGCAACCATCAGGCAGCAGACCGTCAGAAAGAATTTCTTCATCTTATCACTCGTTATTTTCCGGTTTAATCGCATTTTCGAATGTCTGGACCGAACGGTCGAAAACACTCAACTGACGAAGATACATCGTCGTCTGCATCGCCGTTTCGGCATCCCGCACGGGACGGCCGTTGATATAGGCATAAGGCTGCGAAAGATACTCCGCAGCGATCACGATTCCTGCGACGACCGCTGCCGCCGAGAGCCAGAACGCCGCCCTGCGCAGTCGGAACGACTCTTTCGAACAAGACGCAACGTCCGTCCCCGCCGGTTCTTCCGGACAGTCCGCCTCCGGGTGCAAAACCTCGCTTCCCGCCTTTTCGGCTCCCAAAGCCTCGAATCCGGCAAACATCCGCCGAGCGCTTTCCAACCCGGCAGGCAGCGTGCCGGACTCACGGAACCACTCGCGCAGCTCCCGCTCCTCGTCATCGGTCGTCGCGGCATCGTACCACCGTTCCAGCAACCGTTCAATATCTTCCGTCGTTCGTTCCATAATCCATTTTCTCTATCGTTTCCCGCAGTCCCCTCCGGGCCCGCGAAAGAATCGTCCTCACCTGATTCTCCTCCACACCCAACATCCGAGCGATTTCATGAGTGGCATACCCTTCGATATCCTTCAGATGGAGTACCTCCCGCAACTTCGGAGAGAGCCTTGCCATCGCCTTCGCCACGATCTCCCGCGCTTCGGCCCGTTCGTCTTCCGCCTCGGCCGCAAGGAACGGGAAAGTATCCCCAGCCAGCGGACGCACCCGCCTCAAACGGTCGTAACACCCGTTACGCAGCGACGTCATGGCAAATGCCTCCACATCCCGGCAACCGTCGAGGAACTCCCGACGACGCCACAACTTCTCGATCGTGTCATGCGTCACGTCCTCGGCCTCGTCCCGCCGGTTCAGGATGCTTCGGGCAAAGCGGAACATCTTGTCCCGCAAACAGAGCACCCGTATATTGAACTCCGATTCCTCCATTTTTCCATAAGACGTTTCAACACATCGAAACGCAACATGCAAAAGTAAAAAAATATCGGGGTCGCCCATGACGACCCCGACAATCCGATAATTTTCGATTCCCGCCTATACCAGCCCGGAGAAACCCATGAAGGCCATTGCCAGAATACCGGCCGTAATCAGCGCCACGGGAACCCCCTGCACGGCCTTGGGGACATCCTCCAGTTCGAGCCGCTCGCGAATACCGGCGAACAGCATCAGCGCCAATGCGAAGCCGATGGCCGTCGCCACGGAATAAACGATGCTCTGCAACAGGTTGAACTCCTTGGAGATCATCAGAATCGCCACGCCCAGCACGGCACAGTTCGTCGTAATGAGCGGCAGGAAAATTCCCAGCGCCTGATAGAGCGACGGAGACACCTTCTTCAACATGATTTCCACCATCTGCACCAGAGCCGCGATCACCAGAATAAAGACGATCGTCTGCATGTATTCGATCCCCAGCGGCACCAATACGTAAGTCTGAATAGACCATGCAACCACCGAAGCAAGGGCCATGACGAAGGTCACGGCAGCTCCCATACCGAGCGAAGTTTCGACTTTCGACGACACGCCCAGGAACGGGCAGATGCCGAGGAATTGAGCCAGCACGACGTTATTGACGAAGATCGCGCCGATGATAATGGCAAAATAAGAGAGCTCCATACCTATTTCTTGAGAAATTTATTAAACAATGCCATCAGATACCCCAGTACGATAAAAGCACCCGGAGCCAGCACGAACACCAACGGCATGTAGTCCGTAATACCGAACGAATAACCGAAGATGGCCCCGCTGCCCAACACTTCGCGGACAGCCCCCACCAACGTCAGGGACAGCGTGAAACCCAGACCGATCCCGATACCGTCGAAGATCGAAGCCACCGGTCCGTTCTTCGAGGCGAATGCCTCCGCACGTCCCAGGATGATGCAGTTCACCACGATCAGCGGAATGAATACGCCCAGACTGGCATACAACGCCGGGACATACGCCTGCATCAGCATAGAGATAATGGTCACGAACGATGCGATCACCACGATAAAAGCCGGGATGCGCACCTTGTCCGGAATCAGATTCTTAATCAGTGAGATGACCAGGTTCGACAGAATCAGCACGGCCATCGTCGCCACGCCCATACCGAAACCGTTCTCCGCCGAAGTCGTCGTACCCAGCGTGGGACACATGCCGAGTACCAGAACGAACGTCGGATTATTCTTGATAATGCCGCTCGCAAGTACTTTCAAATTATTCATTTCGACCTCCTTCCTGTGCATTGTTCACGGTCTGACTTCCTCGCTGGAGGCGGTTGGAACGGCCTTCACGCTCCAATCCCCGCTCTCGATACCGCTCTTCACCCGCAGCTCGCGTCCCAGCCTCTGCATTCGGCCGAGCAGCCGTCGCGCCCGTCGCGGCTTCCGCTCCCGTTTCTTGATTGTTCGAAGCACCGGACGCACCATCCGCTCCCGCATCCCGGGTAGCCGAAGCGCCCGAAGTACCGTCCGCACCCGCATTTTGAGTATTCGAAGCACCCGAAACGGTGTTCACGGCAGCTTCGACGCCTGCCTTTTCGCAATAGGCCTTATAAGCCCGACTCACGGCATCGACATAAGCCCGCGACGAAATCGTCGCCGCCGTCAGGGCATCCACGTCGCCGCCGTCCTTCTTCACGCCCAGTTTCATTTGGGCCGGATTCCGGCCGACAAAACTCTTTTCCAGCGGATTGCCCGCATCGACCATCTTGGTACCCAGCCCCGGAGTTTCCGCCTGTTCGAGCACCCGGATATTGAGGATCTGACCATCAGGGGCAAAACCGACCATCAGCCGGATCACCCCACTGAACCCGTTTTTAGTCATCGATTCTACGGCATAACCCACCACACGGCCTTTCTCGGAAGCAGTATGGACCGTCACCGGCAAGTTCTCGACGGTCAATGCCGTATCCTCCGTTTCGTCGAACTCGGGCAGCACCTGTTTGAGCGCCTCGCGGGTCGCCTTGACCCGTGCCTCGGCAATCGGCTCCTCGGTAATCATATGGACCGCTCCCACGCCTGCGGAAGCGAGCAGTGTGATCACGAACAGCACCATAACCATATTGAATAATGTACTCTTCATCCTCCGCTCCTCCTATTTTAACCCGAAACGCCGGGGTTTGACATATTTGTTGATCAGGGGCACGACCGAATTCATGATCAGGATCGCAAACGACATACCCTCGGGATAGGCGCCCCACAAACGGATCAGTACCGTAATGATGCCGATGCCGACTCCGTAAATCAGCATACCGGTATGCGTCATCGGCGAAGTCGAATAGTCGGTAGCCATGTAAACGGCACCCAGAATGGCTCCGCCTGCAAGCAGATGGAACAGCGGGAACTCCCACAACGCTTCACCGTGCATACCCTGTCCGAGGCCGACCAGAAAGACGAACACGGCCATCGTTCCCAGGACCGCCACCGGAATATGCCACGTAATGACTTTTCTCCACAGCAGATAGACGGCTCCCACCAGCAACAGCAGGGCCGAAACCTCACCCAGCGAACCGGGGATCGAACCGAAAAGGACATCCTGATAATTGACCGACGTATGCGACACCAGCTCCGCTTTGACGGCTGCCAGCGGCGTCGCTCCCGAAAAAGCGTCGGCCAACTGTCCGACCGGACGGGGAAAAGTCGTCATCTGCACCGGGTAGGCGAACAACAGGAACACACGACCCACCAACGCCGGATTGAACGGATTCTTGCCCAGCCCCCCGAAAGTCATCTTGGCAATGGCGATCGACACGAAAGCGCCGATCACGACGATCCACCAGGGCAGCGACGCCGGCAGGTTGAAAGCCAGCAGGACGCCGGTCACCACGGCCGACAGGTCGCTCACCGTACAAGGCCCCTTGAGCAGAAATTTCTGAATCAGGTATTCGAACAGCACGCAACTGGCCACCGAAATACAAGTCACCGCCAGGGCGCTCCAGCCGAACGCCACCACCGAAAACACCAGCGCGGGCGTCAGCGCCAGCAGAACGTCCCGCATGATCTTTTGCGTCGATTCCGAACCATGCACGTGCGGAGCGGGTGCTATGATCAATTTATTTGCCATACGCTATCTCTTTTTTCTTATTTCTTAGTTGCATGGGCGGCGGCGCGGGCACGGATCAACGCCCCGACCTCCTGTTTTCCCATTCGGATAAAGTCCAGCAGCGGAATATCCGCCGGACAGGTAAACTGACAGCAGCCGCACTCGATGCAGTTGGTCACCCACTCCGCCTCGAGCCGCTCCCACAGCTTGCGGCGCGAGAGTTTGGCCATCAGATAAGGCTCCAATCCCATCGGGCAGGCCGACACGCATTTGGCGCATTTGATACAGGAGCTCTCCCGACCACGCAGGGCTGCCGCCCCCCCGAGCACCGTAATACCCGAACAGCCTTTGACCACCGGTGAGGCGAGGTTGCTCATCGCCCGTCCCATCATCGGCCCGCCGTTGAGCACTTTCACATCCCCGGCCGGCACGCCTCCCGCAGCCTCCAACAGGACAGCCACCGGCGTTCCGAAACGGACGAGCAGATTTTTCGGAGCCTCCATCTGGCGGCCCGTAACAGTCACCACCCGCTCGATCAAAGGTTTGTTCTTCTGCACCGCATCGTACACGGCCACCGTCGTCGAAACATTGCAGACGACGGCCCCCACGTCGATCGGCAGTCCCGGCGGCGGCGGAACCTCCCGACCCGTAACGGCTGCGATCAACTGTTTTTCGCCCCCCTGCGGATAACGGACCCGAAGCGGAACGACCCGGATTCCGGGGTACGACGGAGCCAGCCGGCTCAATCGGGCGATCGCATCCGGTTTGTTGTTCTCGATTCCAATCGAAGCGCCGCTCACGCCGAGCGCCCGCATCAGGATCGTGACGCCCACGAGCAGCTCTTCACTCCGTTCGAGCATCACCCGATGGTCGGACGTCAGGTAAGGTTCGCACTCGACACCATTGATAATCAAGTGCTCGACCTTTTTCCCGGCAGGCACCGTCAGTTTGACCTGCGTGGGGAACGCCGCACCGCCCATACCGACGATACCCGCCTCCTTGATCCTGGCAAGAATCTCCGGAGCCGAAAGCGTACATTCGCGCACGAGCTCCTTCGAAGTGTCGATCCCTTCGGCCCATTCATCCCCCTCGCGACGGATCGTAATCATCATCTGGCGGATTCCCTGCCCGTTGGGCAGCATATCCACCCCCGTCACGGTGCCCGACACGGGCGCATGGATATTGGCCGACACGAAACCGGCGGCT
>ERZ772900.2049-NODE-2049-length-16251-cov-3.975673_pt1 | contig 16251 bp, 13 predicted proteins | sample MGYA00512124_ERZ772900 | MGnify/ENA primary metagenome ERZ772900 (study PRJEB29015, sample SAMEA2737716) | human gut metagenome | biome: human gut; feature: human-associated habitat; material: faeces | place: China | collected 2012 ... | reverse complement strand
AAGGAGGCGGGCATCACCCCCAAGGAGTTTGTGGACTGCATCGTGGAGGGCCCCCGGGGCGTGAAGGACCTGTGGAAGCTGATGAACATCAGCAACGACCGGTTCATCCGCACCACCGACGACTATCACGTCCAGTCCATCCAGCGCATCTTCAAGAAGATGTACGACAAGGGAGACATCTATAAGGGGACCTATAAGGGCAAATACTGCACCCCCTGCGAGTCCTTCTGGACGGAGAGCCAGTTGAAGGACGGCTGCTGTCCCGACTGTGGCCGCCCCGTCACCGACGCGGAGGAGGAGGCCTATTTCTTCCGCCTGTCCAAGTACGCCGACAAGGTCCAGGACCTGCTGGAGAACACCGACTTTCTGGAGCCCCGCAGCCGGGTGAACGAGATGGTGAACAACTTCATCAAGCCCGGCCTGGAGGACCTGTGCGTCTCCCGCACCAGCTTTACCTGGGGCATCCCCGTGGACTTTGACCCCAAGCATGTGGTCTATGTGTGGCTGGACGCCCTGTTCAACTATATCACCGCCCTGGGCTATGAGAACGACCGCTATCACGATTACGAGGCTTATTGGCCCGGCGTGAACATCGTGGGCAAGGAGATCGTCCGCTTCCACTCCATCATCTGGCCCGCCTTCTGCATGAGCCTGGACATCCCTCTGCCCAAGAAGGTCTTCGGCCACGGCTGGCTGCTGCTGGACGGCGGCAAGATGTCCAAGTCCAAGGGCAACGTGGTGGACCCCTATCTGCTGGCGGAGAAGTTCGGCGTGGATGCCCTGCGCTTCTTCCTGCTGCGCACCTTCCCCTTCGGCTCTGACGGCAACTTCTCCAACGAGCTGCTGATCCAGACCATCAATACCGACCTGGCCAACGACCTGGGCAACCTGCTCAGCCGCACCACCGCCATGGTGGGCAAATACTTCGGCGGCCAGCTGCCCGCCGGGTGCAAGGACTGGGATGCCCCGGAGCGCTTTGACACGGAGCTTACCTCCATGGCCTGTGCCCTGCGGGGCGTGTACGAGGGCCACATGGAGGCCTATGCTCCCCACAAGGCCCTGGACGAGGTGTTCAAGGTCATTGCCCGGGCCAACAAGTATATCGACGAGACCATGCCCTGGGCCCTGGCCAAGGACATGGAGCAGAACGGCGCTCGGCTGGCCCATGTGATGTATAACCTGCTGGAGACCACCCGCATCTGCGGCATCCTGCTGACCCCCTTCATGCCCGACAGCATGGCCAAGCTCTTCACCCAGATCGGCGCGGAGCCCGCCGCCCAGACCTGGGAGAGCGCCGCCGCCTGGGGCAGCCTGTCCCAGACCGCCACCGTCACCAAGGGCGAGAACCTGTTCCCCCGTGTGGATGCCGAGAAGGCTCTGGCCGAGCTGGAGGAGCTGGAGGCCGCCGCCCGCAAGGCCGCCCTGCCCCCCCTGGAGCTGGAACCCCAGCTGGAGGAGAAGGTGGACTTTGACACCTTCTGCAAGTCCGATTTCCGGGCCGTGAAGGTGAAGGACTGCCAGGCGGTGAAGAAGTCCAACAAGCTGCTGCGCTTCACCCTGGACGACGGCACCGGCACCGACCGGCAGATTTTGTCCGGCATCGCCCAGTTCTACAAGCCCGAGGAGCTTATCGGCAAGACCCTGATGGCCATTGTCAACCTGCCCCCCCGGAAGATGATGGGCCAGGAGTCCTGCGGCATGCTGATCTCCGCCGTTCACACCGAGCGGGGGGAGGAGCGGCTGAACCTGCTCATGCTGGACGACAAGATCCCCGCCGGCGCGAAGATGTGCTGAGCCTCAAACAAAAACAGAAAAAAATCCTGTGTCCGGCCGGACACAGGATTTTTTTGCGCTTAAATTTATTTCTTGTTGCTCTTGCGCCAGATGTGCATCTTCTCGGCATCGGCGATAAGCTGCTCCCGGAAATCGGGGTGGGCGATGGAGATGATGGCCTCGGCCCGCTCCCAGGTGGACAGGCCCTTCAGGTTGATCATGCCATACTCGGTGACGATATAGTGGACGCAGGTCCGGGGGTCGGTGGCGATGGAGCCGGGGGTCAGGGTGGGGACGATACGGCTCTTCACGGTGCCGTCCTTGCCGGTGACGGTGGAGGACATGCAGATAAAGCTCTTGCCGCCCTTGGACTGATAGGCACCCATGGCAAAGTCCAGCTGACCGCCGGTGCCGGAGATGTGCTTGATGCCGGCGGACTCGGCGTTTACCTGACCGAACAGGTCCATGTCGATGGCGTTATTGATGGAGATGAAGTTGTCGATCAGGCTGATGACGTGGACATCGTTGGTGTAGTCCACAGGGGCACCCATCACGTCGGGGTTGCGGTCCATGTAGTCATACAGCTTCTGGGTGCCGGCGGCAAAGGCGAACACCTGGCGGCCCTTGTCCAGATTCTTGTGCTTGCCGGTGATCTTGCCGGCCATGGCCATGTCCACAAAGCCATCCACATACATCTCGGTGTGGACAGACAGGTCCTTCAGGTCGGACTGGGCGATCATAGAGCCGATGGTGTTGGGCATGCCGCCGATGCCCAGCTGCAGACAGGCACCGTTGGGGATCTCAGGCACCACCAGGTTGGCCACGGCCCGGTCCACGTCGGTGGGCTCGCCGCCGCCGCCCAGCTGGGCCACGGGGGGATTCTCGCCCTCCACCACCATGTCCACGTCCTTGATGTTGATCTCGCAGCCGGTGAGACCGTAGACCAGGGGCAGGTTCTCGTTGACCTCTACGATGACCACCTTGGCCCGGTCCAGCATGTCGGCCAGGTGAGAGGCGGCCAGGGCGAAGCTAAAGTTGCCGTGCTTGTCCATGGGGGTCACCTGGATCATGGCCACGTCCACGGTCAGGTTGTCCCGATAGAACCGGGGCAGCTCGGAATAGCGCATGGGGGAGAAGAAGCCCATGCCCTTGGCGATGATCTTCCGGTCGATGCCGCTGCAGTGCCAGCTGTTCCAGGTGAAGTGCTCCCCGGCGTCCTCGGCCTTGGCGATCTCGGGCATCCACATGGTCACACCGCCCCGGATCTTCACGTCGTGCAGCTCGTCCTTCCGGGCGGCCAGGGCCTTATCCAGGGCCACGGGATGGTTGGTACCCCAGCCGTAATCCACCCAGTCGCCGGACTTGACGACCTTCACCGCCTGCTCGGCGGTGGTCAGCTTCTGCTGATACAGTGCCTGATAGTCCATGTTCGTATCCTCCGTATCTGTTAAAAAATTTTTTAAAATGGGAATTTTCTCTTGGCCCCTTCTCCGGCAGAAAGCCGGAGAAGGGGCAATTTTACTTTAATCTATCACTGCATCGACAAAGAATCGTCCATTTTTTTCGAGAGAGCGGCCGAATGCTCCGGCCCGTCCGGCTTAGAGAAAGCTGCCCTCTTTTTCGACGATTGTCTTTTGTAGCGATTCAGCGGCCCACATTGATATAGAAGGGCTTCATCAGGCTGGGCTGCTCGGTGGAGTCCTTCTGCTGGCGGTGGGGCTCCGGGGGCAGACCCCGCTGATAGCCGCCCCGGCTGCGCTTTTGGGGCGTGGTGCGGTCCTTGCGGCCCTGGTGGGCGGTTTTGTCGCCTTTGGCGCTCTTGCCGCCCGGGGCGGACTTGTGGGCGGCGGGCTGCTGCTTGGGAGCGTGCTGGGTCTGGACAGTCTGCTCCTGGCTCTTATGGGCGGGCTTCTTGCCCTTGCGGCGGCGGCCCGTGTTCTGGTCCTGGCCGCCGGACAGGGTCAGGGGCCGGGGGGCCAGCAGCCGGGCGGTGGCATCCATGATCACGTCGCTGTCCAGGGGGTTGGGCCGGTGGAACTCGGTGCGGGGCATAGCGTCCCCGGTGTCCATCAGCGTCCCGGAGCGCACGCCCCGGCGGGGGCGCTTGTCCCGGGCAGACGGGCTTTCGCTCTGGGGCTCCATCACCTGGACGGTCTCGGCAAACTCGCTTTGGGCCTTGCCCCGGCCTCTGCGGCGGCGCTTCTTGGCGGCAGGCTGGGCCTGCTCCAGCACCTGGGCGGCCTGGACCTGCTGCTCCTGCTGGACCTGGCGCTTCTCCTTGGCCGCGGCCTTGGCGGCCTCGTCCCGCTGGCGGCGCTTCTCCCGGGCGGCGGCACGGGCCTCCTGGTCCTCCTCGTTGACCACCCGGCCATTCTTATCCCGTTTGGGGGCCTGGAACACCTCCATGGGGTAGGGGTGGTCCTCCACCACGGGCAGCTGCTTGCCGATCAGCTTTTCGATATCCCGCAGCAGGGGCTTTTCCCCGAAATCGCAGAAGGCGATGGCTGCGCCCCCACGTCCGGCACGGCCGGTGCGGCCGATGCGGTGGACATAGGTCTCGGGCACCTCGGGAAGGTTATAGTTGAACACGTGGGACAGCTCCTCGATATCCAGGCCCCGGGCGGCGATGTCAGTGGCCACCAGGCAGCGGATATTCCCCGCCTTAAAGTCGGACAGGGCCTGCTGCCGGGCGGTCTGGCTCTTGTTGCCGTGGATGGCGGCGGCAGTCACCCCCGCCTTTTCCAAATCCCGGGCCACCTTGTTGGCCCCGTGCTTGGTGCGGGTGAATACCAGGGCATTTTTCACCCCAAGCTGATCCATCAGGTGGGCCAGCAGGCGGGTCTTGTTGCTCTTGTCCACAAAATATACGCTCTGCTCAATGGCCTCCACCGGGGAGGAGATGGGGTCCACCGCCACCCGGGCGGGGTCGTGGAGGAGAGAGTTGACCAGGTCGCTGATCTCCGGGGGCATGGTCGCGGAGAAAAACAGGGTCTGCTTCTGCCGGGGCAGCCACTTTAAAATCTTCTTCACGTCGTGGATAAAGCCCATGTCCAGCATTCGGTCGGCCTCGTCCAGGACGAAGATGTCCAGCTCGTCCAAAGAGACGAAGCCCTGGTCGTGCAGGTCCATCAGCCGGCCGGGGGTGGCCACCAGAATGTCCACGCCCCGGCGCAGGGCCTCCACCTGGGGATTCTGGCCCACGCCGCCGAAGATGACGGCGTGGCGCAGGGACAGATATTTGCCATAGGCCTCAAAGCTCTCGCCGATCTGGATGGCCAGCTCCCGGGTGGGGGTGAGCACCAGAGCCCGGATGGGGCGGCCGGAGGCGGGGGCGGCGGAGAGCCGCTGGAGGATGGGCGTGGCGAAGGCACAGGTCTTGCCCGTGCCCGTCTGGGCGCAGCCCAGCACGTCCCGGCCCGCCAGGGCGGGGGGGATGGCTTTTTCCTGAATGGGGGAGGGGGCGTGATAGTCCAGCTCCTTCAATGCGTTTAAGATGGGGGCGTTCAGCCCAAGCTGTTCAAAAGTCATGCAATACTTCCTTTTCTGCGTCTCCCGGCGGTACGCCGGGCGCTCATTCAGGCGGAGGGACCCTTCGCCTGGCCCACGTTCTCCCTGTGGGCTGGGGTGTTTTCAGCGCAAAAGCCCGTTGAGCCGCTCCAGCACCAGCCGGGCGGTTTGAGCCAGCGTCTGTCCGCCGCCGCAGTCGATGACCAGGTCGGCGTATTTGTCATACAGGGGGGCGCGATAGGCCATCACGTCGGCCAGGGTCTGGCCGGGCTCCATGGCGATGCCCCGGGTGCTCAGGTTCTGGATACGGCCGCTGAGCTCGGCCAGGGGGACCTTCAGATAGACCACGGGGCCCAGAGACTTCAGGTGCCGGGCGGCCTTCTCCCGGCATACGGCGCTGCCTCCCGGGGCGATGACGGTGTTCTCGCAGGAGACCGAGCAGACGGCATCCTCCTCCGCCTGCAAAAAGGCATCCAGCCCCCGCCGGTCCAGAATGTCCTGGAGCAGGGCGTGCTCCCGTTTTTGGATCACCAGGTCCACGTCCAGAAAGTCATAGCCCAGGGCCTTGGCCAGCAGGACCCCCACCGTACTTTTGCCCGAGCCGGGCATCCCGATCAGCACCACATTTTTCACTGCGCGTCTCCCAACCTTTGCAGACAAATTTAACTGATATATTATACTATACCCCGACGCAAAAAGAAAGAGCCCAATGTGGAAAAATCAGCGCGGTTTCCGGGGAAAGGGGTCGGGTGCGCCCCGGAACGGGCGAAGTTTTCCACATGGGCTGTCGGAGTTGTGTAAAATGGACCTCACAGCAGGGTCCACTGAAAGTCCTCCAGCTTCAGGGTGCTGCCCACGTCGGTGCCCTCGGGCAGCAGGAACATGGTCACGGACAGCTCCGCCCCCTGTTCAGAGCGGAGCAGGGCATAGTCCCCGTTGATGGACTGCACGGTGTAAAAGATCGGGTCCACAGGTATCCTCCTTTTTCAAACGGGCTGAAATTTGGCTCCCGTCCGGGCACAGTCCGGTTTATAGGACAGCGTGTCCGGTAAACTGGAGGCAACAAAACCGGAAAGGGGAACGGGAGCATGGAATACGAACTGGTTTGGGTGCGGGAGCACATCGAGGTATACGACGGCGCAGGGCGCTTCTGCTTCTCCGCCGACAACGAGCGGGAGGCCCGGGAGGAGCTGGGTCTGGCCGGCTGAGGGCCTGACCGGAAGGTCAGGAGTCGATGAAGCTGCGGATGCGCAGCGTTACCCCCAGCTTTTGGGCGATATCTTTGCAGGTCTGGATCTCCTCCGGGCTCTTGTCCTTGTCCACAATGGTCAGGATGACGTGGGGGACATACTGCTTGCACTCCCGGGCAAAGTCCAGCATGGCCTGATAGGCGGCCTCCCCCTGGACGGGGTGGCACAGGGCCACATACGCCCGGGCGGTGACGGCGTTGAGGGAGATGGACACGGTGTCGATGCGGCCCTTCAGCTCCGGGCACACGTCCCGGCCTAAAATCAGGTTGGCGTGGCCGTTGGTGTTGATGCGCACCGGGGGCAGTTTGTCCCCAAAGCGGGCTTTCAGCTGGTCCACCAGCCACAGGATGTCGTCTAAGCGATAGGTGGGCTCGCCATAGCCGCAGAAGACGATCTCCCGATAGGAACACACATCCCGGCTGAGAAAGCTGTCCATGGCCTCCTGGCGGGAGGGCTCGTGCTCCAGCCACAGGGAATCTTCGGTGTAGATGGAGCCCTGGGCCTTACCGTGGCGCAGGCAGAACTCACAGTTGCAGTTGCAGCGGTTGGTCAGGTTGACATAGAGGGCGTCCTCGTATTCATAGGTGATGGTCATGGATATCCTTCCTTTATGCAAATATGTAGGGCCGTAGGGCCGCCTGGGCGGCGAAAATTCAGATGCGGAAAAAGCGTCTGCCGTTTTCCAGGGTGATCCGGGCGACCTCCTCGGGGTCCAGGCCCTTGCGCCGGGCGATGGCCTCGGCCACCAGATGGACCCGGCCAGAGTCGTTCCGGCGGCCCCGGAAGGGCTCGGGAGAGAGGTAGGGGGAGTCGGTCTCGATCATGATCCGGTCCATGGGCAGCAGATCGATGACCTCCAGGGCCCGGCGGGCGTTTTTAAAGGTGATGCTGCCGGTGAAGGAGATCATCCAGCCCAGCTTCATCAGGATCTTCGCATCCTCCACCCCGCCGGAGTAGCAGTGATAGACCCCGGTGACCTTGGGATGGGCGCGGACGATGTCCAGGCAGTCGTGGTGGGCATCACGGTCGTGGACGATGACGGGCAGGTCCAGCTTCTCCGCCAGCTCCAGCTGGGCGTGGAACACCTGCTGCTGCAGCTCCCGGGGTGGGTTGTCAGGCCAGTGATAGTCCAGGCCGATCTCCCCGATGGCCCGCACCTTGGGGGTTTGAGCCAGGGCCTCCAGCGCGGGGATATCGTGTTCCGCGTCCCAGTCGGCGCACTCCTCCGGGTGGACCCCAACAGCGGCATAGACAAAGGGGAAGCGCTCTGCCAGCTCCACCGCCGTCTGAGAGCTTTTCAGGTCGCAGCCGGGGTTTAAGATGAGCTCCACCCCCTGGCCGGGCATAGAGGCCAAGACCTCCATACGGTCAGCGTCAAAGGCATCGGCATCATAATGGGCGTGGGTATCAAAAAGGCGCATGGCGTTCCCTCCAAAGTCCGGCCCCACCGGGCGATATTGCCTATATCATAGCCTGTTCCAGGAAAAAAAGCAAGGCACGGCGGGCCGTGCCTTGCTTTTTTAACATCATTTGAGCGAAACGCTCAGTAAGGGCCGAATTTTAAAGTGTTGTCACATGAGAGTGAACCCCCACAGGAAACAGTAAAACCCCAGGCCGCTGGCCGCACAGGCCCCCATCATAAAAAAGTCCCGGTTTACGTTGTTGGGGTCACAGGCCCGGGTCATCAGATAGGGCAGGAACACGGCGGCGATGATAGAGACCCAAATTACCATAGAATATCTCCTCCTGTTCACGCTGGAATGGGCATGAGGTACATGATGGTTCAAATGGCTACCATCTAATAATTTAATTATATAACAAAACAGCGAAATTACAAGAGAAATCTGGAACTATTCACAAAACATGTTCAAACGGCATGAACCTTACCGAAAAATTGCCGTAAACGTGATGATGTCCTCCGCCGGCCTGGCGGCGATGCTGCGGGCTGGACAGGGCGACCGGGCTGTAAAAAATTTCAGCAAATTTCCCAAACTGGGCCGTTCCCCCGTTGAATCCAGGGCGAAAGGCTGGTATAATATGCGGCAAAGGCAGTATTCCGCATCCCGTATTTCACCGTTTTTAATTTAGATATGGGCCGCGGAGCCGTCCAGGCCCCGTCTGCCGCGCCGCAGCGCTCATGCGGAAGAGCGCCGGAACATTGGATAATCAGGAGGAAACTCACCATGGAAGAGATCAAAATCACCCGCGCCGCCAAACTGAAGGAAAAGCCGGACTCCTCCACTCTGGTATTTGGCAAGAACATGACCGACCATATGTTCATCGTGGACTATGACGAGGGCAAGGGCTGGCACGATCCCCGCATCGTCCCCTATGGCCCCCTGCAGATCGACCCCGCCGCCAAGGTGCTGCACTACGCCGAGGAGATCTTCGAGGGTCTGAAGGCCTATCGCACCGCCGACGGCTCTATCCAGCTGTTCCGCCCCGACTGCAACATCGAGCGCATGAATAACTCCGCCGAGCGTATGTGCCTGCCTCAGATCCCCGCCGAGCTGGCCATGGCCGGTATCACCGAGCTGGTGAAGCTGGAGCGGGACTGGGTGCCCACCGAGAAGGACACCTCCCTGTACATCCGCCCCTTCATGGTCGGTCTGGACCCCGCCCTGGGCGTGCACGCCTCTCACCATGTGCAGTTCATTGTCATCGTCTGCCCCGTGGGTGCCTACTATCCCGAGGGCCTGGCTCCCGTGAAGATCTATGTGGAGCAGGAGGATGTCCGCGCCGTGAAGGGCGGCACCGGCATGGCCAAGACCGGCGGCAACTACGCCGCCTCCCTGCGGGCCGGCGACCGGGCGGAGAAGGCCGGCTACAGCCAGGTGCTGTGGCTGGACGGTGTCCACCGCAAGTACATCGAAGAAGTGGGCGCCATGAACGTGATGTTCAAGATCAACGGCAAGATCCTCACCCCCGACCTGAACGGCTCTGTGCTGCCCGGCGTGACCCGCCGCTCCTGCATCCAGCTGCTGAAGGACTGGGGCTATGAGGTGGAGGAGCGCCGCATCTCCGCCGAGGAGCTGTTCCAGGCCGCCAAGAACGGCACCATGGAAGAGGCCTGGGGCACCGGCACCGCCGCCGTGGTCTCCCCCATCGGCGAGCTGGCCGAGGGCGACGAGAAGGTCATCATCAGCGGCAACAAGATCGGCCCCGTCACCCAGCGCCTGTATGACGAGCTCACCGGCATCCAGTGGGGCCGCCTGCCCGACACCCACGGCTGGACCGTGAAGGTCTGCTAATATCAACAAAGTGGCAAAGCCACTTTGTTGAGGGGGCTGCGCCCGGTGCGCGCACTCGCTGCGCTCGCACACTTACCGGGCGAGAAGTGTTTTTCGCCACGCGCATGTCGCGGCGAAAAACGGATCTCAATTTATTTCGCGGCGTGCGCGCCGCGAAACTCTGCGAGGCTCTCTTGAATTTTTGCAAAACCAACTAAAAACCTGGCCTGCGAGGGTTCACAGGCCAGGTTTTCAAAATCTTTGTGGACTTTTGGGGAGGAGATCCGTATGCTCGACGCATTGCAGCCATTTTTAGAGGACAAGAAGCAGACCCTGGCCCTGAACGGCGGGGACGACCCGATCCGGCTGATCCTGGCGTACTTTTCCACGGACAACCAGAACATCGACGAGCTGGAAAAGCTGAAATATAACAAGGCGCTGTACCGCCGCCTTGGGTGGCAGGACGAGGAGTGGTTCGACGTGATCAGTTCCTTCTACCAGGTCTATTGCTGCGGCCTGGCGTGGGTGTGTTCAGGCAAGACCTGCAACGACTACGGAGCCGACTGGTCCGACCTGGACGGGGGAGACCTGCCGCCGTTCCGCCTGGAGCAGGACGGCACATTCAAGGCCCTGTTCCGGCTGCCGGACCCCCAATATACGTTTGTGAAAAAGAAGACGCTGGCGGGCAAGATGCTCAGACCCGCCACCATCTACAGCGCGGTCAGCAGGGAGCTGCTGGCCCGAAAGAGCCAGTATCGGGAGCTGGCGGCGCTGACCCACACCGTGGCCAACTTTATGCCCTGTCCCTGCTTCTCCTATAACGCCCTGAAGGGCACCAGAGAACAGGTGCGGGATTTCCTGCCCCTGATGGCGGACTACGCGGAGCGGCAGGGAAATCAGGAGTGGAAAGACTGGTTTCTTTTCAATCGGGAGAAGTATTGCCTGGAGGATTATTACTATATTTATACCGGCGAAGACCACACGGCGCACCTCAAGGGCATCCCGTTTTTCCGGTCCCAGAGCCTGGACCATCCCCTCCCCCGGACGGAGGAGGAGCTTACCGAGTGCCTGGACGAGATGATAAAGCGCATCCGGGTCAGGGCGTGCAGACTGTCCGGCATCCCGGACTGACGAAATGACAAGGACGGGGATATCTATGATCTACGCAGTTTCAGATATTCACGGGCGGTGGGAGAAATACCGCGCTTTGCTTGAGCGGCTCTCCCGGGAGGACCCGGACTACACCCTGTATCTGCTGGGAGACAGCATCGACAGGGGCAAGGGCGGCTGCCGCATCCTGCTGGATGCCATGAAGCGGCCCAACGTGATCTCTCTCCTGGGGAACCACGAGTTCAGCGCCGCCGTCTGCCTGCCCTGGCTGCTCCAGGACGTGACGGAGGAGACGTTATCTGCAGTGGACCAGGAGCGGATCACCTCGGTCCAGGAGTGGATCTTCAACGGCGGAGCACCCACCCTGGAGGAGCTGCGAGAGCTGAGCCGCCAGGAGAAGGCGGCCATTCTGGACTACATCCGGGACATGGACGTCTATGCCGAGGTGGAGGCCGGTGGCCGCTCCTTCCTGCTGACCCACGCGGGGCTGGACCACTTTCGGCCGGAGAAGGACCTGGAGGACTATGCCCTGCCGGACTTTCTCTTTGGCCGCGCCTTTGCCGAGCAGCGGTTTTATGAGGGGGAGTTCCTGGTCTTCGGCCACACGCCCACCCGGGAGATCCACCGGCAGTTGGGGCAATCGCCGGTGGACAACGTGATCTTTGGTGAGAACAAGATCGCCATCGACTGCGCCTGCGGCTATGACGGCGGGCGGCTGGGCTGCCTGAATCTGAACACCCTGGCGGTGTTTTACCTCTGAGCCAGGGCCGCCTGATACTCCGCCAGCACCTGGGCCACGGTGGACATCTCGTTCACCTGGCCCACCTCTGCCCCGCAGAAGAACAGGCCCTCCTCCCAGTCGCCCTCCACGGCCCGGATGAGGGCGTGGGTGATGCAGTAGGGGGTCTGGGCGGGGTCGCAGGTCTTGATGCACCCGGCGCACCACTGAGGGGCCTGACGCTGTCCCGCCTCCATGCGGGCGATAAGGGGGCTGTAGATGGCCCGACCGGGCATTCCAACCGGGCTGTGGATGATGCGCACGTCCTCCGCACGGGCCCGGAGGATGGCATCCTTATAGCCCTGGGAGGCATCGCACTCCTCGGTGGCGATGAGCCGGGTGGCGATCTGCACCCCGGCGGCCCCCATGCCCCGGAACCGGGCCATATCTTCTCCGGTCAGGCCGCCCCCTGCCACAAAGACGGGGATATTCCGGCCATATTTCTCTTGATAGGGGGCCAGCTCCGCCAGCACCTGGGGCAGGATGTCCTCCAGCGGCTGGGCCGTGCCGCCCAGCAGGTCGTCCTCTTTAAAGCCAAGGTGTCCCCCGGCCTTGCAGCCCTCAATGACCAGAAAGTCCGCCGTCACGCCATAGCGCTTGTCCCAGGTTTTCAGAATGAGCTTGGCCGCCCGGGCGCTGGACACGATGGGGGAGAGGGCGATGTCCGCGCCCTTCACCAGACCGGGCAGCTCCAAGGGCAGGCCGGCACCGGAGATGATGGCGTCCGCCCCCGCCTCCACCGCCGCCTGGGCCAGGGAGGCGTACTGCTTCATGGCTACCATCAGATTGACAGCCACCAATCCGTGTCCGTTGGAGAGACGGCGGGCTTTTTCGATCTCCTGCTTCAATCCCCGCAGGTCGGCTTCCTGGGGATTTTGACGGAAGTCTGGCTCCCGATAGCCCGCATGGGCCGCGCTGACACATCCCATGCCTCCGCAGGCGGCCACCGCCCCGGCCAGGCCGCCCAAAGACACCCCCACGCCCATGCCCCCCTGGATGACAGGCAGGGCCAGCTGCTTCTTCCTAATTTGAACCATATTATATCAAACCCCATATAATCTGATTTTTAAAACTGGATTATATGATATCATAAAAATGATCTTTGTCAATGAGAGGTTCAGATAAAAAAAGAACACCTGCACAGCAGATGTTCTTCTTTTTGGTGCGCGAGGCGGGAGTCGAACCCGCACGCCCTTGCGAGCACTGGCACCTGAAGCCAGCGAGTCTACCAATTCCACCACTCGCGCATCCATATTTGGTTGGCGCTGAAAGCCGTTCGACTTAGCGCAGGACATATACTATCATAATTCGAGCCAGACTGTCAACTGTTTTTTCGATTTTTTTCAAACTTTTTTCTAAGGCATCGCGGATGGACGGTCTGTCGGAAAAATCTGCTTTTTTTCGGTTTTCACTGGAACGGCCTTGACAAGGGTGCAGGGGCGTGATAGGATACTTGCAAATCAAATGATTCGGATAGAGGCGCGGTACTCATGCGTATCAAAAAGCATTCGGCCAGGCAGCCGGCTTTTTGAGAGAGGGTGTACCGCCGAAGGGAGTCGGACCTGCCTGGGCCGTCCCCCTGGGCCGCGGGAGAATATCTTGCGGACTGTCACAAGCACGTGGAGCGCTATCCTGCCGTTTTTCTGCCACCCCGTACAGCAAGAGGGGGCAAAGGCGGCGGTATTGAGGAATGGGCGCTTTCAGCGTCCATATTTTTTTGCGCTGCGTGTTGTCCGGCTTATTTGAGAGCGTGTGTGTTCCAGGGGCACGGCCCCAAAATTGTTTTGGAGGGAAAATGAAATGAACGCAAGAAGAGCCTGGCCTATGCGCCTCATCCTGGTCGTGATGATGGTGCTGGCCATGACCACCGCCGCTTGGGCGGCCGCCGACCCCACCGAGGAGCCGGGGACCACCATGATCGAGTGTCCCGACTGCGGCACCGTGGGCCTCTGCATGAGCTGCTATGGCCTGGACGAAAACTGTGAGGTGTGCGGCGGCACGTTTGTCTGCGCCACCTGCGGGGGAGAGGGCTATATCCAGTCCCCCAGCCACTTCTATAACACCCCCCTGTCCCTGCTGCCCCCAGTGATCGCCATCGCCCTGGCCCTGCTGACCAAGGAGGTCTACTCCTCCCTGTTCATCGGTATCCTGATGGGCGGTCTGCTCTATTCCAACTTCCAGTTCGAGGGGACGCTGCTCCACGTTTTTGAGGACGGCATTGTGGCCTCCCTGTCCGACAGCTATAACGTGGGCATCCTGATCTTCCTGGTCATCCTGGGTGCCATGGTGTGCATGATGAACAAGGCCGGCGGCTCCGCCGCCTTTGGCCGCTGGGCCCAGAAGAATATCAAGACCCGGGTGGGGGCGCAGCTGGCCTCTATCCTGCTGGGCTGCCTCATCTTCATTGACGACTATTTCAACTGCCTCACCGTGGGCAGCGTCATGCGGCCCATCACCGACAAGCACAACATCTCCCGGGTGAAGCTGGCCTATATCATCGATGCCACCGCCGCTCCCGTGTGCATCATCGCCCCCATCTCCTCCTGGGCCGCCGCCGTGTCCGGCTTTGCCGAGGACGGCCAGGGCCTGAACCTGTTCATCCGGGCCATCCCCTATAACTTCTATGCCCTGCTCACTCTGGTGATGATGATCGGCCTGGTGGTGATGAAGGTGGACTTCGGCTCTATGGCCCGGTATGAGCGCAACGCCATTGAGAAGGGCGACCTGTTCTCCGGCTCCAACCCCTATGCCATGATGGACGAAGAGATCGACGAGAACAAGGGCTCCGTCATGGACCTGGTGTTCCCCATTGCGGTGCTGGTGGTCTGCTGTGTCATCGGCATGATCTATTCCGGCGGCTTCTTCTCCGGGACCGACTTCGTCACTGCCTTCTCCAACTCCGATGCCTCCGTGGGCCTGATGTTGGGCTCCGCCTTCGGCCTGGTGTTCGCCATTGTCTATTATCTCATCCGCCGCTCTATGTCCTTTAAGGAGATGATGGGCTGCATCCCCGACGGCTTTAAGGCCATGGTCCCCGCCATCATGATCCTCACCTTCGCCTGGTCCCTGAAGGGCATGACCGACTCCCTGGGCGCCAAGTACTTTGTCCGGGACTTTGTGCGCACCTCCGCCACCGGGGTACAGCTGCTGCTGCCCGTCATCGTGTTCGCCGTGGGCTGCCTGCTGGCCTTTGCCACCGGCACCAGCTGGGGCACCTTCGGTATCCTGATCCCCATTGTCCAGAACGTGTTCTCCATGGACAACCCCCTGGCCATCGTGTGCATCTCCGCCTGTATGGCCGGTGCCGTGTGCGGCGACCACTGCTCCCCCATCTCCGACACCACCATCATGGCCTCCGCCGGGGCCCAGTGCGACCACGTCAACCACGTGTCCACCCAGCTGCCCTATGCGGCGTCCTGCGCCGTCATCTCCGGCCTGTGCTATATCCTGGCCGGTGTGCTGGTGGAGGCCGGCCTGCCCGGTCTGCTGGCCCTGCCCGCAGGCATCGTGGGTATGCTCGGCTTCCTGTATGTGATGAAGCAGAAGCAGCGCGCGTAACAGCCGTTTTCCGCAGCCGCCGTTCTCCCGGGAGAACGGCGGTTTTCTTTTCAGCGGCTGCGTGCTATACTACATGAAAAAGATACACCCAAGAAAAGGAGCGCTTGCCATGGAATTTTACGCCACCCTGGGGACGGCCTGCAGCCGGAGAGAGACACTGGAGGACATGTTCCGGGCGGGGATGACCGGGCTCCGGCTGAACCTGTCCCACACGTCCCTAAAGGAATGCCGCCCCCTGCTGGAGAGCCGCTTTTTCCCCGCCGCCCGGACCGCTGGAGTTGTCCCACAGCTGATGATCGACCTGCAGGGGCCGGAGCTGCGGGTGGGCCGGCTGCCCTATCCCATCCAGCTGCGGGAGGGAAAGGACGTGCTGCTGGGGGACGGGGGCATCCCGGTGCCCGACACGGTGCTGGATATGGCCCGTCCGGGGCGCAAGATCGCCCTGGACGACAGCGCCATGCTGCTGGAAGTGCGCCGGGCCAGCCACTCGGTGCTGCTGTGCCGGGTGGTGCGGGGCGGGACCCTGAACAGCAAAAAGAGTCTGGCGGTTCTGGGGCTCGACACCCCCGCTCCCACCCTCACCCGGGAGGACCTGGCCAATCTGGACCTGGCGGGGGACTTGGGCGTGACATGTGTCATGCAGCCCTTTGTCCGGGGGGGCAAAGACGTGGAGAACCTCCGCCAGGCGTTGGACCAGCGTGGCCTGGACATCCCCATCATGGCCAAGATCGAGAGCCGCCAGGGGGTGGAGCGGCTGGACGAGATCTTATCCGCCGCCGACCAGCTGTGCATCGCCCGGGGCGACCTGGGGAACACCATGCCCCTGTGGCAGCTGCCCGGGGTGCAAAAGCGCATCGCCCGCCGGTGCCGGGAGGAGAAAAAGCCCTTCTGCCTGGTGACCCAGCTGCTGTGGTCCATGCAGGAGAACCCCGTGCCCACCCGGGCAGAGGTGGCCGACATCTATAACGGGGTGCTGGATGGGGCCGCCGCCCTGATGCTCACCGGCGAGACCGCCGCCGGGCAGTACCCGGTGCAGGCCATGGAG
>ERZ772900.2047-NODE-2047-length-16261-cov-4.033938_pt1 | contig 16261 bp, 13 predicted proteins | sample MGYA00512124_ERZ772900 | MGnify/ENA primary metagenome ERZ772900 (study PRJEB29015, sample SAMEA2737716) | human gut metagenome | biome: human gut; feature: human-associated habitat; material: faeces | place: China | collected 2012 ... | reverse complement strand
TCCGTAGCCCCCGTCCTAAAACTCATCCCTCCTAACTCCTAACTCCTAACTAAACTCAAATCCTCTTAAACTGCTTCTCCAGTTCTTTCTGCGTCAGTTCAATCGCCACCGGTCTGCCGTGGGGGCAGTATTTCACCTGGCCGGACATGACGGCCCGGGCCACCCGCTCCAGCTCCTGGTCGCTGGTCTTCCAGCCGCCCTTGATGGCGGCCTTGCAGGCCATGGTGTGCAGCAGCTCGTCCCGGGCGGCGGCGGGGTCGGCGTCCCCGGTGGTCAGCAGCCTTTGGGCCAGCTCAGACAAGGTGGCCTCGATATCCCCCACATCCACGTCGAAGGGGGCCTGGCGCACCGCCAGGGCATCCCCCAGCTGGTCCACGTCAAAGCCGAACTGCCCCAGCAGCTGCTGATGGGCCAGCAGGACGGCCTGCTCCTGGGCGGGCAGGCGGCACAGGGCGGGGGAGAGGAGGGTCTGGGCCATGGGGTCATAGCCCTGGGCCTTCATGCGGTCGAAGTTCATCCGCTCGTGGGCGGCGTGCTTGTCGATGAAGAACACCCGGTCCCCCTGCTCCACCACGATGTAGGTGTGCAGCACCTCGCCCACCATGCGCCAGGGGAGGTCCTCCGGGGACGGGCTGCTGGGGACAGCAGCCCCTACATTTTTTTCAGAAACAGCGGCCCCTGCGGGTTTTTCGTGGATAACAGGCCCTTCGGGTGCGGGGTTTTCCACACGGGGCTTGTCATCGGTGGCAAAAGGCTCAGATTTGGCTGGGGAAACGGGGGAGGGGACGGAGACTTCCGGTTTTTTCTCCACAGACCCCGCCGGAACGGGGGAAACGCGGGTCAGGGGGCGATAGGTGCTGTCCTGCACCCGCAGGTTGACGGGAGGGGAGACCGGCTTGGGCGATGCCGGGCGGGGGGAGGGGGCCACAGACGCAGGGCCGCTGGGGACAGCGGCCCCTACGGGCTTTTGCGCAGCAGCGGGGCGGGGCGTGATGGTCAGCTGCTGCTCCGTCACCTGGTCCACAGACCGCACCCCGGGGATGGGCTTGGGCTTCAGCTCCACCTGGGGCCGGGAGCGGTCCGCTTCCAGGGCGGAGAGGACGGCGTGGTACACGGCGGAGAACACCTGCCGCTCGCTGCCGAACTTCACCTCGCTCTTGGCGGGGTGGACGTTCACGTCCACGGCGCTGCGGCGGATGTCCAGATGGAGGACGCAGCCGGGGAACTTGCCCACCATCTTCTGGTTCTGATAGGCCTGCTCTACGGCGGCGGTCATCAGGGGGCTTTTCACCGGGCGGCCGTTGACGAAGAAGAACTGCCAGTTCCGGCTGGCCCGGCAGCAGGTGGGCATGGACACAAAGCCGGTGACGGTCATCTCCTCCCCGGCGGACTGCACCGGGCGCAGCCCTAAGGCCAGCTCCCGGCCCAGCACGGCATAGACGGCGGACTTTAACTGTCCGTCCCCGGGGGTCATCAGCTCCTGCTTGCCGTCCCGGATGAAGTGGAAGGAGACCTCCGGGTGGGACAGGGCGGCCTTCTGCACCACGGCAAAGACGGCGGCCCCCTCGGCGGCGTCCTTTTTCAGGAATTTCTGCCGGGCGGGGGTGTTGTAAAACAGGTCCCGCACCACCATGGTGGTGCCCTGGGGACAGCCCGCCTCCTCCACTTGGCCGAACACGCCCCCCTCCACCGTCAACGACGCACCCAGCGGGGCGTCGGCGGTGCAGGTGAGCACCTCCATCCGGGACACGGCGCAGATGGCGGCCAGGGCCTCCCCCCGAAAACCCAAAGTGCCGATGGCCTCTAAGTCCCGGGCGGAGTGGAGCTTGCTGGTGGCGTGGCGGAGAAAGGCGGTCTTCAGCTGGTCGGCGGGGATGCCGCCCCCGTCGTCCGTTACCCGGAGGAAGGTCATGCCCCCGTGGGCGATCTCCACCGTGACGGCAGAGGCCCCGGCATCCACCGCATTTTCGATCAGCTCTTTGGCGGCGCTGGCGGGCCGCTCCACCACCTCGCCGGCGGCGATCAGGTCGGCCACATGGGGGTCCAGTACAGTAATGACCGGCATCGTCTTACACCTGAGGTTCCACGCCCCGGGCCCGGTCCAGGGCGGCGGACAGTTGCCGCAGACTGTGCAGGGAGGCCAGGCGCTGGGGCCCGACGGCCACCCCCGCCAGGCGCAGCGGGGTCTTGGTCCAGATGGTCAGGGTCCACACCCCCCGGGTCATGGTGTGCTGGCGGAGAAAGGCGGACTGAATATCCCCGATCAAAATGGTCCGGCCGTCCAGCTCCAGGGCCCGGTCATCCATCGTCCAGGCCACCCGGCGGACATTCCAATTTTTCAGCAGCGTCACCCGCACCGCCACCAGCACCGCCAGGGTGGCCAGCACGCCGGCGGTCACCGTCTCCTGGGTGAGATAGGCCCGGGACAGGCCCCAGGGGATGAGACTCACCACAAAGGTGCAGATCCAATACAGCTCGTCCTTTCGGGGCTGGCGCAAAATCAGTTCTCCATGATGCATGATAAACGGCTCCTTTTGGGTTAATTTTAAATACGGTTTGTATTTTTAGATTTTATTTATGCTATTTGTTTTATAAAATGGTGTGTTTGCGGGGGTGCATACGTTGTCGACGGGCCGACGCGGAGGTCGGCCCCTACGGCGTGTCACGATAGCTCTTGTAGGGGCGGACCTTTGCGCAGCCGTTGGCGACGAAGGAGCCTTACGGATGCGGCATACCCCTTGCGGGTACTGTGTTGGCCCGCGATGACCACCGCATCCACGATACTCACCCTCATCCGTCATGGCTTCGCCATGCCACCTTCCCCCTGGGAGGGGGAAGGCTTTTGACCCTGTCCAAAACTCCTACCTCATCCCTCCTAACTCCTAACTCACAGAAAGCCGGTGTACTATGGCAGAGCTCACCCCCATGATGCAGCAATATCTGGACATCAAGGCCCAGAACCCCGATTCCATTCTGTTTTTCCGCCTGGGGGATTTTTACGAGATGTTCAACGAGGACGCCAAGCTGGTGTCCAAGGAGCTGGACCTGACCCTGACCACCCGGGACCGGAACAAGCCCCCGGAGGAGCGCACCCCCATGTGCGGCGTGCCCTATCACTCCTGCGAGGGCTATATCGCCCGGCTCATCGCCAAGGGCTATAAAGTGGCCATCTGCGAGCAGACGGAGGACCCGGCCCTGGCCAAGGGCCTGGTGGACCGGGACATCATCCGGGTGGTCACCCCGGGGACGGTCATCTCCTCCTCCATGCTGGAGGACAGCAAGAACAACTATCTCTGCGCCGTCTACGCCGACTCGGCCCGGTATGGCCTGTGCCTGTGCGACCTGTCCACCGGCGAGGTGTATGCCACCGCCTTCCCCGCCGGGGGGGAGAATCTGGACCACCTGAAAAACGAACTGGCCCGGTTCCACCCGGCGGAGGCCCTGCTGTCTGCGGGGGCCTGGGAGGTGGACGGGCTGCGGGACTTTTTGAAGGAGCGGCTGGACTGCCCCTGTGAAAACGGGGGGGAGGGCCGGTTCCGCCCCGACGTGGCCCGGGCCCTGGCGGAGAAGCAGTTCCAGTCTGGATTAGACGGCCTGGGAGCGGGAGAGGAGGCCGCCGTCCAGGCGGCAGGGGCCCTGCTGTCCTATCTGTACGAGACCCAAAAGACCGACCTGAGCCACATCGCCCACTTCACCTACTATACCACGGGGCAGTTCATGGAGCTGGACCTCACCGCCCGCCAGACCCTGGAGCTCACCGCCACCATGCGGGGCAAGGAGAAGAAGGGCAGCCTGCTGTGGGTGCTGGACAAGACCCGCACCGCCATGGGCGGGCGGCTGATCCGGGCGTGGATGGAGCGGCCCCTCCTCTCCCCCGTCCAGATCTCCCGGCGGCAGCAGGCGGTGGGCGATTTAGTGGAGAACAGCATCACCCGCCAGGAGCTGTCCGCCGCCCTGCGGGAGGTGACGGACTTAGAGCGGCTCATCGGCCGGGTGGTCTATGGCTCCGCCGGAGGCCGGGACCTGTCCGCCCTGTGCGCCGGACTGGGCAAGCTGCCCCACATCCGCCAGCTGCTCTCCCCCTGCCCCTCCGCCCTGCTCCGGTCCCTGGGGCAGCAGCTGGACGACCTGCCCCAGCTGCGGGAGCTGCTGGGCCGGGCGTTGGTGGACGAGCCCCCCTTCTCCGTGCGGGAGGGCGGCTTCATCCGGGACGGCTTTGACGGGGAGGTGGACCGGCAGAGGAATATTCTCAACCACTCCGCCGAGCTGCTGGCCCAGCTGGAAGCGGATACCAAAGAGCAGACCGGCATCAAAAATATGAAGATCAAGTCCAACAAGGTGTTTGGATATTACATCGAGGTGGCCAAGTCCCAGATCGACCTGGTCCCCGACAGCTGGACGAGAAAGCAGACCACGGTGAACGCCGAGCGGTATATCTCCCAGGAGCTGAAGGAGCTGGAGCACGCCATTCTGTCCGCCCAGGACACGGTGACCGCCCTGGAGTATCAGCTGTTCTGCCAGCTGAAGGAGCAGGTGTGCCGGCAGGTGGCCGCCATCCAGGCCTCCGCCGCAGCGGTGGCCCAGGTGGACGTGCTGAACTCCTTTGCCACAGTGGCGGCGGACAACCGCTATTGTATGCCCCAGGTGGACGACTCCGACACCCTGACTATCACCCAGGGGCGGCACCCGGTGGTGGAGAAGGTGCTGAAAGGGACCCCCTTCGTCCCCAACGACACCCACATGGACCGGGGGGAGGACCGGTGCGCCATCATCACCGGCCCCAATATGGCGGGCAAGTCCACCTATATGCGTCAGGTGGCCCTCATCGTCCTGATGGCCCAGATGGGCTCCTTTGTCCCCGCCCAGTCGGCCCACATCGGCGTGGTGGACCGGGTGTTCACCCGCATCGGGGCCAGCGACGACCTGGCGGCGGGCCAGTCTACCTTCATGGTGGAGATGACCGAGGTGGCCGCCCTGCTGAAAAGCGCCACCCGCCGTTCCCTGCTCATTCTGGACGAGATCGGCCGGGGCACCAGCACCTACGACGGCATGTCCATCGCCCGGGCGGTGCTGGAATACTGCGCCGACCCCAAGCGCCTGGGGGCAAAGACCCTGTTTGCCACCCACTACCACGAGCTGACCGTGCTGGAGGGCCGCATCCCCGGTGTGAAGAACTATCACATCGCCGCTAAAAAGAAGGGGGCGGACGTGATCTTCCTGCGGAAGATCCTCCGGGGGGGCGCAGACCAGAGCTATGGCATCGAGGTGGCCCGCCTGGCCGGCGTGCCCGAGGGGGTCATCCGCCGGGCCCGGGAGATCCTGGCCGAGCTGGAGGGGGGCCAGGGGGTCCATCCCCGGCCCGCCCAAACGCCGGAGGAGGACCAGTTCTCCCTGGCCGAACTGGGCAGCCGGGCGGTGCTGGACCGCCTGGAGCAGACCGACGTGAACGCCCTCTCCCCCATCCAGGCATTGAATCTGTTGGACGAATTGAAGCGGATGCTGGAGGGGTGAACCACCGTTGGTGCGGCGGTCATCGAACGGGCGGACACAGAGGTCCGCCCCTACGAAAGCCATCGTAACTTGCCGTAGGGGCCGACCTCTGTGTCGGCCCGCCCGATAACGGATGCACCTCCGTGGTCCCGTTCATCCGCCTTTCAGATACTTTCAATTCCCCCCTTGAGAAACCTCCCATCCCATGGTAAAATGTATCGTTGCACAGTGCGGTCATGTTTGACTGTTTGTTGTGTCTATATTTGAAAAACACAGGAATTTTCCGTAAATTTTGAATCGGAACAGACTGAAGGGCCTTGTCATTGCGAGGAGGCCCTATGGGCCGACGTGGCAATCCGTTATTTTCGTCCACAAGACGCAGAGAACGGATTCCCACGTCGCTGCGCTCCTCGGAATGACAGTATCCGACTGATCTCATAATATTTCCGAAGATTCTTTTGTTTTTCGGTAAAAATAAAGGAGAAATGTGTCACATGAAGCTGGGTATTGTGGGTCTTCCTAATGTGGGCAAATCGACCCTGTTCAACGCCATCACCAACGCGGGCGCGGAGAGCGCCAACTATCCCTTCTGCACCATCGACCCCAACGTGGGCATGGTGGCCGTGCCCGACCACCGGCTGGACAAGCTGGCGGAGATGTATCACCCCAAAAAGACCACCCCCGCCGTCATCGAGTTTGTGGACATCGCCGGACTGGTGAAGGGGGCCTCCCGGGGGGAGGGCCTGGGCAACAAGTTTTTGGGCAACATCCGCATGACCGACGCCATCGTCCATGTGGTCCGCTGCTTTGACGACGAGAACGTCATCCACGTGGAGGGCTCCACCGACCCCATCCGGGACATGGACACCATCGACCTGGAGCTGGTCATGGCCGACCTGGAGATGGTGGAGCGGCGGATCGACAAGGCCAAAAAGGCCGCCAAGGGGGACAAAAAGTTCCTGCAGGAGGCCGCCGACTTCGAGGGCCTGCGGGACTGGCTGAACGACGGCAAGTCCGCCCGGACCTATGAGGAAGTGAACATCGCCCAGGAGTATCCCGACTGCGAGCTGCTGTCCCTCAAGCCTGTGATCTATGCCGCCAACCTGGACGAGGACGGCTTTGCCGACCCCCACGGCGTGGAATATTACCGCCAGGTGGAGGAGCGGGCCCAGACCCAGGGGGCCCAGGTCATCCCCGTGTGCGCCAAGCTGGAGGCGGAGATCGCCGAGCTGGATGCCGAGGAGAAGAAGATGTTCCTGGACGACCTGGGCATCGCCGAGTCCGGCCTGGACCGGCTGGTGAAGGCCAGCTACTCTCTGCTGGGCCTCATCTCCTACCTCACCTCCGGCGAGGACGAGTGCCGCGCCTGGACCATCAAGCGGGGCACCAAGGCCCCCCAGGCCGCGGGCAAGATCCACTCCGATTTCGAGCGGGGCTTCATCCGGGCGGAGGTGGTCTCCTATGACGACCTGATGGCCTGCGGGACCATGGCCGCCGCCCGGGAGAAGGGCCTCATCCGCTCCGAGGGCAAGGAGTATGTGGTCCAGGACGGGGATATCATCCTGTTCCGCTTCAACGTGTAAGCGGGAGAACGCCATGAAACTGCTGTGGGACCTGTATTTTACCTTCGCCAAGATCGGCGCGTGCACCTTTGGCGGCGGCTATGCTATGCTGCCCATTCTCCAGCGGGAGATCGTGGAGAAAAAGCACTGGGCCACCGACGCGGACCTGACCGATTACTACGCCATCGGCCAGTGTACCCCCGGTGTCATCGCCGTGAACACCGCCACCTTCATCGGCTATCGGTATAAGGGGCTGGCCGGTGGCATTCTGGCCACCCTGGGGGTCATCTCCCCCTCCATCCTCATCATCTCGGTCATCGCCGTATGCCTGTCCAACTTTGCGGACATCCCCGTGGTGCAGCACGCCCTGCGGGGGGTGAACGCCTGCGTGGTGGCCCTCATCGCCTCCAGCGTCATCAAGCTGGGCAAGTCCACCATCATCGATGCCCTCACCGTGGGCATCTTCCTGGTGGTACTGGCCCTGGCCTTCTTCGTGGGGCTGTCCCCCGCCATCCTCATCGTGTGCGCCGGGGTGCTGGGCTATGCCTGGCGGCGCATCCGGGGCTTTGAGCAGAATGAGAAGGGAGGCGAGGGCAAATGATCCTGCTGCGCCTGTTTTTTGAGTTTGCCAAGACCGGCCTGTTCGCCGTGGGCGGGGGCCTTGCCACCATCCCATTTCTTCAGGACCTGGGGGCCCGCACCGGCTGGTTCTCCGCCGCCGACCTGAGCACCATGATCGCCGTGTCCGAGTCCACCCCCGGCGCCATGGGGGTGAACATGGCCACCTATGTGGGCTTTACCATCGCCCGGTTTCACGGCATTCCCGGCATCATCGGGGCCATCGTGGCCACCCTGGGCCTCACCTTCCCCTCCATCGTGGTCATCGTCATCATCGCCGGCTTCCTGGAAAAATTCCGCCAGTCCAAAACGGTGGACGCCGTGTTCTATGGCCTGCGCCCCGCCTCCACCGCCCTCATCGCCTCCGCCGGACTGACGGTGGCCATGACCGTGCTGGTCACGTTGGGCGAGACCATCTCCATCCACTGTCCCGCCCTGATCCTGGCCGTGGTGGTCTTTATCGCCATGCGCTACACCCCCCTGAAAAAGCTCCACCCCATTTTGTTCATCGCCTTCTCCGCTGTCGTGGGTGTGGTGCTGCAATTCTAAAAAATCCCCGCCGACCGGTTCAAGCAACACGGTCGGCGGGGATTTTTTGTTCTTGGTTCAGGTCAGGTTCAGCAGCTTCTGGGCATTGCCGCCCAGGATTGCATCCAGCTGGTCCTGGGGCAGGGGCAGGGCGCGGATCAGGTCCAGACTCTCCTTCTGGCCGCCCCAGGGGGAGTCGGTGCCGAAGTAGATGCGCTCATAGCCGAACAGGCGGATCATTCGGGTGAACTGCTCCGCCCCCATCATGTGCAGCTCCTCCGGGCTGTAGAAGCCGTCGTTGGCCGGGGCCATGTCCCCCAGGGTGAAGGCGGTGTCCAGGCGGACGGGGGTGTCAGAGAGCAGCTGCTCCACCTGGTCCCAGTTCCGCCAGCCCCCCATGTGGGCCAGTATGAGCTTCACCGGGCCCACCTGCTTTATCGCATTCAGGCTCATCTCCGGGGAGGCGTTCACCTTGCCGGGGATGCCGATGTCCAGCCCCGCATGGACCAGCGCCACCAGCCCCAGCTCGCCGCACCGGTCCAGAATGCGCAGAAACCGGGGGTCGTCCAGGTCCACGCTTTGATAGATGGGGTGGAGCTTGATGCCCTTCAGTCCCAGGCGCTCCACCCGGGAGAGCTCCTCCTTCCAGTTGGGGGCATCGGGGTGCATACAGCCGAAGGAGAAGATGCCCGTCTGGGCATAGCTCTCGTTTACTTTTGCGGCGGCATCGTTGATGTGGCTGACCTTGGCCGGGTTGGTGGCCACGGGCAGGACGATGGACCGGTCCACCCCCGCCCTGGCCATGGAGGCGGCCAGATCGGCGTTGGAGCCGTGGGTGAAGGGGCTTAAATGGCTCATGCCCGCCAGCTTTTCAATGGTGGCGGCGGCGATGGCCTGGGGAAAGGTGTGGGTGTGGATATCGACGATCATGGAAGAGATTCCTTTCTGTCAAGGGCGGCAAGAGGGCCGCACCGATTGTTGATCTGTGAAAAACGCGCAAGACCTGCGGGCGCTTCTTGAAGCATACCACAGGTCTTTGCGTTTGAAAAGGGAAAAGAAAGAAGAAATTCACAGTCGGTCGCCCAATGCCTGCGTCTGGCGCACCAGCACCTTTTCGTCATAGCAGGAAAAGGCATCGTCCACCAGCTTCTTGTCCGGGGCGGGGGTAAACAGCGAGACCACGGGGACTAGGATCAGCCCGGCGATCATGCAGAAGGCGCCGGCGTTGATGGGAGAGCGGAGCAGGGCGGGGAAGGAGGCCCGGAGGAAGATGTTGGCGATCATCACGATGGCGGAGAAAAAGAAGCTGACCCAGCAGGCGGCCTTAGAGGCCCGCTTCCAGTACAACCCGAACAGGAAGGGGGCCAGGAAGGCACCCGCCAGCGCCCCCCAGCTGACACCCATAAGCTGGGCGATAAAGGTGACGTTGGAGTGATACTGCACCAGAGCGATGACCACAGAGATGGCGATGAACACCACAATGAGACAGCGCATGATGAACACCTGGCGCTTTTCGCTCATGTCCTTGATGATGTTGTCCTTCAAAAAGTCCAGGGTGAGGGTGGAGCTGGAGGCCAGCACCAGGGAGGACAGGGTGGACATAGAGGCGGACAGCACCAGGATGACCACCACAGCGATGAGCAGGTCGGGCAGGCCGGAGAGCATGGTGGGGATGATGGAGTCATATCCCCCGGCGGCCAGGTCCACCTTGTCGGAGAACAGCCGGCCGAAGCCGCCCAGGAAGTAGCACCCGCCGGCCACCAGCGCGGCGAACACAGTGGAGATGACCATGCCGGTGTCGATGGCCTTCTCATCCTTGATGGCATAGAACTTCTGCACCATCTGGGGCAGGCCCCAGGTGCCCAAAGAGGTCAGCAGCACCACGCCCAGCAGGTTCATCGGGTCGGGGCCAAAGAAAGAGGCGAACACGCCGGGGGCCTGAGACACCTCCGGGTCCTGGACCTGCGCCAGGCCCTCCAGAGCGGCCATGAATCCGCCCTGGCTGTGAAGTACGGCGGCGATGACGGCGCAGATCCCGAAGATCATGATGATGCCCTGGATAAAGTCGTTGATGGCGGTGGCCATATAGCCCCCGGCAATGACATACACGCCGGTGAGCACCGCCATCACAATGACACACAGGGAGTAGTCGATGTGAAAGGCCATGCCGAACAGGCGGCTCAGGCCGTTGTACAGGCTGGCGGTGTAGGGGATGAGGAAGATGAAGATGATGACCGAGGCGGCGATCTTCAGGGACTTGCTGCCAAAACGCTTGCCGAAAAACTCGGGCATGGTGGCGCTGTCCAGGTGCTGGGACATGATGCGGGTGCGGCGGCCCAGCACGGCCCAGGCCAGCAGGGAGCCCAGCAGGGCGTTGCCGATGCCCGCCCAGGTGGCGGCGATGCCATATTTCCAGCCGAACTGTCCGGCGTAGCCCACAAAGACCACAGCGGAAAAATAGGATGTGCCATAGGCGAAGGCGGTGAGCCACGGGCCCACCGAGCGCCCGCCCAGCACAAAGCCGTTTACGTCGGTGGCATGCTTGCGGCAATAAAGGCCGATGCCCACCATCACGGCGAAGAACACCAACAGCAGGGTGATCTTGATAACCATATGGATCATTCCTCTCACACAGTTTGTTGCTTTGCTGCGTTGAAGTTTAACGCAGAGAAGCAGAAAAGTCAAGCGTAATTTCAAAATTTTTTCTTCTAATCAAAAAAATCTGCGGACCGCCAAAAACAGCAGTCCACAGACTTCTTTTTCTTATCCCATCGACTCCCCCGCCAATTTCATCAGAACCCCACGCTGATTGGGCAGCTGCTCCGCCAGCACGGCCTCCAGACAGCGGTCCAGCGCCCGGCCGATCTCCGGGCCCCTCAGCCCCAGCTCCAGCATGTCCCGGCCATTCACCGCCAGGTCCTTTTTCTGAAAGCAGGCCCCCTCTGCCAGCAGCTGGTCCAGCACGGCCCGGGCCCGGTCCAGCTCCTCCTGCCGCCCGGCAGCCAGGGGAGACTGGGCGGCGTTGTCCGCCCGGTGGAGGGCGATGAGCTCCGTCGTCCCCCCCGGCCCCAGCCGGGCCAGCAGGCGGCGGATGGGGCGGCGCTCCGGGACGATGGGCCGGTCGTGCAGGGCCACCAGGGCTGTGATCTTCTGCCGGGTGTCCGTGTCAAAGCGCAGACGGCTGAGGATCTCCCCGGCCAGTCGGGCGCTCTCCTCCCCGTGGCCATAGAAGTGGCCCACGCCCTTCTCATCCAGGGTAAAGCAGGCGGGTTTGCCCAGGTCGTGGAGCAGGGCGGCCCAGCGCAGCACAGGCGTGGCCGGGGCGGCATCCACCGCCGCCAGGGTGTGGTGCCACACATCTTTATCGTGCCAGGGATTGCGCTGGTCAAAGCCGAAGGCGGGCACCAGCTCGGGCAAGACCTGGGCGGCCACCGGGGCATATGCCTCCAGCACCCGGCCGGCCGCCGGGCCGCACAGCAGCCGGGTCAGCTCCTCCCGCACCCGCTCACGGGCAATGCCGTCCAGCAGGGCCCGGCTGCCCAGCAGCGCCGCCCCGGTGTCCTCCTCCACACGAAAATCCAGCACGGCGGCAAAGCGCATACACCGCAGCATCCGCAGGCCGTCCTCCTGAAAGCGCCGGGCCGGGTCGCCCACACAGCGGACAAGGCCCGCCGCCAGATCCTCCCGGCCCCCGTGGAGGTCGATGAGCCCCTCCCCGGGGTGATAGGCCATGGCGTTGATGGTGAAGTCCCGCCGCTCCAGATCCCGCTCCAGACTGGGGGTAAAGGCCACCCCGTCTGGGTGCCGCCCGTCGGAATAGGTGCCGTCCACCCGGAAGGTGGTGATCTCCAGGGGCAGGCCGTCCATCAGCACCGTCACCGTGCCGTGCTTTAGCCCCGTCTCCACCAGACGGAAGCCGGAAAACACCCGCTCGGTCTCCTCCGGCCGGGCGCTGGTGGTCAGGTCAAAGTCGGTGAGGGCTCCCCTGCCCCGCAGCAGCTCCCGCACTGCGCCCCCTACCAGATAGGCCCGGTGGCCGGCGGCGTTGAGCATTTCCATGGCCCGCAGCACCTGGGGCGGCAGATCGTACATGCTCCCTCTCCCCTCTCCGTTTTCTTTTCAGTATAGCCGCCCCCGGCCCGTCCGTCAAATGCAAAGGGACCGGCCCCTGCGCATCACAAACTGCACAGGGGCCGGTCTTATTGAAACATAAAGCCTGTCAAGCACCGCTTCGGCGGACATCATCCCCGCCGGAACCACTCCTTCATCACGTCGAAGATGTGGACCAGCTCCTCCTCCTGGATGACATAGGGGACCATGGAGTACATATACTTCAGGAAGGGGCGGCTGAATACCCCCCGTTCATAGGCAAACTGCTGGAAGCCCTCCAGGGTGGCCTCGTCATACACCTCCACACAGGTGCAGCCGCCCATGACCCGGACCTCTTTGATGCGGGGGTCGGTAAAGCCCAGCATCTCCCGCTGGGAGATGGCCTCGATGCGGGCGATCTTGGACATATAGTCCTCCCGCTGGAAGATCTCGATGCCCTTCAGTGCGGCGGCGCAGGCCAGGGCGTTGCCCATAAAGGTGGGGCCGTGCATCAGGGCGTGGCGGTCGTTGTCACTGTAGAAGGCCCGGAACACCTTCTCGTTGGCCACAGTGACGGCGTGGCCGATATAGCCGCCGGTGAGGGCCTTGCCCAGCACCAGAATGTCGGGCAGGACCAGATCGGCCACGAACCGGTGGCCCGTGCGTCCAAAGCCGGTGGCCACCTCGTCAAAGATGAGCAGCACGTCATACTCGTCGCACAGCTCCCGGGCCCGCTTTAAGAAGGAGATGTCGTACATCCGCATCCCCCCGGCCCCCTGGAGCAGGGGCTCCACGATGAAGCAGTTCAGCCGGTCATGGTACTTGGCAAAGGCCTCCTCCAGGGCGGGGATCTCGGTGGGGATGTGGACCACGCCCTCCTTCTTGTCAAAGGCGAAGTGATAGTCCTCGTCGTCCCCCACCTCCATGGCCTTGAAGGTATCGCCGTGATAGGCGTGTTCAAGCGCCAGGACCATGGTGCGTTTTTTCAGCTCGCTGCCGTGGTGGGCGTTGTCCAGCTGCATCACCAGCCTGCGGTCGTCCAGGCGGTTGGTGTTATACTGCAGGGCCATCTTCAGGGCCACTTCCACACCCACGCTGCCCGAGTCGGAGAAGAAGCAATAATTCAAGTCGCCGGGGAGAAACTCCTCCAGCTTGGCCGACAGCTTCTGCACCGGGTCGTGGGTCAGGCCGCCCAGCATCACATGGCAGAACTTGCCCGCCTGCTCCTGGATGGCGGCGGTGAGCTCCGGGTGCTTATAGCCGTGGATCATACACCACCAGGAGGACACCGAGTCGATGAGCTTCTGGTCCTTGGTGTAGAGATACACGCCGTTGGCATCCTCGATCTTATAGGGGGCCTTCATGGTCTTCATCTGTTCATAGGGGTACCAAATCATTTCATTTCACCTCATCATAAAGCTGCGCCAGGGCCTGTCCGTCCATGGGGAAGCGCTCCATATCGTCCTGCACCAGCGCCAGCACGGGCAGCCCGGTGCGCTCCTGGCACATGGCCACGTTGTCCTCCTCCATCCGGTCCCCCGGGTGGAAGTGGTTGAAGAGGATGCCCTTCACGGCCAGACCGCGGGCCCGCATATACTCCGCTGTGAGCACCACGCTGTTGATGGTGCCCAGGCCCGCATGGGCCACGATGACGCTGGCCAGCCCCAGCTGCTGTACCACGTCCTCCAGCCACAGCTTTTCCTTCTCGTCATGACGCAGGGGACACAGGATGCCGCCGCTGCCCTCCACGGTCACGATCTCATGCCGGTCGCACACCGCCTGAAAGCCCGCCCGGATCACGGGCAGCTCCGGCGGGTTTCCCTCCGCCTGGGCGGCCAGATGGGGGGACCAGGCGTGCTCGTACACATAGGGGCACATGGTCTCCTCCCCCTGGTTCAGTCCGGCATACTCCCTTACAAAGCGGGCGTCCCCGGGGATCAGGGTACCGTCCGGGCGGCGGACATTGCCGCTGACGGCGGCCTTATAATAGGCAGCGTTCAGCCCCGCCTCTCTCAGTGCTTTGCTCATCAGGGCGGAGATGTAGGTCTTGCCCACGTCGGTGCCCGTGCCGGTGACAAACAGCGCCTTGGCCATCTCTCACCCCTCCTTCCAATAGTCCGGGGTCACGTCCCGGCCCATGTCGGCCAGCATGGCCCGGTCACTGCGGATGGTGGCGCAGGCGGCGGTGGTGAGCATGTTGCCCGTGATGGTGGCCGAGGCCCCGGCCTTGAATGCCGTCTCTCCGTCGTTTGTCAGCAGAGCCCGTCCGGCGGCAAGGCGGATGTTGGCTTCGGGGTTGATATAGCGGAAGAAGGCGATGGTGCGCAGGATCTCGTCCTCGGTGAGCCGGGGCATGTGCTCCAGCGGGGTGCCGGGGATGGGCATCAGGGCGTTGATGGGGATGGAGTCGATGCCCAGCTCCGCCAGGCTGACGGCCATGTCCAGCCGGTCCTCCCAGGTCTCCCCCATGCCGATGATGCCGCCGGAGCAGGCGCACATGCCCTCCGCCTTCACCTTTTTCAGGGTCTCCACCTTCATGTCATAGGTGTGGGTGGTGCAGATGTTGGGGAAGTTCCGGCGGGAGGTCTCGATGTTGTGGTGATAGCTGGTCACCCCCGCCTGGTGCAGCCGGTGGAGCTGTTCCTCGTTGAGAAAGCCCATGGAGGCGCACAGGTCGATCTTGCACTCCCGGTGCATGGCCTCATAGGCCTGGATGGCCTGGTCAAACTCCGCCCCGGTGAGGGCCCGCCCGGCGGTGACGATGGAGAAGCGGTCCACGCCCTCCTGCTCGTTGAGCTTGCACACCCGCAAGATCTCCTCCTGGGGCAGGAAGTCATAGACTTCGCAGTCGGTGTGGTTGTGGGCGGACTGGGCGCAGTATTTGCAGTCCTCCGGGCAGCGGCCGCTGCGGCCGTTGATGATGGAACACAGGTCCACCTTGTCCCCCACGCAGGCGGCCCGGATCTGGTCGGCCCCCTGGCACAGCTGGTCTAAATCACAGGTAAGAAAAAAGGACAGATCGTCCTGGCGGCCCAGCCGGCGGCCGGAGATGATCTCCTGAGCTAATGCGAGTACGTCCATAAGTAAGTGCTCCTCCTCAAAAATTGCGTTGCTGCTCTCTTCCAAAAAATCAGGGCATCAGGCTTTTCTGGCTGCAGGGCGCAGGTCCGCCCCCAGCACAGGCTGCAGCCGCTTGACGACAATGGCCGCCAGGATACTCAAGGCGATGTCCCCGGGGATGGCCAGGATGCAGCAGTACAGGATCAGAGGCCACAGGCCGATGGGCGAGGCGATGACATAGTTGCAGATGAAGTAGTAATAGACCATGCCCACCACATAGACCACCGCCAGCCCGGCGAAATTGGCCCCCAGATAGCCCAGCACCGTGGGCTTTTTCAGCCGCTGGGCCAGCAGGCCGGTGACGAACGTCCCGCCGCAAAAGCCGATGATATAGCCAAAGCTCGGCTTGAGCACGTACCACAGTCCGCCGCCCTCCGTAAAGATGGGAAGGCCGGCCAATCCCAGCAGCATGTAGGCAGTCACGGAGATCGTTCCGAGGCGCGGGCCTAAAATGAGCCCTGCGAGCATCGTAAATAAGTATTGCAGGGTAAAGGGGACGACGGGGACGGGGATCTTGATGAATGCGCCCACAGCGATCAGCGCTGTAAACAGGCTGCAAAATACAAGCTGCTTGGTCTTTGACATTGTAAACCTCCAAGAAAAATGATGTTTACAATCTACCAGAGAACTTCTTGACTGTCAATCATAAATATTTCACAGGTTTACAGTGAGAGTAAGAAAATCAGACGAATTTTTGACGGATATCCTGCAAAACACAAGAAAAAAGCATGGTCAAATCGTATTTCTGCAACTTGACCATGCATTTTAATTTTTCGTTTTGTTTTTGCTCAGTTCAGGAAGTCCTTGAGTTTCTTGCTGCGGCTGGGGTGACGGAGCTTGCGCAGCGCCTTGGC
>ERZ772900.2030-NODE-2030-length-16382-cov-4.295339_pt1 | contig 16382 bp, 21 predicted proteins | sample MGYA00512124_ERZ772900 | MGnify/ENA primary metagenome ERZ772900 (study PRJEB29015, sample SAMEA2737716) | human gut metagenome | biome: human gut; feature: human-associated habitat; material: faeces | place: China | collected 2012 ... | reverse complement strand
GCAATTATCTGTGGGTGATTCTCCCACGTTAAATAAATCATCGTTAAAGGAGATAAGAGAATGAAGAGAGAAGACTTAGAAGCACTTGGATTGTCCAAGGAACAAATTGACAAGGTGCTTGATTTGCACCACGAAGAGTATGATCCAGTCAAAAAGGATCTGGAGCAGGCGCAGGAAGATTTGAAATCTGAAAAGGAAAAGACTTCCACGCAGTCAACCACCATTAAGGATTTGAAAAAGGACCTTGAAGAGTTCAAGGACGCAGATGTCAGCGGTATGAAGCAGAAGATTGCTGATCTGGAGCAGGACATCAAAGAAAAGGATGAGAATCACCAGAAAGAAATCGCTGACAGAGACTTCAACGACATTCTGAGAGAGGCTATCACATCTGCCAATGGAAAGAATGCAAAAGCAATTACGGCACTTCTCGATATTGATACCCTTAAGGCATCAAAGAATCAGAAAGAGGATATCACCGCAGCGCTTAAGGCACTGACAGAAGCGGAGGATAGTAAGATGCTGTTCGGGGAACCGGAGCCTAATGTTTTAGGCAAAGGAGATCCGATCGGATCAGTAACCAAGACGGGTAATCAGGACAGCGATGCTGCTATGCGCGCCGCTATGGGATTGCCGCCTGTAACAACAGAACAGAAATAGGAGGAAAACTAAATGCCAAACACAATCGCTTTAGCAAAAAACTATACCAGTTTGCTTGATGAGGTATACAGAAGTGCATCCGTAACAGCGGATTTGACTTCTGACGCGACTATGTCAAGGGCTGGTGCCAATGCAAATGAAATCGTATATCCGCAGATCAGTGTCACTGGTCTTGGTGAGTATGATCGTAACAGTGGCTATACCACAGGGGCAGTAGACCTCAAGTGGAAAACCGCCGCATTCAACTATGACAGAGGTACAAAGATCGCTGTAGATGTTATGGACAATGAAGAATCTAGAAACCTTGCCTTTGGAATGGCAGGTGCAACACTTATGCGTGAGAAGGTGGCACCAGAGGCGGATGCATTTACGTTCGCAACATTGGCATCTTTGGAGAGCATTTCCAAGGTCACAGGTACAATTGATGATGCTTCCCAGTTCTTGGATGCATTGCTTACAGCATGGTCTAAGATGGACGAAGATGAGGTCCCACAGGAGAATCGTATCCTTTATGCAACTGCGACACTGCTTAACAGTGTTATGTCTCTCGATACGACAAAATCAAGAGAGGTTCTTGGAAAATTTGCTGTAAAGAAGGTCGTTCCGCAGGCACGATTCTATACAGCCATTGATTTGCTTGATGGTAAGACCTTAGGAGAGGAAGCAGGTCATTATAAGAAGGCTAGTAATGGTGCAGACATCAACTTTATGATCGTGCATAAGCCGGCAATTATCAAGTTTGACAAGCATACGGCCAGCAATATCATTCTTGCTTCAAGCAACCCAGATGCAGATGCAGATATTGTTAAGTATCGTAAGTATGGGATCGTAGACGGTTACGTCAACAAGCGCGCAGGTATTTACATGAACAGCAAAGCGTAGGAGGTGGCACATGAGAAGAGTAGGTGTAGGGGCTGAAAAGCCGGAGAAAAAGAGTACAGATGCAAAACTGAAAAAGGAAATTAAGGATCTTAAGGCTTTGAATGAGCAATTGCAGGCAGAAAATGCCACACTCAAAGAGGAAAATAAGAAGTTACAGGCAGAAAATGTCGCACTCAAAGAGGAGAATGAGAAGTTGCAGCCTAAGAAGTAAAAGAAAGGAGGGAGCGAGATGGCAAAAGTAACATGGGAGCAGTATCGCTCCCTTCATCATATTGTGAGCGAGGAAGAGTTTGATATCGCCGAAGCCATTGCGGAAAATGAAGTGCAACGTGTTATCGGTATTATTCGGTGGGGACAGATCACTGAGGAAACATACGGATATAGTCAGTTGCAGGAGTGCATCTGTAATGTCATTGATAAGATGGCAACGGATGCAAAGTCTGGCAAGGGTAAAGGCATATCATCCGCCAGCAATGACGGGTATTCCGAAAGTTATGTGGTTCAGACCGAAGAGCAACTTCGGAGCGAGTTGCAAAGTTCAATCAAAGCATGGTTGAGCGGTACAGGATTGGTAGGTGCGTATTGATGAAGAGATTATTTATAATTTTTGGTCGTGCATTATTCGGCATTCATAGTCCATCACTTGGCAGAGTGGTTCGTTTTTCAGACATATTTACCAATTATGAAAGGTGATAGCATGTCGTTATTTACAGATACAGTCACAATCTACAACAAAATATCCGATTCCGAGTGGAAGAGAACAGTCGTTGAGGGTGTGCAGTGGGCTGATAAGACCGAAAAGCAGAACAACAATGGAAAAATAAGCGTTGCCAGGTACGCATCCATAACGTTTCCAGAGGGCACTTATGACGGATTGGTGCTTAGTACTTCCAATGAGGAAGATTGCATCGTATTTGGGGAGGTTGAGGACATTGTTGAGGATGTCAAGGGCAAGCGTATTTCCGATTTGATGAAGAAATATCCAAAGTCCGGCATCATCCGGTCTGTCAATGACAATTCAAACAGGGATTTTTGTAAGAATATTAAGGTGGTGGTTGCGTAAGGGCAGATTTGTTCAAATTACAATCCGTTCAATGTGACATTGACAAAGTGCTACGCGACCGCGGTCTGGATGAAGGTGGAAAAGTTCAAAAGTATATCGACAGCGAATGTCTTCGCCTATGTGCACCGAAGGTACCAGAGGACACAGGAGCATTGATTGAGAGTGGAAATATGAATACGCAGATCGGGTCTGGTGAAATTAAGTACAGAACACCATATGCACGACGCTGGTATTTTAGATCTGCAGATTTCCAAGGGGAACCGGAAAGAGGAAACTATTGGTTCGAGCGTATGGAGCAGCAGTACAAAGATAAGATTCTGAAAGGCGCGGAGAAGATAGCGCATGGAGGTAACGGATGACTATATCATCATATATTACAAATTTGTTGAGCAATTACGATGGTATTTCGATTGATACCAACCATGTCAAAGATGGTTCAGATCAATATGGTCTGTTCAAAGCACCATCCAGAAATACCAATGAGATGAATGATGGCTCATACGAGGTGACAGAGTATTATGAGTTCATGGCGCGACAGTCGTCAGTGTCATCATCTGAAAGAAAAGAAGCAGATGAGTGGTTGGAGGATCTGACGTATTGGGCAGATGATTTCGCCTATACATATGAGTTCCCACCGCTTGACAAGGGTAGGACGGTGACAGGATTCTCGATCACTGGCAATCCATACCCGATTGAAGTAGATGATAATGACACGTTGTATCATATGTCATTATCAATCACCTATTTGAGAGAAAGAGAGGTATAAAAAAGGCTTGAGAGATTAAAGAAGTTTCACACAATCCCATTTCTGAATATTTCCGATACAGAGGTGGCAATTTATGCCAGAATTGGCAAGTCTACAATCTTCGACTTGGTGCTGAATGCACAGACCGAAGAGAATGATTTCATTGAGAGCGAGATGCCGACGACAGATGTACAGTATTATAAGCCGGAACTTGCGCAGGAATTGCAGTCGAATAAGGGGGATCAGGCATTCGATTATCTGTATGATATGTTTTACGACTTGCCGACCGGCGAGGCCGTCAAGAAGAATTTGCTTCTTACATTTGCAGGTAATGTCGGTACCGAGGATGCACCGAAATTCAATGCATGGAATACTACATCGACATTGATTCTGGATCATTTCGATACTGTTGCCGAGAAGATCTACTTTAAGTTCTGCATCTCAGCAATCGAAAGAGGAACTTGTACCGTCAAAGATGGTACACCAGTATTTACAAAATCATAAAGGAGATAATTATGGAGTACACAGTCATTATCAACAATCAGTCATATGATTTGCCTAAGAAGACAATCAAAATCATGGAAGACATGGAAAAGGTCTCAAAAATTGACAGCGTTAAGGGTCTGGGAATCAGAGATAAGTTCAAGACTATGTTTGATTTTATTGAGAGCCTTGTAGGTGCCGAGAATGCGAAAGAGATTCTTGGTTCTGATAAGTTAGACGAGGTCGATTTGTGCGACGTCACATTGACGTTCAAGAAGATTATTGATGCATACGACAGACCTCTGATCGAGTATCAGTCACAGCAGATCGAGGATAAACTGAGACAGTTGCCAATGGATCAGGTGTCGAATATCACTGGCGCGCTCAATGATCTTGCAAGTAGCAATCTGGTGAACTTTCATCAATGATTGATCTGACAAAGAAAGCCTTGCCGAATACCGTTACGGTAGATGGCAAGGCATACTCCATATATACAGACTTCCGTGTATGGATTCGATTTTTAGAGGAAACAAAGAAAATGACACCAAAAGGTATAGATGTATCTTACCTGTTCAAGAACGATATGCCTGACAAATGCGACATCGCATCACTTATGGTATTCGCCAGTCCGCATAACGAACTACCAAGAGGATCTGGTACGGATGCAATCGTCCTGGATTATAAGATTGACTCAGATTTTATTGTGGCCGGCTTTTTGGAGCATTATGGCATTGACCTTACTACGGTGGATGATTTGCATTGGCATAAGTTCTTGGCACTTTTGCGCGGACTCACCATACAGTTAAAAGACATTATGCAGTATCGGTCGTACCGCAAGGATGATCGGAATGTTGACGTATATGAGGAACTGAGACGAGCGTGGGAGATCATTCCACCTCTTACAGAAGAGGAGCAAGAAGAACTCGACGAATTTAGTAAAACCTTCGGAGGATAAAGAGAAGGTCTGACGGATCATTACTTTTTGACACAAAACTAAACACATCAGGTATCTCAACCGGCATCCAGAAGATTGGTGGCATAGCAACAACCGGCATGAAGGCTGTCGGAGTTGCAGTCGGGGCGGCAGCAACAGGCATATCTGTATTGACAAAAAGTGCTGTTGAAGCATACGCATCATTTGAGCAGTTGACAGGTGGTGTAGAGACACTATTTAAGACATCTGCAGATCAGGTTATGAAGTATGCAAATAATGCATACAAGACCGCAGGCATGAGCGCAAATGCGTACATGGAAACGGTAACCAGTTTCTCTGCGTCTCTGATTGCATCGTTAGACGGTGACACAGCGGCGGCCGCAGAAAAGGCGAACAGTGCAATCACAGATATGTCTGACAATGCAAATAAGATGGGTACTTCCATGGAACTCATCCAGAATGCATATCAAGGATTTGCCAAGCAGAACTATACCATGTTGGATAACCTTAAACTGGGTTATGGCGGCACCAAAGAAGAGATGGAGCGTCTCTTGGAAGATGCTGAGAAAATCAGCGGAATTCATTATGATATTTCATCCTTTGCTGATATTACCGATGCCATCCATGTAATTCAGACGGAGATTGGTATCACCGGTACCACGGCAAAGGAAGCGGCTACCACAGTTGAAGGCTCTATCAACATGACGAAAGCATCCTGGGAGAATCTGGTTACCGGCTTAGGTGATTCCAATTCGGATATTGAGAGATTGGTTAGTGAATTTACGACCTCTACAGAAACAATGCTATCCAATCTGTTGCCTGTGATTGAAAATATTCTACCCAAGTTATCAGTAGGAATCACGGAATTGGCGGCAAACCTGTTACCTAAACTACCACCGATCATATCTAGTCTGCTTCCAGCATTAGTGGACGGTGCAGTTAGTCTGATCAATAGCCTTGTTGCTATACTGCCAGCATTATTGCAGGCGGTGATCAATGTGATACCAAGTGTTTTGAGTGGAATCGCGACCATTATAGTACAGGGTGTGCCGACACTGATACAGGGCATTACACAAACGATACCTATGCTTGTTGAGGCACTGGCTAGTATTATGCTTCAGATTGCAGAGAGCCTGCCAGAGCAGTTGCCGGTTTTTATAGAGCAGATGCTTACATTGATACAAGATCTGGCAACGACCATAGCAGAGAATGCACCGATACTGATCGATGCGGGTATCAAGTTGATGCTGGCATTGGCGGAGGGGATAGTAAAGAGTCTGCCAACTATTATAGAGATGCTGCCGACCATTATCACGACGATTGCTAATGTTATCAATGATAATATGCCGACGATCCTTATGGCAGGTGTGCAGATCCTCATGATGCTGATAGAGGGGATTATCCAGTCTATACCGGTGCTGATAGAAAATATACCCAAGATCATAGAAGCCATTGTGGCAGTGTGGTCGGCGTTCAACTGGCTGGAGCTGGGGAGCAAGGCAATCACACTTCTAAAAAATGGTATTGTTGGTATGCTATCAGCATTGAAAGGTGCCGGAACAATGATTTTTGAGGCTGTAGAAGGGGCGATAAAGTCATTACCACAGACCTTAAAGAACATTGCAGCCAACGGCATCAAGAGTATGATCAGTGGCTTTATGGGAATGCTGTCAACCTTGCTGAATACAGTTGGGACGTTGTTGATATATATGGTCCAGGCATTTGGCAGTGTCTCGTTAAAAGATATAGGCAAGAACGTGATCCAAGGATTTATTGATGGAATCCTAGGAATGGGAGGTATCTTGCTAAAAAGCGTGGGTGATCTCATGGGAAATGTGATCAGCAAGGTCAAAGGAGTCTTTGGTATCCATTCGCCATCAAGAGAGTTCAAATACATTGGTAAGATGTGCGTGGCTGGTATGGATGATGGTATGGAAGGTTTTGGAGATTCCATCGTAAATACAGCACAGGCAAGCCTTGGAACTTTAAAAGCCAATGTGACAGGCGGATCCATGATGGGATATGGAAATAGCCAGACGTTTAATTTTTATGATACACAGACAAGCCCGGATGCTATCCGGCGCACGTTTGAAAATACAATGACATTTGGATTGGCAGGGGGAATATGATGAAACCTACATTAGTCAGATGTGTCCGAAGTGATGCGAAGGAATTCACTATAGGCTTATCAGATTGGAAGATTACAAAGTTAGAGGGTATAGATGCCCCTAACTTCTCCCTGTTTACCGATAAAAATGCTGTTGGAGATGGAGCAATGCTATCCGGTAAGCGTGTAGATGACAGGGACGTGTATGTCGAGGCAAAATCGAGATTTCCACAGCAAAACGAAGCAATAAGAACGAGAGCGTTGGGGTTCTTTAATCCGAAATATATCTATCGAGTGCATGTGACATATCAGGGAACCACACGTTGGATCGAAGGTGAATTGGAGGGCTTTTCTATACCGGCAGAGAATGTCTATAGAAATATGACAATGAAAGTACGGTTTTATTGCCCGGATCCATACTTTAGATCAGAGGATAATTTTGGTAAAGACATTGCATCAAGCCAAAAGATGTTTGGATTTCCATACATTCAGACAGCGAAGATCAAGACAGTAGCATCGGCTTTTAATTTTGCCAAGTTGGTACAGATCAGCAATGATGGAGATGTTGGTACCTATTGCACGGCAAGAGTGAAATTCAATGGCGATGCTACCAACCCAAAGATTGTGAAAGATGATTATTTTGTCCGAGTAATCGACAGTTTTGTCGCTGGAGATATTCTGGAGATTGATTTTTCCAACGCTACAATTCGTAAGAATGGAGAGAACATCATACAGAAGATTGATCGGCAATCTACATTCACATCTATGAATTTGGATGTTGGAACATCTCAAATCGGATTTGCGGCCGATACAGGAGATGCAAATATGTCGGTAACGATATATTATAACAAATTGTACTTGGGGGTATGACCATGCAGTTGTTGGCTTTAGATGCAGATTTTAATCCAATTGGATATATCAAATATCTGAATCTTCAATGGATTCGTAGGTATTATGAGCCGGGTGAGTACAGTGTTCAGATTCCAATTAAATACTATAAACCGAATATGGCATACATATACACCAATGAACGGCCTGAGACTGGGATTGTTCAAAAATCGGAGTACAAGACAGATTATCAAGGTGCGTATATGCAAGTGTCAGGGTACTTCCTCGAGTACAAATTGAATGACAAGATTATCTATCCTCGCTACATCAAAAGTGGAAAACTGGAGGATGTAGCGGTAGATATGGTTACAAAGTTCAAGGAAGATATTCCTTTGCTCCAGGTGTCGGATGGTGAACATCGCGGTGATACCATATCGATTCAATCCACCGGGAAGAATCTGGCATCCCAATTGTATGAGATGTTGCAGACGCAGGATATGTCATTCCGCACACGGTATGACTACGAAAATAATCAGATCCGGTTTGAGGTGTGGCAGGGATTAGAGCGGACAATGGACCAGACGATCAATCCGTTTGCTGTCTTCTCTGGTCAACTTCGTAATATAAAGAATGAGAAGATTACAATTGATAATTCGGCTGCCAAGAACTATGCCGTTGTTGTAGGAAACGGACAGTATGAGGATGGTAACCAGATCGAGGTAATCATCGACCAATCGAATGGCGGCTATAAAAATAAGGTGTATCTGGATAAGACATCAATGAAATACGATTCAGATAGTCAGACGCTTGAGGAGTACAAGCAATCATTGGCGCTGGCCGGACTTGAAACGATGCAGAAATCATACAGCCAAGTTACCAGCATATCGGTTGAAACAGTCGATCGAGGAATTAAATATCTGGAAGACTATGATCTGGGCGATAAGGTTGAGATTGTGGTAGATGCATTGCAGACAAATCTGGCGACCAGAATCATAGAAGTGAATGAAGTATTTAAGGAAGGTCAACATACCGCTGTACCTACCTTTGGAACAAAAGTTCCGAAAGTATATAGAAAATTTTAAGGAGGTAATCACAATGCAATCATTTCCATTTACATCACAGGTAACATATGATGAAGCAGGATATCCAGAATATGATAGGGCAGTAGATTCGGACATTTTGCGAAATATTTTTAAAAATTATTATTCAAATGGGGTATTTCCAAACCCATCCACCAATTTTCAAGTGGTGGCAGACGAAGGTATGCAGGTCGTTGTTCGACCAGGAGCATGCCTTATTGAGGGTGCAACAGGCTATGAGACGGAAGATAGAACGATGGTCGTGCAGGCGGCTGGGGCTACGGACAGAATAGACAGTGTTGTGCTTCGACTAAATGACAATATCGATTATAGGGACATTGATCTGTATGTTATCAAGGGTAACTCTTCATCGGAGCCACCAGAATTGACGAGGACAGGCGGTGTGTATGAGATCGGTCTTGCCAATCTGTATGTCTCTGCAAATTCATCAACAATTACAACAGAACGTATCACCGATACACGCTTAGTAACAGCGCGTTGTGGCTATGCTATGCCGGTGCAGGAGTTTGATACAACAGCATTGTTTGACCAATTACAGGCACAGGTAAATGAAAACATCGAGCTGATTCAAAGAGCGATTAATCAAACAGAGGCGGCACACTTGCAAGAACAGATTGATTCAATTAGTTCAGACATAGGAACGACAAGTATAGCTAGTATATCTGACGGAACACTCAAAGGTGCTGTGGCAAAGCATGAGCAGGATGTTAATTCACTAAACTTAAATTGGAATTTAGCACTTAATTCTACCGAGTTGATCGTATCTGGTTCACAGTCAAGTGGAAATTTTGTGTTCGATAGGAAACGCGGGATACAGATTTTTCTATTAGTCTTGGGGAATAATGTACACTTAGTAACGGTAAACACAGAATTAGCAACATCGACAATTTCTCAAAACGGAATATCGGTTACAAATTTAACAGGTGGAGATGGAAATATAACTGGAATATGGCATATTTTCGGAGCCCCATCTGGTAAATATAGGTTAAAAGTAAATACAAATGTAAAGGTAAGCGTTGCAATGTGCATTATTCCCTTACGTCCAGATTTTAAGGTTTCGAATAAGAGTACATCTGATAAATAATGGATTTAATGCGATAGTGTTTGCTACTGTTTCGTAATAAAATTATTTAACCCATCTATTAAACCATTGGTCGTTTATAAAATAATTGAACCATATATGTTCATTGTTAAATCCAAGTACGGCTTTTGTATTATCACTGAAATTTAACCATATCTCGAATGCGCCTCTTGTCCCATCTGGATTATATGTGTCGGCATTATAGGTTAAGCCAAGACATTCAACATTAGATTTATCTGCTTTTTTCCAATGTCTTGTCATATTTAAGTTTAGTGCACAAGTAGAGCCTGGGACGACCAAAAATATAATCACCTAATAAACTAGGTTTAAACGTATAGATAAAATATAAAACACCGAAAGGAGAAAAACATGAAAGAACTATTTTGTACCACAGCAGGAATTGTGGGAGCATTCATCAGCACAGCATTTGGCGGCTGGGATGCAGGTATCAAGACACTGATCATCTTTATGGCGATTGACTATTTATCAGGTTTGATCGTTGCTGGTGTATTTAAGTCATCAACCAAGACAAGTACAGGAGCATTGGAAAGTAAGGCGGGGTGGAAAGGTCTGTGCCGTAAGTGTGTGACATTGGCGCTTGTATTAGTCGCATATCGGCTGGATCTTATGATTGGGGTAAATTATATCAGAGACGCTGTGATTATTGGGTTTGTAGCAAACGAATTGATTTCAATCGTTGAGAACGCAGGACTTATGGGGGTACCAATGCCAGCGGTTATCACCAAGGCAATTGATATTTTACAAACAAAAGCAAATGAAGGAGGAAAAGAATAATGAAGTTTAATGTACACGCAGGACATAATCCAGAAGGAAAGATTGCTTGTGGAGCAAAGGGGATTTTAGATGAATCCAGAGAAAACAGAATTGTAAAGGATAAAGTGATTCAGTTGCTTCGTGCAGCAGGACATGAGGTATATGACTGTACTGTAAATGATGGGACCAGTCAGGGCGATGTACTGCGGCGAATCGTAGAAAAGTGCAATTCAAGAACGGTGGATCTTGATATCAGCATCCACTTCAACAGTGGACGCAATGACTATGTGGGCGATGGTTCTATTGGTGGTACCGAGGTTTTCTTATACAACATCGCAGAATCCAACAAGGTAGCCATCCAGTATGGAAAGGCAATCGTGGAAAGCATTGCAGGCCTTGGATTTAGAATCCGTGATGATGCGATCCCGGATCATGTCAAGACGGATTCACAGTTGTATGTGCTGAAGAATACCAAGGCGCCAGCAGTCTTGATCGAATGCTGTTTCGTAGATGATAAGGACGATGCAGATCTTTACAATGCAGATCAGATGGCAAATGCTATCGTATCCGGTATTCTTTCATTGGCTGGTTCCACCTCTCCAACCCCAGCACCGGCACCATCTACAACCCCAGCACCAGCAGGGCATAGCGTAGGAGAGACGGTCTCTTTTAACAAAATCTACAGCACCGCGGCATCAACCACACCACTTAATCCAAGAGTGACGTCTGGAACGATTACAAAGGTGCTTCCTGGCAAGGCTAATCCTTACCTTATCAATGGTGGTACAGGTTGGGTTAATGACGGATGCATCACAGGTGGTGGAGTAGTGGCACAGCCTACTGTTAATTACTACCTGGCATATGGTGGAAGTAATTCAATCACACAGTCGTTGAGAGCGATTGGTGTTGATTCGAGCATGGCACACCGTAAGCAGATTGCGGCGGCAAATGGTATCAGCGGATATGCTGGTACTTATACACAGAATGTGACGATGCTTACCTTATTAAAACAGGGAAGGTTAATCGTAGCATAGAAACATGGGAGAGGGCTTCGGTCCTCTCTTTTTCATTACTAAACTTAAAGATGGATGGGAAATTAAGTTATAAGCAAATTGCTATTGCTAAACCTAAATCTACTATTAAAATAACTGTTCCATATAACTCTGCTGGATTTATTGTATTTAATGGAGCAATATCACAATTATTTTCAGTATGGCAATACTGCGCATATTCTAATGGACTAGCAGGTAAAAGTATCGTGGAACAAGGGACAAGTGTTTCATACAATTCTAGTGGTAATGTTTTAACTATCTCAAATAATTCTAGCGGTAATTCATTATCACTTGAATGCTTGCTATTTTATGGGGACTTTCCTAGTTTAACATTTTAGTTATGCAGTTCTTTCCCAGATATATACTGCTTTATACGGCGGCATATTGTTGTGTGCGGTTCCACTTCCGGTCGTTGCGGTACTGCCACTATTTCCACTGGTCGTATTTGATTTCGTAGTTACCGTATGACTATGTGACCCACTGGCATACATTATGTCATTCAAATCACCTAAAACCGCACTGGTTTCTGAACCGCCACAATAACCAGCAGCGCCCTTACCACTATTAGCCACCCAATAATCCTTGCTATTATGTGTGTGACTGCCGGCAGTGTTTGTTGTTCCGCTCAATGCGGGGATGATGTGGGTATGGTTATTTAACCCATGGCTATGTGATGGCATTTCAGGGGTCGTCAATTTATGTGTTGCTTCACCTCCAGTAGCATTGACGGCATAGGAAGGTGAAGTTCCGAGCAAGAACCGTCCCTCAATCTTCGTCCAGGAAGTACCGCCGTAGATGGCAATTACCTTGGCTTCGGTGTCAAGAGTGGTTGATTGAATAATCATACCAACATGAGATCTGACCGATTCCATCTTTAAGTTTAGTGATATAAAAAATATAATTTGCCCCATTTTTGCCCCATTTCGAAAAAAAGTGAACAATAAAATCGCTGAAACCATTGATTTTACTAGGGTTTAGGAGAAAGTGTGTTCTGCCCACCGCCGGCATTGTATTATAGAAACCTCGAATCCAAATGGGTTCGGGGCTTTTTTTCTATAAGGGGCTGGAATTTCAGTGGAATTTTTGCGGTAAACTCTATGATCCGAAGGCAAGAGTGTTATATATTGCATTTTTTATACATATCAATTATTATATTGTTATTTGAAGAGACAGGAAAGTAGGTGAGCATATGCAGTTTCGCAAGATTGATGAACACAAGATCCATTGCATAATTTCGCAGGAAGAGATGAGCCAAAAGGGCATCCAGATTGAAGATTTCCTAGATCATCGAGACAAGACAGAGGCGTTCCTGCGTGAGATTCTTGCAGAGGCTAAATATGAACTGAACCTTGATGAGGATATGGGACGCTGTTTTAGTGTTCAGATGGCGGTTATGCCGGAAGGTGATGTTTCGCTTGTCATTAGTGGCGAAGATCACGGTAGCACCGAGGAGACGCTGACAGAGTTCGGCAAACGTCTGCAGGATTTCAAGGAGATCATGGAAGAAGCCAAACGAAAGTTAGATGCGAAAAAGGAAAAACTGCAAAAAGAAGCAGATGCGCTCGAAGGTGTGGAGACAGAGGAAGCCGGGCTGACAGCAGAGGAAGAAAAAACAACAGAGACCAGCCCGCAGGAGCAGGCATCACAAGAGGCGAAAAAGGAGAGGACGGTCTTAAATACACCGATCTGGGTCGCTTTTTCTAATTTAGATGATTGTATTAGTGCCTGTCATCATTTACAGTCACAAAAGGGGCTTTCCAGTGCTGCATACAAATATAAAGATACATATTATCTGCGTTTTCAGTTTTCAGAGGAAGAACATCAGGTGGCAGGTGTGATTCTGGTGGTGTCAGAGTATGGCAAGGAGATCCTGACGGATGATCATGGTGGAGCCGTGATCGCTGAGCATGGAAACATACTTTGCAAGGAAAATGCGGTCGAGACATTGGCTCGTTTATAATGCATGATAAGAGGTGGAGAAATGGCGAAAATACCGCCGTTTTCTCTATCTTTTTTATTGACAGACTGTTATCATATATGATAATATAAAAGAGGCTGGTGATGAAATGAAAAAGAGATACGAAGATGGCATAGTGCCACAGATGAATCAGGATATTCGAGCAGATTTTGCCAGACAGATCCGTGCGATCCGACAGAGTCAGCATTTGACGCAGCAGGTCTTGGCAGATCGTGTCGGCACGAAGAAATCCAATATTTCCCGGATGGAGAGCGGCAGATACAATCCTTCTTTGGATTTTATGGTACGGGTGGCTGCCAGCATGGGGAAGCAGGTTACGATCACAATAGAGGATGAGTAGAGGATATTTACATGAGACAGAGAGCACCAAAATTGGATAAGCATGTAGACAAGGATGTTGTTTTATGCAGCACGACGAACCGACGCGTGAGCAATCACACGACAGATATTTTATTGCAGGATGCGATTCCTTTTACCAAGAACTGGAAGCGGATCCCTTTTTACAAACGCGAGGAATATCGAGGTGCGGATCAGATCTGTGTCTTTTCGATCAACCGCAATCTGTACGGCAGGGCGAGACGCAGTATTTCGCAGTTGGATCGTATGGATCGCAATCATTTGCTTTTAAATGTGATATAGGGCTTGTTGGGATAGGAGCAGATTATGTTACCACTTGCATTTTGTGAGAGAATGAGGAGAATGTTAGGGCAGGCAGAGTATGAAGCTTTTTTGAAAAGTTATGATGAGGATAAATACCAGGGCTTGCGCTTTAATATAGGAAAGGGAAAACAGGAGGATTTTCTGGCATTAGCAGAGGATGCGTTTTCTCTGGAAAAGATCCCGTGGGCAGAGCATGGATTTTATTATGGTGCGGAGGCTGCACCGGGCAAGCATGCTTACCATGAGGCGGGTGTCTATTATATGCAGGAGCCGAGTGCTATGGCACCGGCGGCTTATCTGCAAGCCAGACCGGGTGAGCGAGTGCTGGATCTTTGTGCAGCGCCCGGCGGTAAGACAACGCAGATCGCGGCACAGATGCGAGGGGAAGGACTGCTCGTGACCAATGAGATCCATCCGGCAAGAGTTAGGATCTTATCCGAGAATGTGGAACGCATGGGGGTGAGAAATGCCCTTGTCACCAATGCGGCTCCGGCAGACCTGCGCAGGCATTTTGGTATGTTTTTTCATCGGATCATGGTGGATGCGCCTTGCTCCGGTGAGGGCATGTTCCGCAAGCAGGAGATGGCGGTAGATGAGTGGTCTTTGGAAAATGTGAGGACCTGCGCAGCGCGGCAGGACGAGATCCTGGAGGAAGCATACGCTATGTTGCTGCCGGGTGGGCGGATGGTCTATTCGACCTGTACCTTTGCACCGGATGAAAACGAGGGCAGTATCAGCCGCTTTTTAGCGATACACAGCGACATGCATCTGGTGGAGGTGCCAAAGTATAAAGGCATGAGCCCGGGACGGGCAGACTGGTACGAGGATTTTGCTATCCGCGAGAGTGCGTTTGCACCGGATCCCGAGGAAGTACTTCCGGTGGCAGAGCATCTGGAGCGTTCGATCCGTCTTTGGCCACATCTTTTACATGGAGAAGGACATTTCGTGGCAGTGATGGAGAAGGACGGAGCGTGTCCGCTCATAGACTATAAATTGGAAAAGACGGCTACATACAAAGAACAGAAAGAATTGCAGAAATTTGCAAAGGATTGTTTGGCAAAGGACTGGATGGAGACACTTGCGCAGGGACAGTATCTTACTTTTGGCGAGCAGTTATATCTTGTGCCAAAGGATATGCCGGCTTTAAAAGGATTGAAAGTTTTGCGCCCGGGACTGCATTTGGGAACATTAAAGAAAAACCGCTTTGAACCATCACATGCATGGGCACTTACTTTATATAAGGAAGATGTTCGGCACGTGACGGATCTTTCGTCAAAGGACGAGACGGTCTATGCTTATCTGCGGGGAGAGACTTTTACGTCAGACGGCGAGCCGGGATGGCATCTGATCACGGTGGATGGTTATGCGCTCGGTTGGGGCAAACTGACCGGAACGACCATGAAAAATCATTATCCGAAAGGGTTGAGGATTACATATAAATAATTTAAAAAAATATAAAAAAGTACTTGACGAAACACTTCGGTAAGATTATACTATCAGTAGTTAGTAAGAACTAACTATGAAAATAAAAAAATAGCAGGATATCGCACAGAATCCATTTGAAATCGTATGCCAACTTTTTCTCCTCTCGTGCGGACTGCTTTTTTTATGGCATACGAGTTAGAAACAACTAACTGCATAATCCGACGAAATGGAGCACATACTAAGCACATGAAAGAGATGGAACAATATCTGATCTGCCACTGTTCTCCGACACTGGCATCGATCAAGACGGCAAATTTATTTTCCTGTTCCTTTGAGAGGCAGGAGGACTTCGCGGAATGTATCGCCTACTGGAACAAGCAGATGCATCCCAAGGGAATTGCAGTCACGGTTTTACAGCAGAAACCGAATTGGGCATTGGTCTATGTGCATCGTATAGCACAATTACAAAAGGATTTACAAAAACCGGGCGTTTCCTGTTTCTTAGAACAATATGGATATGTTGATCTGTGCGTGGAGAAGGCATTGGAACATTTGCAAAAGCGGATTGCAGCCAGTGATGGTTTCCCCCATGAGATTGGTATTTTCCTGGATT
>ERZ772900.2027-NODE-2027-length-16417-cov-7.586298_pt1 | contig 16417 bp, 15 predicted proteins | sample MGYA00512124_ERZ772900 | MGnify/ENA primary metagenome ERZ772900 (study PRJEB29015, sample SAMEA2737716) | human gut metagenome | biome: human gut; feature: human-associated habitat; material: faeces | place: China | collected 2012 ... | reverse complement strand
CAAGGTCGTCCCCGAGCTGATCGAGTCCATCAAGGCTGTGAAGGCTGAGAAGTAAATTACGCTATCCATCTTCTCTTTTCAGAATGCAGGGAGCCCGGGTGCATCGCCCAAACGATTGTCTTCTTTTATACCTCATTACAATCATTGAATTCTTTTCTTTTCCACCTTTACTCCTAAATATGCCCAACATATTTTGAAGCACATCCTCCGGGCGCGTGCACCCGGGAATCGCTGCAGCAAAAGAGAGTTCTTTTCGGCGGAGGATTTCGCCAACATAACACGACAAAAAAGCCGGAAGGCTTTTCTGAAAAATCAAGGAGGTAATTCCATGACAGAAATTCGCTGGCATGGCCGCGGCGGCCTGGGCGCCTTCACCGCGGCGCGGCTGCTGGGCTGCGCGGTATCCCTGTACGAGGGGAAGTACGCACTGGCATTTCCGTCCTTCGGACCTGAGCGCCGCGGCGCGCCGGTCTTCGCGTTCACCCGTATCGACAACAAGCCCATCACGGACCGCAGCGAGGTCGTCGAGTGCGACATCGCGATCGTTCTGGATGACACGCTGTTCGGTGATCCCGTGCGCAACGGTCTGAAGCCGGGCGCGACCGTGATCGTGAACACGACGCGCGACAAGGCGGAGTTCGCCATCGAGGGCTGCAACGTTGTGGCCGTCGACGCGACGGGTCTGGCGCTGGAGATTCTGGGCCGCCCCATCACGAACGTGCCCCTGCTGGGCGCGCTGATCGCCGCAACGGGCATCACGAGCGTGGAGGCCGTGGAGGCAGCTATCGACAACCAGCTGGCCCCGAAGCTGCGTGAGAAGAACAAGAAACTGCTGAAGAAGACCTACGAGGTCGTAAAGGAGGGACTGTAAATGGAAAGACCCCAGGCTGATCTGAGCTATGTGGTGGAAAAGATCCCCATGGGTCCGGCCTTTCCGACGGGCCAGCTGCATGACATCAGCTCCGGCATGCGTACGTTCCGCCCGGTGATCGACACCGAGAAGTGCGTGAAGTGCCTGCGCTGCTTCCTGGTCTGTCCGGACGGTGCGATTGACAAGTCCGGCGAGCATCTGGAGATCGACTACGATTACTGCAAGGGCTGCGGCGTTTGCAATCGCGCCTGCAAGCTGGGCGCAATTACCATGGTAAAGGAGACGGAAGTATGAGCGAGAAGCTGTTTGTTTCCGGCGACGAGGCAGTCGCGCTGGCCGTGCGTCAGGCGAAGCCCCATGTGATCGCCGCTTACCCCATCACCCCGCAGACCATCGTGGTCGAGCGGCTGAGCGATTTCGTGGAGGATGGCTCCCTGAACAGCCAGTACATGTACGTTGAGTCCGAGCACAGCGCGATGTGCGCCTGCCTGGGCGCGAGCTCGATCGGTGCGCGTACCTTCACGGCGACGTCCAGCCAGGGCCTGCTGTACATGGTCGAGGGCCTGCACTACGCGAGCGGCTCCCGCTTCCCCATCGTCATGATGAACGCAAACCGTTCCATCGCGGCGCCCTGGAACATCTACGGCGACCAGCGTGACTCCCTGGCTGAGCTGGAGAGCGGCTGGATCCAGCTGTACGCCGAAAACGCGCAGGAGGCGTATGACACGATTCTCGAGGCCTACAAGGTCGCTGAGGATCCCGATGTGATGCTGCCCGTCATGGTGAATCTGGACGGCTTCGTGCTGACCCACACCTATGAGCTGCTGCACACGGTCGATCAGGATAAGGTCGACGCGTACATCCCCTATCAGCAGTTTGCCAACCGCATGGATCTCGACAACCCCAAGGCCACCTGCATCACCGCCGGTCCTCTGTACAACATGGAGTTCCGTTATCAGCAGCATCAGGCGATGCTGAACGCCGTGGAGAAGATCAAGGCGGCGGACAAGGCGTTCGGCGAGACCTTCGGCCGCAGCTACGGCGGCGTTGTGGAGGCCTACAAGTGCGACGACGCTGAGGCGATCCTGATCACCCTCGGCAGCGTGGCCGGTACGACCCGCTGCGTGGTCGACGAGATGCGCGAGCAGGGCAAGAAGGTCGGCCTGCTGAAGATCCGCTGCATGCGTCCGTTCCCCGCGAAGGAGATCGTGGAGATTGTGAAGAATGCGAAGTTCGTGGGCGTTCTGGAGAAGGATGTGAGCTTCGGCTTCGAGGGCGTAGTGTATACGGACGTCAGCTCCGCTCTGAAGAGCGCGGGCGTGGAGATTCCCGCGGCGAACTACGTCGGCGGTCTGGGCGGCCGCAGCATCTACAAGACCGACATTGAGAAGATCTATGAGGAGCTTCTGGCCGGGACTGCCAAGGTTGGCGAGGCCAGCTTTGTGAATCTGAGGAGGGATATTTGTGGCGCTTAACGCAAAGACGATGACAAATAAGGAACTCTTTTATGGCCATAAGGCCTGTCCCGGCTGCGGCGCGGCCCTGGCGATCCGCCTGGCGCTGAAGGTGCTGGGTGAGCGTACAATCGCGGTGATGCCGCCGAACTGCATGTCTACGGTTGCCTTTATCTATCCGCATATGCCCCTGTATGTCAACGGCATGATTCCTCCTTTCGCCGGTACGGCGGCCGCGATGAGCGGTATTCTGGCCGGTGCGAAGGCACAGGGTCTTGAGGACTACCACGTTGTGGGCTTCGCCGGCGACGGCGGCACGGCCGATATCGGCCTGCAGGCTCTGTCCGGCATGATCGACCGCAACGATAAGGCGATCTTCATCTGCTACGATAACGAGGCGTATATGAACACCGGCGTTCAGAAGTCCGGTCTGACCCCCTACGGCATGAAGACGACGAACACGCCCTCCGGCAAGAACTTCCACGGCAGCCAGAGCAGCAAGAAGCGCATGTTCGAGATCGTGGCCGCGCACGGCATCCCCTATGCCGCGACGGCGTCCCTGGGCTATCCCGAGGACTTCATGGCGAAGGTTGAGAAGGCCATGAACACCGACGGTACGTCCTACATCCACGTGATGGCTCCCTGCCCGACCGGCTGGGGCACGCCGACGGATGTGACGATTGATATCGGCAAGGAGGCCGTTGACTGCGGTCTGTGGTATCTGGCCGAGTACGAGAACGGCAAGTTCAAGATCAACCGCGACCCGAAGGAGTTCACTTCCGTCGAGGATTATCTGAAGAAGCAGAGCCGTTTCGCGAACTTCGACGCCCACGACTTCGAGCGCGTCATCGCCGAGCGCGACGCCACCTGGAGCCGCATCCGCAACGATTGGAACAAGTAATTTATTTGAGGTGAAAGACATGGAACTGCGTTTGTCGAATCTGGCGAAGACGTATCCGGCGTCGGGAATCCGGAAGATGTTCGATCTGGCGGCGGGGTATGACGATGTCATCGCACTGACGCTGGGCGAGCCGAACTTTGAGACGCCTGCCTACATCAAGGAGGCGGCGAAGAAGGCGCTCGACGAGAATTACACGCACTATGCGCCGAATGCCGGCCTGCCGGTGCTGCGCGAGGCGATTGCCAAGCGCTATCAGAAGAGCCACTGGGCGGGCTACAAGGCGGAGAACGTGATCGTGACCGTGGGCGCTCTGGAGGGTCTGACGCTGGGCATGCTGGCGCTGCTGAATCCGGGCGATGAGATTCTGGTTCCGGATCCGGGCTTTGCCAACTACTATGGTCAGGCGAAGATCGTGGGCGCGGTTCCCGTGCCGGTGCCGGCTCACGAGGAGAACGGCTTCAACATGACGGCGGCCGACATCGAGAAGTGCATCACGCCGAAGACGAAGGCGATTATCGTCAACTCCCCCTGCAACCCGACGGGTGCGGTGATGAGCGAGGCGGATGTGCGCGCGATTGCCGAGGTCGTGAAGAAGCATAACCTGTGGGTTTTCTCCGACGAGCCGTATGACGCCATCGTCTATGACGGCGTGAAGGCGTTCTCCATGGCGGAGATCGACGAGGTGCGCGATCACGTTGTGGTCCTCAACAGCTTCTCGAAGACCTATGCCATGACGGGCTGGCGCATCGGCTTCCTGCTGATGAGCGATGCGGCCTACATCAAGGAGATGGCGAAGCTGAACGAGGGCCTTGTGTCGTGCGTGTCCAGCTTCTCGCAGGTCGCCGCCGCCGAGGCGCTCAGCAGCAACGAGTGCGTGAAGAGCATGGTGGCCGACTACACCCGCCGCCGCGACATTCTGGTCGACGGCATCAACGCGGTGCCCGGCTTCACCTGCGCCAAGCCGAAGGGCAGCTTCTATGCCTTCGTGAACATCAAGGCCTTCGGCAAGAGCTCTCAGGAGTTCGCCGAGGAGCTGATCCGCGGCGCGCACGTCATCTGCGTGCCCGGCACGGCCTTCGGCGCGATGGGCGAGGGGTATCTGCGTCTGGTGTTTGCCAACTCCGACGAGAACCTCAAGGAGGCCGTCCGCCGCATCGACGAGTACGTCCGCAAGGCGTACCCCGACATGAAGTAAGGCACAAAAACCTATCTGAAAAAGGAGCATCGCACATCCGAATCGGAAAACGTATGCCCTGAAAACACCGTACAGGGCATGCCCGGGCTGACCGGACATGCCCTGTACGCGCTTTTACCGAAAAGAGATACGCAGCTCGGGGGCGGAACAGCCCCGCGGCTGGAAAATGAATTGAAAATCCATTGGGAGGAAACAAAAGCATGTCACACAAAATTCTGGTAATCAACCCCGGCTCCACGTCCACGAAGATCGCTGTCTTCGAGGATGAGAACAAGCTGTTCGAGGAGACCCTGCGCCACACGATTGATGAGCTCGCGCCCTATCACAACATCCCCGATCAGACGGAGTTCCGCACCAATATCATTCTGGACTGCTTCAAGAAGCGCGGCTTCGACGGCAAGACCCTCGACGCAATCTCCTGCCGCGGCGGCGTTCTGCGTCCCATCCCCAGCGGCACCTATTCCGTCAACGACGCCATGGTCAAGGACTGCTTTGAGGGTGCCCGCGGCCAGCACGCCAGCAACCTCGGCGCGCTCGTGAGCGACAAGCTGTCCAAGATGTGGGGCGTCCCCGCCTACACCGTCGACCCCACCGTCGTCGACGAGCTGATCCCCGTCGCCCGCTACACCGGCAACCCCAAGTTCGTCCGTGAGAGCAAGTTCCACTGCCTGAACCAGAAGGCCGTGGCCCGCAGCTATGCCAAGTCCATCGGCCGCCGCTATGACGAGATCAACGTCATCGTCTGCCACATGGGCGGCGGCAACTCCGTCGGCGCGCACTGCAAGGGCCGCGTGGTCGACGTCGAGAACGCGCTGGACGGCGAGGGCCCGTTCTCTGCCGAGCGCTCCGGCGGTCTGCCCATCGGCGATGTGATCCGCACCTGCTTCAGCGGTGAGTATACGCAGAAGGAAGTGTACAGCATGGTTGTCGGCAAGGGCGGCATGGTCGCCTACACCGGCGTGAACGACCTGCGCGTGCTGACCGAGAAGGCCAACGAGGGCGACGCGAAGATTCAGGAGCTGCTCGACGCATACTACTTCCAGATCGCCAAGGAGATCGCCTGCAAGTCCATCGCCCTGCACGGCCAGGTCGACCAGATCATCCTGACCGGCGGCGTGGCCTACGGCAAGGAGGCCGTCGCGGCCATCACCGACCTCGTCAGCTGGATCGCCCCCGTCACCGTCTATCCCGGTGAGATGGAGATGCTCGCTCTGGCACAGGGCGTCCTGCGCGTGATGAACGGCGAGGAAAAGGCTCTGGAGTATTGATTGCAAATCATTACAGAAATGGAGGATACAGACATGTTTGACAATCTGGTAGAAAAGCTGAAGGCGAATCCCAAGCGGATCGTCTACACCGAGGGTACCGACGCCCGCATTCTGGAGAGCGCCGCCCGCCTGAAGAAGGACGGCTTCCTGACGCCCGTTCTGCTCGGCAACGTCGAGGACGTGAAGGCCGCGGCTGCGAAGGGCGGCTTCGATATCGAGGGTCTTGAGATCATCGACCCCGAGAACTATGACGGCATGGACGCCATGGTCGAGCAGATGGTGGAGCTGCGCCGCGGCAAGATGACCGCCGACGAGTGCCGCGCCGCGCTGAAGAAGAGCAACTACTTCGGCACGATGCTCGTCAAGATGGGTCTGGTCGACTCCCTGCTCGGCGGCGCGACCTATTCCACCGCCGACACCGTGCGTCCCGCGCTGCAGCTGGTCAAGACGAAGCCCGGCCGCCATCAGGTCAGCTCCTCCGTCATCCTGACCCGCGGCGATGAGCTGTACGTCATGGGCGACGGCGCCATCAACATCAGCTATGAGGACAAGCTCGACAAGGACGGCAACGTCGTTCTCTCCGCTTCCCAGCAGCTGGCCGAGACGGCGCTCGAGTGCGCGAACACCGCGAAGGTCTTCGGTCTGGAGCCCCGCGTCGCGATGCTGTCCTACTCCACCCACGGCTCCGGCCACGGCCCGAACGTTGACCTCGTGCGCAACGCCACCGCCATCGCCAAGGCCGAGGCCCCCGATCTGGCGCTTGACGGCGAGATGCAGTTCGACGCCGCCGTCTCCGAGACGGTCGGCCAGCTGAAGTTCCCCGGCAGCCCCGTCGCGGGCCACGCGAACACCTTCGTGTTCCCCGACCTGCAGTCCGGCAACATCGGCGCCAAGATTGCCCAGCGCTTCGGCGGCTTTGAGCTGTTCGGGCCCCTGCTGCAGGGTCTGAACGCGCCCATCAATGACCTGAGCCGCGGCTGCAACGCCGAGGAGGTCTACATCACGTCCATTCTCACGGCCGCCATGGCCTGAGTGCCTCCGGCGCAAGCCGGGGAAAGGAACATCAAGGAGGGAAACGGTATGACAACCGATTATTCGTGCCTGCGTTTTGCAACGGAGGAGCATGTGGCGCAGATCCTGCTGGACGCGCCGCCGGTCAACTGTATCGGAGAGGGGCTGCTGCAGGATCTGGAGTGGCTGCTGGATACGCTGGAGCACATGCCCCAGCTGCGCGCCGTCGTGATCGGCAGCACCAACCCGAAGATTTTCTGCGCCGGGGCGGATGTCAACCAGTTCCTGTCCTGGGATGCGGAGTCGGGTGCAAAGATGAGCGGATGGGGCAACCGCATTTTCGACCGCATCGCCGCGCTGCCGGTGCCGGTGATCTGTGCGATCAGCGGCGGCGCGTACGGCGGCGGTTTGGAGCTGGCAATGGCCTGTGACATCCGCGTGGCGGACCGGACGGCGAAGCTCGCGCTGCCCGAGTGCACGCTGGGCGTCCTGCCGGCCTACGGCGGGACGCGCCGGCTGCCGCAGCTGGTCGGCAAGGGCCGCGCGGCGGTCATGCTCTGCACCGGCGACCCCATCAGCGGCGAGGAGGCACTCTCGTGCGGCCTCTGCGACGCGGTGACGGAGCCGGGCGGCGCACTGGGGCAGGCGATGGACATCGCCCGCCGCATCGCCGACCGCGCGGCCCCGCTGGCGCTGCGCGGCATCAAGGCCTGCCTGAACGGGCGCGGCCCGGAGGGCGTGCAGAGTGAGCTGCCGATCGAGAACCGGTGGTTCGGCGAGCTCTGCAAAACCGCCGACCGCACGGAGGGCGTGACCGCCTTCCGCACCCGCCGCAAGGCTGAGTTTCGTGGGGAGTAACGTGTCGAAAGCTGTTTTGTGCAATACTTATAATAGATAAGGTATAATTTCTGCGAAAACAGCGAGTGTCATTTTGTTGACAATCCACGAAGCACAGGGTAAAATAATGGTATCATCAGTGAATGGTGATGGTATCACTAAACTACGTAAAGAGTGAGGGTATTATGTCTACTGTATCTATTCGCAAGACGACGGGCGACGATTACGCGGCCATCAAGGCGGCGGTCGACCAGGTGATCGCCGACATCGGCGGCATCGAGGACATCATCAAGCCCGGCTATAAGGTCATCATCAAGCCGAATCTGGTGGCCTGTCCCACCGACCGTCTGTCCGGCGGCGTGACCCGCTGGGAGGTGTGCCTGGCCATCTACGAGGCCGTGAAGGCCCTCGGCGCGGAGCCTGTGATTGCGGAGTCCTCCGCGGCCGGCGCCGACACGGAGCTGACGATTGCCAAGTGCGGCTATCAGGAGCTGCGCGACAAGGGCATCCCCGTCATCGACCTGAAGCAGAAGGAGAACGCGCGCTGCACCGTCGAGATCGAGGACGGCGAGGTGTTCAAGAAGATCAACACATGGGAGCTGGTGCGTGACGCGGACGCGATCATCACCGTGCCCGTCATGAAGACCCACGACCAGACCGAGGTCACCCTCGGCATGAAGAACCTGAAGGGTCTGCTGGTCGACACCCAGAAGAAGGACTTCCACAAGAAGGGCCTGATCGAGGGCGTCGTGGACTGGAACCTGCACCTCAAGCCCTGCCTGGAGATCATCGACGGCACGTATGGCCAGCAGGGTCTCGGCCCCATCTTCGGCGAGACGAAGAAGATGGACCTGATCGTCGGCTCGAAGGATCTCGTCGCGTGCGAGGCCGTCACGAGCAAGATCATGGGCTATGAGCCGAAGGAAGTCATGATCACGAACGCCGCCTATAAGCGCGGCTTCGGCGAGATGGATCTCGACAAGATCGAGGTCATCGGCGAGACGATCGAGGGCGTTGCGAGCCGCTTCAAGCGCTCGAGCGAGGTTGAGATCGAGGGTATCCCCACGAGCTTCAACCTGATCTTCAGCAAGGACGCCTGCACGGGCTGCCACAACACAGTCATCAGCTCGCTGATGGACATGAAGGCGCAGAATCTGTTCCCCTATCTGGAGAACATGAACGTGTGCGTCGGCCCCGTCACCGAGGACATGCTCCCCGCGGACGCGAATGCGGACAACACCGTGTGCATCGGTGTGTGCTGCAAGAAGCTGGCTGACGCGAAGGGCTTCCGCTGGGTTGTCGGCTGCCCCCCGGGCAACGCCGACGTCGTCAAGGGCATCCTCGGCGACCGCAAGGAGTACGGCGTTCGCTACGAGTAAGCCTTAAATCCCTCTGAAAAATCTGCCCCCGGCAGAGGAGTAAAAGAGTACAGAAGAGTTTTAACCCCCGCGTTTTGGTATTAAGCCGGAGTGTGCAAGCCGGCTTGATATAGAAGGAGTGACCGGTGCATCCGCACCGGCCGAGACAAAACACAGAGTATAAGGAGAGTTGAAATGTCAGAGAAAAAAGCAAAAGTCGTCAAGCCTGAGGTGCAGGCGAAGTTCGGCCCGTCGCTGCTGGTGTTCCTGCTGGTCACCGCGGTGATTCTGGTCGGCATTCTGGTTCTCGGTCTTGACGCGCACATCCCCATCGTGATCGCCGCGATGATCGTGGCCGTTTACGGCATCATCCTCCATGTCCCGTTCAAGGATCTGGAGCACGCGATGATCAAGACCATCAGCGAGTCCGTCCCCGTCCTTCTGCTGATCTGCATTGTCGGTATGCTGATCGGCTCCTGGATGTCCGCCGGTACCGTGCCCGTCATCATCTATGTCGGCCTGGAGCTGCTGCGCCCGTCGATCTTCCTGCCGTTCGTGGCGATCATGTGCGCGATCCTGTCTACGATGACCGGTTCTTCCTGGACGACCTGCTCCACGATCGGCGTTGCCTTCATGGGCATCTCCGTCGGTCTGGGCATCCCCCTGCCGATCACGGCCGGTGCGGTGGCCTGCGGCGCCTACTTCGGCGACAAGCAGTCCCCCATCTCCGACTTCTGCATCTATGCAGCGGGCGTCACGAAGGTTGACATCTACAAGCACGCGAAGAGAATGATCTGGACCACCGGCCCGGCATTCCTCATTTCTCTGGTTATCTTCACCATCATTGGCCTGAAGTACAGCGGCGGTACGCTGGACGCTTCTGCCATTGAGACCATCCGCGGCGGTCTGGCCGACGTCTTCAAGATGGGCTGGCCCACCATCATTCCGCTGGTTGCCCTGATCCTCATGATCATCCTCAAGCTGCCCTCCACCGCCTCCCTGACGCTGGCCGCCGTGATCGGCGCCATCGTCGCGTGGCTGTATCAGGGCATGGATATCGCTGCCGTGCTCGGCAACATGATGAATGGCTTCCACACCGATTCTCCCGTTGCTGAGGTTGCCAAGATCTGCAACCGCGGCGGCATCACGGCCATGGGCTACACGCTTGAGCTGATGGTCGTCTCCCTCGCCATGGCCGGTCTCTTCGAAAGAACGGGCCTGCTGAGCTCTATCGTTGCCAAGTTCGACCGTCTGGTGCGCAAGCCGTTCGGCCTGATCACCGCGACGGAGGTCGTCTCCGCCCTCGGCGGCTACGTCTTCTGCGACCCCTACATGGCCGCTATCGTGCCTGTCAAGGCCTTCGGTAAGCGCTATGAGGAGCTCGGCCTCGACAAGTGCGTCCTCTCCCGCTCCATCTCCGATGGTGCGCTGACCTTCTGCCCGATCGTTCCGTGGGGCTCCTCCGGCGTGTTCACCGCGGCCGCTCTCGGCGTTGCGACCGTGCAGTATCTGCCGTACTACTTCATGTACCTGACCCCCATCGTCGGCATCCTGCTGGCGGCGTTCGGTCTGGGTATGTACAAGTATGACTACGCGGCGGATCCGGAGGGTCAGAAGATCGAGGACTGATCGCTCTTTCATCCGCCCCTGCGGCTGCGGAGGGGGGAACGATCCCCCTTCCGCAGTACGCGCGGCGTGAAAACAGCGAAGCGTACAGCAACAAGGGAGGTTAACTATGCAACTGCAACTGAAGTCCAAGCTCGGCGACCTGCGGGAAGCCGACGCATCCTTCCTGCAGGAGGCCCGTGAGCGCGGCCGTGCGCTCAAAGTCGGCCAGACTGCTTTTATCAAGAACAGCGACTACTCCTCGGAGGTCGCCTATAAGCGTGTGATGGCTAAGAAGGGCCAGATCATGTATCATTATCACCTGTGCTGCCTGGATCACGCGGATTTCCGCCGCCAGATGGCAGACTTCGAGCAGCTCCTGCCGGAGCACGGTGTCCATCTCGACCGGTTCGGCATCAGCATCGACCCGGCGATGGCACTGCCGCGTGAGATCCGCGCCGAGAACCGCAAGGGCGGCGCGCTCTTCTTCCAGACGCAGGCCGACTGGGATATGCTGGGCATCTCACCGATCATGCAGCCGCATCTCGGTGACAACATGATCGGCAGCCCCGCCTGCTATGAGACGGCCGCCTGCGCGCTGCAGGCCGGCGTGACCACGATGGGCAACGTCTCCCAGTTCTTCGGCTATGAGTACCCGGAGTTCACCGACGTCGACGCCCGCGTGCGCAGCACGCTGCAGGCCATGGCGCTCATGGCGGAGACGCGCGACAAGGGTGCACTCATCCACTCGAACCTCGATGACGGCTATGGCGACATGGCACCCGATATGGGTCTGCTGCTCGGCTGCGCCAAGCTTGAGAAGTATCTGGTGGAGGATCTGATGGGCGCGAAGATCGCCCACTCCTACGGCGACATGTTCTTCTCCCCGATGAAGCGCCTGATTATGCTCTCGGCACTCAAGCAGCTCCATGGCAAGGACATCGTTGGCTCGATGGTCTTCACGAACAAGCTCGGGCGCAATCACAAGGACATCTCTCTGAACGTGCCGCACCTGTCCATGTCGCTCATCTATGACATGGCCGGTCAGTACGTCTATCAGACGGGTCACGCCGTGACCACCATGGCCAATCAGGGTCTGACCACCGACACGACCGTCGAGGACGTGGTCAAGACGCTGGAGTATGCCAAGGAGCTCGAGGCGTATCTGCCCGCCGTGGTCGACACGATCGACTTCGACAAGATCGACCGGGAGGCCGCCAAGGTCTGTAAGCGCGGCGAGATGTTCTTCGAGGCGACGCTCGAGGCGCTCTCTCAGGTGATCGACGTGCGCAATCCGTATGCGCTGCTCTCCGCGCTCAAGCGCGTGGGCATTAAGAATCTGACGGCCGCGTTCGGCAAGGACGATTCCGACGTGATTGTGACGGACTACAACCTGTTTTCCCACGAGTATTAATCGAAAACGTTGTATTGATAGGCAATATGCCCGCAATTTTCCTGCGGGCGCGGAGTAAAGGAGTTATATTATGTTCGAAGGTAAAGTCGCACTGGTAACGGGAAGCTCTCAGGGTATCGGTCAGGTCATCGCCACCAAGTTCGCCGAGTACGGCGCGGACGTCGTCGTCCACGGTCTCGGCGCTACGGACGACTGCAAAACCTGCCAGGACATCCGCGCCATGGGCCGCAAGACTGCCGCCTATGATGTGGACATCACGAACGTCGAGGCCGTGAACGAGATGGTGAAGGACATCATCGCGAAGTTCGGCAAGATCGACATCCTCATCAACAACGCCGGTATGTACCCGGCGATGCTGGTTACGGATGTGACCGAGAAGCACTTTGACCGCGTCATCGCCGTCAACCTGAAGGGTACCTTCTTCGTCACGCAGGCCGTTGTGAATCAGTCCATGATTCCCAACAACTATGGCCGCATCGTCAACATCAGCTCCTGCGACGGCAAGACCCCCGCCTCCGGCGTGGCGATCTACGGCGCGGCGAAGGCGGGCGTCATCAGCCTGACGAAGTCCTTCGCGCTGGAGCTGGCCGACTACGACATCAACAGCAACTGCGTGGCTCCCGGCTGGGTGGAGTCCGAGGCGGTGCTCTCCGGCGACAGATGGAAGACCTATCTGCCTCAGATCCCGTCCCGCCGTCTGGGCAAGCTCTCCGAGATTGCGGAGTCCTGCGTGTTCCTGTGCAACGACAAGGTTTCCTACATCAACGGCGAGATTCTCGACGTCAACGGCGCCATCATCATGGACTAACAGCCGACCCGTATCGGATTTTCAATTCATTTTCGCGTCGGCAGCGGCGGATTTTGTTCCGTCGCTGCCGGCGCAACATCCGCATTTGGAGTATTGGGAGTATTTTTAGAGTTTTTAAGGAGTTTGCGTAAGAGGGGGAAAATATGGCAAATTACGCAATGATGATTGACTTCGGCAGCACCTACACGAAGATCGTGTGCGCGAGCCTGACGGAAAAACGTCTGATCCGCGCGGGGAGCTTTCCCTCCACGGTCCGCTCGGACGCCCGGGTCAATCTGGAGCAGTGCATGGAGTTTGCGCGCGAGACGCTCGGCAAGGAGAACCTCGAGCAGTCGCTCAAGCTCTGCAGCAGCAGCGCCGCGGGCGGCCTGCGCATGGCGGTGATCGGCCTGACGGAGCGGCTGAGCTATGTCGCGGGGCGCAACACGGCCTTCGGCGCGGGCGGCAAGATCATCGCGAGCTATTCCGGTGCGCTTACGCCGGAGCAGATTCACGAGCTGGAGCTGTCGCAGGCGGAGATCATCCTGCTGTGCGGCGGCTATGAAAGGGGCAACCGCTCGATCGTGATGCACAATGCGGAGATGCTGGCAAACAGCCACATTTTCATCCCGGTGATCTATGCCGGCAACAGCAGCATCGCCCGCCAGGTGCGCACGGCGCTCGTCAGCCGCGAGAAGAAGTGCCTGCTGGCGGACAACATCATTCCCGACGTCGGGGTGCTGAACACCGCCTCGGCCGAGGAGGCCATCCGCGACCAGTTCATGAACCGCATCGTCAACATGAAGGGCATCGGCTGTGTGCGCAGCGAGCTCGGCGAGGTGCTGATGCCGACGCCGGCGGCCGTTCTGGCGGCGGGTACGCTTCTCAGCGAGGGCAGCGCCACGCAGAAGGGTCTCGGAAAGCTGATGATGGTCGATGTCGGCGGCGCGACGACGGATGTGTATTCTTTCAATGAAAACAAGCCCTATCCCGGCGCGCGCCTCATGGGCGTGAGCGAGCCGTATGCCAAGCGCACGGTGGAGGGCGACATGGGCATGCGCGAGTCCTCGATCTGCATTCTGCGCGAGGTGGGGGACAAGGCTCTGGCGAGCGGCGCCGGCGTAACGGCGGAGCAGATCGAGCAGGGCGTTCAGACGCGCATCACGACGACGGGCTATCTGCCCGATACGCCGGACGAGCAGCGGATCGACCAGGAGCTGGCCGGGCAGGCGGTCGGTGTCTCTGTGCGGAGACACGCCGGACACGTCGAGCATGTCTGGACCACCGGTTCCAAGCAGTATCAGGTCGGCAAGAACATCAGCGAGGTCAGCGAGATCATCGGCATCGGCGGCGTGATCGTCAACAGCCCGGATCCGGCGGCCATTCTGCAGCGCTCGACGCTGCGGGCGGGGGAGTCGGAGGACGTGCTCATCCCACGCGAGCTGAATGCGCATATCGACCGCGACTATGTGTTCTACGCGGCGGGTCTCCTGCGCGATTACGACGAGGAGACGGCCATGGCTCTGATGAAGGCCAGCATTCGATAAACAGGAATACTGCCGTACAAGGCAGAGCAGTACGCAGGTAGGCGCTGCTGTGCCCTGTACGAAGTAGATATAGTAAAGAGTTTGTGTAAAAAAGAGTTATGGAGGAGCTATTATGGAGCTGAAAATCAACCGCCGGTTTAATGAAAAGGATCTTCCGGATGTGCAGACGATCCGCGACGAGGCGCACAAGCGTGCTTCCCAGATCGTGATCCCCGAGACGCTGTTCATGAAGACCAACGGCGTCAAGTCCGAGGCAGAGTACAAGAAAAAGATGATGGCCCAGCACAAGGTCATGACCCACGCCCACATCGGCTGGGCCGAGGTCGACTACACGGCCAAGGCCTTCCACGAGGTCTATGACGCGCTGCATGCCGAGGGCTATGAGCTCAGCCGTTTCGGCGTATGTCTCGACGGCAGCATGGGCGTGCCCGAGAAGTACCGTGACCGCGTGATCTCCGGCTCCGGCCAGGTGTATCGCAGCCCCGACGAGTGGAAGATCCTGCCGAACGAGGTGCCCGTTGCCGTCCATATGGGCGACCACATGATCGGCTCGCTGAACTCCACGGCCAACGTCTGCAACGCCCTGAACGCCGGCGTGACCACCATCGGCAACATCTCCCACTATTTCAGCTATGAGTACGCGGGCTTTGATATGGAGCTCGAGCGCACGATCGACGCCTGCACCGCTATCGGCATCATGGGCGAGCTGCGCGAGAAGGGCACCATCATCCACTCCAACCTCGACGACGGCTTCGGCGGCCAGCTGCATGACGTGGCGAACCTCGTCGGCTGGGCGCGTCTGGAGCGCTACTTCGTCGAGGATCTGCTGGGCGGCGGCATGAACCACTGCTTCGGCAACCTCTTCAGCGACCCCATCCTGCGCATCATCTTCAGCAAGGCCATGTGGGAGATCAACACCTTCAAGACCCCCGGCTCGATGATCTACGGCAACACCACCGACTTCGGCGGCAACTTCCCCAGCAACTACAGCGCTCTGGCCTCCTTCACCATGGCCGATATCATCGGCCAGCGCAAGTGGCCCACCGGCTGCGCCGTGACCGGTATTCCCGTCACCGAGGCCATCCGCGTCCCCTCCGTCCAGGAGATCATCGACGCGCACATGTCCATGAAGACCACTATGGAGAAGGCCGAGTACTATGCCAAGTACATTGATTTCGACCTCATCGAGGAGCAGGCGAACACCCTCGTCGTGGCCGGCAACACCTTCTTCGAGCGCGTCATCAACGCGCTGGATGATCTGGGCGTCGACATCAATCATCCCGGTCAGGTCATGGCCATGCTGAAGGCCATCGGCGCCGAGCAGCTGGAGATCAACTTCGGCGCCGGCAAGAAGGACGCCAACGCGATGCGCGGCCGTGTCCCCGTGTGGCCCACTAACATCATCGCCAAGATCAACGACGCCGGTGACGAGCTGGTCAGCAGCGTCAAGGGTCTTGAGAGCAAGCCCCTGCAGGGCGTGAACGTCGTCATGGCGTCCACCGATATCCACGTCTTCGGCAAGGAGGTCATCAAGCGCCTTCTCCGCGAGGCGGGCGCGAACATCTATGATCTGGATCAGTCCGTCCCCACGCAGGAAGTAATTGATACCGCCGTCGAGACCGAGAGCAAGGTGCTCTGCATCTCCACCCACAACGGCATGGCCTATGGCTACGCGAAGGAGCTGTCCGACAAGCTGAAGGAAGCCGGTCTGGACGACGTGCTGGTCATCATGGGCGGCCTGCTGAACGAGGCGCTGCCCGGCAAGAACCTGCCCGAGGATGTGTCCGGTCTGGTGGCGGAGTTGGGCTTCAACGTCGACAACAACGCAGAGGACATTGTCAACGTCATCGCCAAGCACGCTGGTAAGGAGGCGTAAGGCATCATGGCGGAGCATAAGGATCACTATTCTCACTATTGCAACCATGAATGTGAGTACTTCCCATGCCACAAGGTGCCGGAGGGATTTGACTTCAACTGCCTGTTCTGCTATTGCCCGCTGTACGCCCTCGGCGACAAGTGCGGCGGCAACTTCAAGTGGGGGCTCGGCGGTCTGAAAGACTGCAGCGAGTGTCTCGTGCCGCACGGCCCGAACGGGTATGAGCATGTGATGACGAAGATTCCTCTGCTGATCGACATGACCAGAAAGCAGGAAGACTGAGAATAAAAATC
>ERZ772900.2021-NODE-2021-length-16449-cov-4.240332_pt1 | contig 16449 bp, 10 predicted proteins | sample MGYA00512124_ERZ772900 | MGnify/ENA primary metagenome ERZ772900 (study PRJEB29015, sample SAMEA2737716) | human gut metagenome | biome: human gut; feature: human-associated habitat; material: faeces | place: China | collected 2012 ... | reverse complement strand
GATTTACACTCGGATATTTCTGATTAGTTTTGGTTGTTCTATGGTTATAAATACATTTATAGAATGTAAAACTTCAACTCCTCTCTTTTTATTTGGGAATGTAACACGCGTGTTATTTATTATATTGTTTAATTTAATTTTTTGCAAGATGAAGAAAATTTCAAAAATTAGCCTTCATCAGCTCGATAGAGCTGAGTTGAGCAAAAAGCAGCAGGGTCTTCTCTTTGGAGGAGGCGACCCAGGTTGGTGTAAATGTGGCTCTTGTGCCACTCCATCAGGTGGATCACCATCAACAGCAGAGAATGAGGCTGCAAACAAGGAGAATGGTTATACCATTACCGGTTCAAATGATCCTGTTTGTGTTTGCCAAGGTGGTGAAGGTAGTGCTATGCAAACTGTTTCAAAATAGTGAAATGGCTTGACTAGACATTGAGAGTGGTTATACTCTCATGTATAACTACTCTCTTTTAATTGTAAAATTAAAGCTATTATTATGAAACAATTAATTATTATGTTTCTTTGTGCCTTTCTATTTGCATGTACTTCTGCAAATAAAGGTCGAATAGGGAATGAACAGGATATTACGATTATAGATTTGAGTGATGTGAAATATTCCGAAGAACCGTCGAAGCTATCGGAGTTTGTAGAAAGTATATCTTATATACGTTTAGATGATACGCCATTGATTCCTGATCTACTTTTTACAGGTATAGCGGTAATTGATGATGCCATTTATATTGATCAGAAATTTGTTTATAAATATACTCTTGATGGTAAATTCTTGATGTCATTATTTAAGCAAGGACAAGGACCGGGGGAAGCTAATAAAGTAGCGACGAGGGCTGCCTATGATTTAGAAAACAAGATGGTGGCTGTCAATAATAATATGGGATTAACATTTCGTCTGTATTCATTGGAAGGTGAGCATATAGGTGACGTTTCAAAAGCAGATAGTATTGGTTGGAATAAAACAATTATTTCTTATGTAAATGGGAATGAAGTATATTATTATCTGCCTTGGTCTCGCCCTTTGAGAGGCGATACCATCAATTACGATGGTCCCAATTTTATATTTGCAAAAGATTTGCAAACGGATTCTATTGTTTATCGTCAACAGAATTATCATTATGATATAAAAGCTGTAGTTCAGAATGGAATAGTAAAGGATCAAGGCTATCCTTTCAGTTATGGTTTTAATGACAATCTGTTTTGGTGGAAACACCAATCTGTGGATACAATTTATTGTACTTCTGACTTTAAGGATGTGCGTCCTTGCTATATCATCAAGAAAGATAAATCATTTGCAGATTATGATTTTTGTGTTCATCGCATGGTACTGGACATCCCTGAATATGATTTTGGACGTAGATTGTTGTCTATGGTATATCCGTTGGGAAATGGTGTTTTGTATCATGTAGCAGGAAGATTGGATGACTCCGGCTCGGGTTTCTGTAAGAATAATGATAAGGCCTTGACGTTCTCTCCAAATGGCTTTGTTAATGATGTTGATGAATGCTTTAAATACTGGAATCCCTCTGGCGTTTTAGGTGGAAGTGGATGGGTGAAAGATGGATACCTTTACGCTTTAATGAATGCTTATGAGTTCTTTGAAGAAGGCTGCAAACCTCCATTCTCGGACTTGACAGAAGAAAGCAATCCTGTTATTGTAAAACTAAAATTGAAAAAGTATGAGGAATAGTGATTTATTAGAGCAACTTCAGCAGAAAGATGTTACTTATGTCTACAATTTGTCCGGGCATAATGTATTGAATTCTTTGATAAATTTAAAGCAATTAACCTTTGAAGTGACAGATGCCTGCAATCTTAAATGTAAATATTGCGGTTATGGAGATTTCTATGAAACGCATGGAAAAAGAGAGGATAAGTTTCTTCAGTTTGATGTTGCTAAAAGGCTAATCGATTATCTTTATGATATATGGACTAATCATCAGGCAGCTTCCTCTCCTCATAAGATTGTATTCGGATTCTATGGTGGAGAACCACTCATGAATATGAGCCTTATTGAACAGATTGTTGCTTACCTGGAGTCATTGCCGACAATACCCGGAGTGAAATACGGATATGCAATGACAACTAATGGAATGTTGTTGGATAGATATATGTCTTTCTTGGCAGAAAAGGAAGTGATGTTGTTGCTTAGCCTGGATGGTGACGAATATGCTCAGGGATATCGTGTGGACCATCGGGGAGCTAATTCCTTTCAACGGGTGTTTCATAATATGAAATTGTTGCAATCAACTTATCCTGAATATTTTGCAGAACATGTGAGTTTTAATTCTGTAATTCATGATAAAAATAATGATGTTGAAGTTCTAAAGTTCATTATTGAGCATTTTAATAAACGTCCTCGATTGGCTGAACTAAATAATTTTGGAATAAGTGAAGCTAAAAAGGAGGAATTTAGGAAAATGTTTCGATCCGCTCAAACTACGGAATTTTCATGTGCTGATAGTGATTTCCTGTATGCTTCTTCTGATGTGATGGATCTTCTTAGACTGATAGACAGATTGACTGATAATGTTTATTATCAATATAACTCGTTGTTGAAAAAAAATGCAAGTATAATATTTCCTACAGGAACGTGTCTGCCATTTCAAAAAAAGATATTTCTCACAGTAAATGGAGATATACTGCCATGCGAAAGAATTGATCAGAAGTATATATTGGGGCATGTCACATCTGAAAAAGTCGATCTGGATTTGGATGCGATAGCCAAACAATACTCTGCATACTACAATAAGACCAAACACTTGTGCAAGGCTTGCTATATGAAGCCGTTTTGCAAACAGTGTTTGTTCTATATGGAGAATTTGTCGTCTTCTCCTAGATGCCCCGGTTTTAAAAACAGGAAAGAAGCGTTGGATTATTTGGGCTATTATCTGAATATGCTCCAACAACAGCCCGAAATATATGCAAGAATATCAAAAGAACTAATGGTACAGATATGATGAAACCGACTTATTATTACACCTTATATCCTGATACGTTTCTGTGGATAAATGAAACGGAAGGAGTTATGTATAATGCAAAAGAACACACTTACTTGAGTTTCGACATACACGGTTTGATAAAGAAATACTGCTTGATGTTGAATGAATTAAGAAACTTGTACACTATAGATGTATCACCGGAAGACTGGGAAGATACTGATCTGCGATCATGGATGCTGGATACAGTAGAAAATAAAATGGGGTGTCTGATTGAATATTCGGATACCGAATCACGCCCCATCAGTTTTCCTCCATTACTCAACCTGCAATCGGATGTAGACCGGATTGAAAAGGAGAAAGGAAGAGAAGTGGGGGAATATGTAGCTTATAACTGGAACGAATTATCCCTCTTCCTGGGTGGGCAGAGTGAACACCCCGATTACTGCCGGCAGTTTCTCTATCCGATAGCCGATGAACACTTCTTGGATATTCAGACATTGGAAACTTTTTTGGCTACGGCAAACAATACTTATCTCTTGCAGGTCAATGTAATAGGAGATATACTGCAATATCCTTATAAAAAACAACTGATGTGCTTATTAGGAGGTTTAACTGCGAAAGTTTGCCTGTATATGCTGGGAGATAATGCTAAGGGTATCGGGGACTTGTTGAACTCTTCGGAGTTTGATAAAGACAAATATGAATTAAAACTTTACTATGCCGGGCAAAACTCATTTGATGAAATAAACCGGATGCTGGCAGATTCTTCTATATCGTTTTCATGGATCTATATCATACTCGGAGAGTCTGATATAGAGGAGATGGAAGAAATGAAGCAAAACAACGTTAATGTGGAAATTATTCCGTGTCCTGCCTTTACCGGAGATAATTTGGATTTCTTTGAGCAATACATATATACTTGTAAAGAAGATATTACTGTATGTAGTTATGATAAAAAAGATATTTTTGCGCATCAGGTGATGAATTCAAATTATTGGGGCAGATTGTCGGTATTCCCTGATGGTAGTGTTTATTCTAATATTAATAATCCTCCTGTCGGTACCATAAAAGATACTATATATGATTTGATAATCAAAGAGATGAAGAATCGCTCGGCTTGGAGATTAACACGGGACGTTACTCCCGAATGTGCAAAGTGCCTGCACCGTTATTTGTGTCCGCCGCCTTCTAATTATGGGTTTGTGATTGGAAAATTCAATTTATGCCATCTGAAATGAATAAGCAGATATATGTTTTAGATGAATACATCACTTCTACTAAAAATGGGATAGGGGTATTTATCACTGAGCTTCTACAGTGTCTAAAGAAAATGGATGTGGATATTTGCCATGTAATCTTTAATGTCAGGCAACCGGAGATTAGGGTATGTTCTAAAAATGGAATGAAGATAATATCGATACCTCGTTTTCCTTCTGGTAATTTCTTTGATAACTGGAAAGTGGTGAACAGAGTTTTTCGTCTGTTCGTTCCTGATTCTTTGGAGAATGTGTTTTGCTTTAATCATTCTCCTTGTCCTGAATTGCTGGAGAGTCTACGCAACTCTCATCCTTTGTCCAAGCAATTGTATGTTATTCATAATCTTTGGTGGACTTCACCTTTACTTGGGGATGACTGTTTGTTGGCAAATATTGTAAAGAATAGAAGTAGATCGTTGAAGAATAAAACATATAAATGGATTTTAAATACTGTTGATAAGGAGCTACAGATGTGCCAGACAGTAGATGCAGTAGTTTGTCTGACAAAAGGAACACATCAAGTACTTACTAATATCTATAGGATTGATCAGGAAAAGATATTCTTAATACCTAATGGACTGAAAAGAAATCAATACATAAACTCAAAAATGGATAAGAATAAACTTCGAGAACAATACTATATAGATGACAAAGAGAAAGTGATTCTTTTTGCAGGAAGACTTTCTGAATTTAAAGGGATATATGCTGTGTTGGATGCTTTTTGCATATTACTAAAAGAGTTTTCTAATATTCGTTTAGTACTTGCAGGTTCTTTACTACCCGAATTTGTCTTGTCTAATTATGCTCATATTTCTACTAAAGTAACATATACCGGGCATTTGGAACGTAAGGAGTTGAAGAAGTGGTATCAAATGGCAGATATTGGAGTCATTCCTTCTTACACAGAACAGTGTAGTTATGTTGGTATTGAAATGATGATGCATGGACTTCCGATAGTGACATCTGATGGTTTCGGTTTACGGGATATGTTTAAAGATCAGGGCAATGCTATAGTAGTCCCTATTGGGAAAAGAACAAAGAAAAATGGTACTTTTAGTGAGAATTTGGTCCATGCTTTGACTATGCTTTTATCTTCGGAAACACTAATGAATGAGATTGGACGAAATGCGCGGAAGGCTTATCTCAAACATTACGGTTTATGCCAAATGAAAGAGGGATATAAACGCTTGCTGGATGCTTTTTAAAAAATTAAATATGATGTTGATGTCTTGCCGTGTGCCCCTTTTATGGGAAACTATTTTTGTGAAATCGCTCATTATAATATGGCTTTTGTCGCTATAGCAAAGAATGCAGTGACTTATCTTAAGAGTCTGGCTATCTATGCTAAAACAGGTACTGTTGTTTCTGATAAGGAAGAAATACATGAAGTGGTCGGTTATAGTTCCATGAATGGTTATCTATATCCGGTGAAACAACTTGATGGAGAGTGGGGAAATGGTATTATGAAGTTTGCTGTTTGGAGAGATCCTGTTGAAAGATTAGTTTCCTGCTACAAGAATTTCTGTTTGGAATACCACCACCAGCAACGGCGTTATTTTGAGTATTTGGATTTGTGTCGGGAACCGTCCTTCGACCGGTTTATGGAATTTGTGCGTTTTGAACTGGGGAAAAGTGATCCTCTTTATCAAGATGAGCACATTCGTCGGCAGTCGGATTATTATTCTTGCGAGGATGTAGACTATATCGTTCCTATAGAAAAGTTGGATACCTTTCTGCAGGTATATAAGATCCCTCAGGTTGGAGATATTAGAAATTCTACTCATGCAAAATTTGCATTGATTAATACTGATTATATTGAAGAGATTAAAGACCTTTATAGGTTAGACTATCAGATTCGTCCCAACTACTAATTTTATATTTAGATCAAATGAAAAACGCACTAAAAACATGAAACGTTTTCCTCATTATATCCAACTGGACGCCATGGATTGTGGTCCATCCTGCCTCCGTATGATAGCGAAGTACTACGGCAAGACTTACTCGCTTCAAACGCTTCGTGCCCGTTCCTTCATTACTCGCGAAGGAGTATCGATGCTTGGAATCAGTGATGCTGCTGAATTCATAGGCTTCCGTACATCCGGTGTGCGAATCACTTTTAAGCAATTAGTGGAAGATGTCCCTTTACCATGTATTCTTCATTGGAACCAAAATCACTTTGTCGTTTGCTATGACATTCGTAAAAAGAAAGACGGTTATTGGGTTAGTGTTGCTGACCCTGCTAGCCAGTTGGTAACTTATAAGGAAAAAGAATTCAGGAAATGCTGGATTTCCACGAAAGTAGGTGGGGAAGAAAAGGGGGCTGCCCTGACATTAGATCCTACTCCCGACTTTTATGAAATGGATGATGAGAAAAGGGCGGGGGAGCGCAGCCTCTCTTTTTTCCTGAAGTATCTGACTCCCTATAAAAAGCAGTTAATCCAATTAGTTTTGGGTATGCTGACTATCAGTGTGCTGCAACTCATCTTTCCTTTCCTTACCCAGTCTCTGGTGGATGTCGGCATTCATGGAGGTAATCTGTCTTTTATTACTTTGATATTGATAGCTCAGCTGGTCGTCTCTCTTTCTCAGCTCTCCGTAGAATTTATTCGTAGCTGGATTATGCTTCATATGAATGCCCGTATCAATATCGCACTCATTTCAGACTTTCTGGTCAAGCTGATGAAGCTACCTTTGCATTATTTCGATACGAAAATGATAGGAGATATCATGCAGCGCATCGGTGACCACGGACGTATTGAGTCTTTCCTTACCGGCTCTTCTATCAGTACATTGTTCTCATTTGTCAACTTCTTTATCTTTGCTTTCGTACTGGCTTATTATAACTTGGGTATTCTTGCCATCTTTCTGGTTGGCAACTCTCTTTATGTCTGCTGGATACTTCTCTTCATGAGATATCGTCGGGAACTGGATATCCGTCGCTTTGCACAGGCGGCGGGTGAACAGAGCAGCCTGATACAGCTTGTAACCGCTATGCAGGAAATTAAACTGAACAACTGCGAAAAGCAAAAACGTTGGCAATGGGAGCGAATTCAGGTGAAACTCTTCAAGATTAGCGTGAAAGGTCTTGCATTGGGACAAACCCAACAGGTGGGTTCCATCTTCTTTAACCAAACTACCAACATCGTCATCTCTTTTATTGCTGCCAAATCGGTGGTGGACGGCGAAATGACTTTGGGCATGATGATGTCTCTTACCTATATTATCGGTCAGTTATCGGGACCTATCGGTTCCTTCATCGGTTTTGTCCAACAACTTCAGGATGCCAAGATCAGTCTGGAGCGATTGAACGAAGTGCATGGCAAGGAAGATGAGGAACAGAATATCGAATCAAAACTAACATTGCTGCCGGAGGAACGCGATATCTGTATCGAAGGACTCTCTTTCAGCTATGACGGGGCGGAAAGGGACTATGTATTGGAAGACTTGAATCTGCATATTTCGGAAAGGAAAGTGACTGCGATAGTTGGTGCGAGCGGTAGCGGAAAGACTACGCTGATAAAACTGTTATTAGGTTTTTATACTCCCAACAAAGGAAAAATAAAACTGGGAGAGACTCCTCTTGAAAATATCAATCCTCATTTATGGCGTTCCCGTACGGGGTCGGTGATGCAGGACGGATTTATATTTTCCGAATCTATTGCTCAGAATATTGCCGTTGGTGAGGAGCAGATTGATATTGAAAGACTCCGGCATGCTGTTACGGTAGCCAATATTCGTGACTTTATCGATTCGCTGCCTTTAGGCTATAACACCAAAATCGGTATGGAGGGAAATGGTATCAGTCAGGGGCAACGGCAACGCATCCTGATTGCCCGTGCCGTCTATAAGAATCCTGAATTTCTTTTTTTCGATGAGGCTACGAATGCCTTGGATGCCAATAATGAGAAGGAGATTATGGAACATTTACATGAGTTTTATAAAGGCAAAACAGTAGTTGTAGTAGCCCATCGCTTGAGTACTGTGAAAGATGCTGATAAGATTGTAGTGCTGGATAAAGGGCGCATCATGGAAGAAGGTACCCACCAGGAATTGACAGAGAAGCGAGGACTGTATTATGAATTAGTGAAGAACCAGTTGGAACTAGGGCAGTAGGAAGGAGCATTTATGGTACAAGAAGACAAAAAGGAATATAAAGAAATAGAACTTCGGAGCGAAGAAGTGCAGGAAGTGATGAGCCACGTTCCTGTGTGGATTCTCCGTTGGGGGATCACTGTCTTGTTTTGTATTGTTATCATTCTACTGATTGGGAGCTATCTGTTTAAATATCCGGATGTAGTGGAAGCGGAGATTACGGTTAGTACACAGAATCCTCCAGCTTATGTGGTTGCTAGGGTAGCCGGAAGATTGGAAGAGTTGTGTGCGGAGAACGGTGCGGTAGTCAGGAAGGAGGCAGTGTTGGGAATGATAGAGAATTCAGCAAAAGCGGAAGATTTGTTTTTACTGAAAGAGCGCATGAAACAATGGGAAGCTCAAGGGTTTGTCCTGAGTATGGCCGAACAGCTTTTCGACGGGCAATATTTGCAACTAGGCGAAGTACAGCCTGCCTATGCTTCGTTTATTTCTGTTCTGAAAGATTATGCGAGTTTCGTGAAACAGGATTATTACCGCAGGAAACTGGAGAGCAGTCGGAAACTTTTGGAGAGTCAGAAGACGTATTACCAACTGGCAGAGAAACAATTCCAGTTGGGCGGACAAGAGCAGATGTTGATAAAACGTATTTATGGACGTGATTCTACTCTGTATAAGAAAAATGCGATGATTGCAGCGGAATATGATGAGTCAGAGCGTAGTTATCTGCAACAACTGCAAAATTACGAAGGCATGCGGATGTCGCTTTCTCAGATTGAGATGCAAATAGAGCAGGGGAAGGAAAGTTTGCTTGACGTCCGACACCAGGCACTAACAGAGGAACAGAAACATATCGTGAATCTTAAAAATGCAGTTGAGCAATTGCAGGTGAGTATCACAACTTGGGAGCAAAATTATTTGTTAATGGCGCCCATATCAGGAAAACTGACTTTCATGAGTGTATGGAGTAATAATCAGAATGTGGCTTCCGGTGAAAGTGTTTTTGTGATTGCACCCGACGAAGGAGCTTTACCAATGGGGAAGGCATTGCTTCCGGTTCAAGGCTCCGGTAAAGTGAAATCGGGGCAAGAGGTTAACATCCGTTTGAATAACTATCCTGATCAGGAGTTTGGCTATGTTAAGGGGCGGGTCTGTAGTGTTTCTCCTGTTCCTACTGCCGAGAATATGTATGTGGTGGATATAGAACTTCCGGATGGAATGCGGACTAATTATGGTAAGGATTTGCCCTTAACCCGTGAGATGAAAGGGGTTGCTGAGATTGTGACGGAGGATATGAGGCTGATTGAAAGACTGCTGGCCCCGTTGAGAAAGTTGAAGGACAAGATGGGAGGATAACTTTTATACATACGGGGACAGAAAGCATGGTTTGCATAATATGATTATAGTAATCGTTCTATCGCTTCCGCAACCCCATCTTCGTCATTAGTCAGTGTAATGTAGTCGGCAGCCTTCTTCACAGGCTCCTGCGCGTTGCCCATCGCTATGCCCATACCAGCGAATTTGATCATCGACAGGTCATTGTAGCCATCGCCTATAGCTATCACTTCCTCGCATGTCATTCCTATATTTTCCAACAGGACGCTGAGGGATAAAGCCTTGTCGATACCTTGCGGAACCAACTCCAGGAAATAAGGTTCCGAACGGAAGACATTGATCTTTCCTTGCAGGCGGATGCAAAGCTCGGATTCTACAGGAATCAGCTTGCCGGCATCCCCGACGATGAGGCACTTGGCTACCGGGAGGGTGATGTCAGTCAGGAAGTCGTTTGTTTCCCGTATCGCCATTTTATTGAGAAAGGCTTCTTTTTGTACGTACGGATCTTGTGAGTTTTCGGTCACTATTTCTGCTCCGTCGTAAGTCAGTATGCTTAGATGATTGGTGCGGGCACATTCGTAGAGTACCGGAACGACTTCGTTGGGCAGTACATTCTCGTACATCATTTCTTTGGTTTCCCAGTTGATGATCTCTCCACCGTTATAGGACAGGATAAATCCGCCGAACTCATTCATGCGTAACTCGTTGGCGAGCGGTACGATGCCGTAAGTCGGTCGCCCTGATGCAAGTACCAGACGGATACCTTGTTCTTGTATGCGTATCAGCGTTTCCCGGTTGCGGGAAGAGATTTCCTTTTTAGAATTGGTGAGTGTGCCGTCGAGGTCGAGCACTATGAGTTTGTATTTCATGTCGCATTGTTTTGGGTTGCAAAGATAGGAGAAAATGGATGACTACAAAGTGCGTGGTAATTAAAATATGCTTAGATTATGCACTTTTATGGTGCAATAGTGAGATGTTTGATTGTTATTTCAGCAAATCCGCCCACTGCTCATTGCTCAGTGCAGGCAGTGCCTCACTATCCGTAATAAATGTTTCTGCCAGCCTCCTCTTGTCCTCCTGTAGTTGGAGAATCTTTTCTTCGATACTGTTCTGAGTAATAAAACGATAGGCGATAACCTGTTTATCCTGACCGATACGATGTGCACGGGCGATGGCTTGTGACTCGGCAGCAGGATTCCACCAGGGATCAATGATAAATACATAATCGGCTTGTGTAAGGTTAAGACCGACTCCTCCTGCTTTCAAAGAAATAAGGAATGCCTGCACATCCTTTTGCTCGGTGAAATGGGCGATTTCGGAAGGTCGGTTGTTGGTGGAACCGGTCAGCAGAGCATACTTCCAGCCCCGTTGGCGGAATACCTCGGCAAGTATCTCCAGATGCCGGACAAAGGAAGAAAAAATAAGTACCTTATGTCCTTCACTTCTTAGTGTGTCAAAGGTATCGATGATTTGTTCCGTTTTTCCCGATATCCCGTCGAAGTCGGGAAAGATAAGCTGCGGATGGCAAGCCAGTTGACGGAGACGCAGGATACCGTTCAGGATGCTGAACATATGGTATCTGTCTCTGTTTTCGGGTTGCTGGAGTAATATGTTGCGGAGGCTGTTTTTCTCCTGTTCGTAGCTCTCACCCTGCTTTTCGGACATGGCGCAATAGATCGTTTCTTCGGTAAGCGGGGGAAGTTCCGGCGCTACCTCGCTTTTGCTTCTGCGAAGGATAAACGGAGCGATGATCTGTTGCAGCCTTTTCTCCATACGGACGTTTCCTTGCCGGATCGGAATGATAAATTGCTTATGAAAAGCGCTTTCTTCTCCTAATAGGTCCGGTTGCAGGAAACGGAACTGTGCCCACAAATCTTTGAGAGAGTTCTCGATAGGCGTACCGGTAAGTGCAATCCGGTGCTTGCCTTGCAACTGGATGACCGAACGGAAAGTAAGGGAATCATTGTTCTTGATATTCTGACTCTCATCAAGTACGATGTATTCGAATGTGTAGGAGCGGAGAATATCAATGTTATTCCTCATCATCCCATAAGTCGTGAATATCAGATGGAAATGATTGAAGAACTTTTCCGGATGTCCTTTGGGAAACGTGGTGTTGCTGTTATATTCCGCTATCGCAAGAGTCGTGAAGCGTTTAGCCTCTCTTCGCCAGTTGTGGAGCAGGGAAGTGGGGACAACGATCAAAGTGGCAGGCTTACGGGAGTTCTTTCCGTGTTCCTGTCTGTGACCATCTTCTTTCGGTTTATTTTTCTCTCTGATTTCCCGTGCGTCCGGCAGCAGCTCATCTTCGGAGGAAAACGAGAATAAGGAGAATTGTCCTTCGGCATCTGCTATCTGCTCTTTGGTGGGAGGAGTGTTGGCAGTACATTCTTTGTCCGGCTGATTGTCGGAAGCTGTGCTTTCTGTAAATACGGGCTTTGTAGGAGCAGTGACCGCATCGGGAGAAAGCGGTTTGTATATATATTGCAGCAGCGTCAGCGTCTGAAGTGTCTTTCCAAGTCCCATATCATCTGCCAGGCAGCCGCCGAATCCTTGCTTGTTCAGCTGCACCATCCATGAGAATCCCTTCTGCTGATAGGGTCGTAGTTCCGCTTTCAGTCCTTGGGGAACAGGAACATTACGTATCTCTCTCTTGAAAGGCAGGTTTTTAGGTCCGTTCTCTTCTAAAGCCGATTGTACGGCACCGACAAAGGTCGGTTTCAGACGAATCCCTGTCTCCGTCTGGGTGCCCAGTTCCAACAGGTTTCCGTATTTGCTGAACCATTCTTCCGGTAAAAGAATCATGCGTCCGTCCGGTAACAGAAATTCTCTTTTCTCTTCAAGGATGTGCTTGCGGAAGCGTGAGAAAGGGATACGCAGATTGCCGATGACTACCGTGATATGTAGCTCAAACCAGTCGGGCTCATCATCACAACTCTGTTCGATGCGGATTTCGTCCAGACAGTAAGGAGTATTCCCCATGTTTCCTGTCAGCAGAAAAGACTGTTGGAGCATCTTCCGATATGTACTGATCCATTCGGTAATTGTCTTTTCGGGTGCATCGGGCGACAGCTTGAAATGAACGTCGCTGACTCGTTGCAAGCCGGAATCTGTTAACATCCGGAGCTTCTCTTCTTCGGCATCGCTATCCCGACGGAAAAAGAATATCTCGCCGAAATCGTTCCGGTAAATGATCTTCTTCATTTCGGTCACGGTGTCGGGAGTAAATGACTGGTCACCATAACGGAAGCTAAGCCGCAACATCTGTTCGTCGTAAATGGTATCTTCAAGAGACAGGACAGCTTCGCAGGCATACGTCTCTTCAATGATATTCAGTCCCTGAGTCGTGATTTCATGATAGCGTGCTATTGGAATGACGATGTTATCGATGTATTTCTCGATTTGGGAAGCAGGGACGCTGATTTTCTTTTTCTTGGTAAAGGGCAGAATGCGTACGCTCTCAATATGCGGAAAGAAGTACAGCTCCATTCCCAGTAAGAGGGCAGACGGTGAGGAGGTCAGCACGATAACAGGCTTCTGTTCACTTAATGAGAGCGGCTGCCCGTCATAATAGCATTGCAGCTGGTAGCGGAAATTGGTCTCATCGGCAAGAAACGTAAAACGGATTTCCACGTCATGAGGATGCACATGATAGGCGTGATGCGCATATAGCAGTTTGCTTCCGACCTGTTTCTGATACAGAGGAAGATTATGATGGCGTATCAATGTCAGCATCTCCTGCATTTTTTTCTCGATGAATGGGCGGATATTGTTCTTTACCCGTTCCGGATCTTCGGATAATTTGCGCAGAAAACGGGATACTGTTTTCTCACGCGAATAGATTCCCATCAGATATTTCTCTGTGTAATGTGAGGCGATGTCGATAGCTTGTTGCTCGGCCTCGTTCATCCGGCTGATTGCTTCGGGTGAAGCGTGAAAAGCCTGTTCAATGAGTTGGTATGTACCGTCGTCAGATTTCTCTGCCATATAAGGAATCAGCAGTGTGCCGAACGTCAGATGTTCGGTTAAAACGATGATAACTTGTCCGGTATTTGCTTTCTCTTCCATTCTCTTTAGGCTTTAACAAACAAAGATACGGGAAAATCCTTAATTTTGCAGCATGATGGAAGAAAACAAACGAGTATTGTTAGGAATGAGCGGCGGTACGGACAGTTCCGTAGCTGCCATGCGATTGCTGGAAGCCGGATATGAGGTGACCGGAGTTACTTTCCGTTTCTATGAGTTGAACGACTCGACCGAATATCTGGAAGATGCCCGCCATCTGGCAGAGCGTTTGGGAATCCGTCATATCACGTATGATGCCCGCGAGATATTCCGCGAACAGATCATCGAGTATTTTGTGCAGGAATATATGGTGGGGCATACTCCTGTGCCCTGCACATTGTGCAATAACTATCTGAAATGGCCCCTTCTTTCCAAAATTGCCGATGAAATGGGGATTTTTTATATTGCTACAGGGCATTATGTCCGGAAAGTAAAGGTGGATGATACCTATTATATAACTTACGCTGCCGATTCGGACAAGGATCAGACCTTTTTCTTATGGGGACTCAAACAGGATATTCTTCGGAGAATGTTGCTTCCGATGGGAGATATTACCAAAGTGGAAGCACGTGCCTTTGCTGCTGAACGGGGATTTCAGAAAGTGGCGGTGAAAAGGGACAGTCTGGGCGTTTGCTTTTGCCCGATGGATTATCGAAGCTTTCTGAAAAAGTGGTTGGTCAGCAATTGTCAGCCACAGGTCAGCAATTGTCAGCCGCAGGTCAGCGTAGGTCAGCCCCAGGTCAGTGCAGGTCAGACTTGGTCAGCGGAGGTCAGACGTGGACGATTTGTCGATGAAAAGGGAGATTTTATAGCCTGGCACGAGGGTTATCCTTTTTATACCGTCGGACAACGGCGTGGCTTGGGCATTCATTTGAATCGTGCCGTCTTTGTGAAGGAAATTCGCCCGGAAAAGAATGAAGTAGTACTCGCTTCCCTACAGGCTTTGGAGAAAACAGAGATGTTACTTAAAGATTGGAATATTGTTAATCGGGAACGTTTGTTAGGGCATGCGGATATCATTGTGAAGATTCGCTATCGGAAACAGGAAAATCATTGTACCGTGACAGTTACACTAGATAATTTCCTGCATGTACAACTTCACGAACCGTTGACGGCAATCGCATCCGGGCAGGCTGCTGCCTTCTATAAAGATGGCTTGTTGTTAGGCGGTGGAATCATTGTAGAAGAATCATTGCTTCAGTCTCTATAAAGTTTGAAAAAGTAAAAATCATCTGCCATCTGCAACAGAATCGACTCATTTTATTCTTTATCTGTTGCTTATAGCGTTGCAGATACCAGTTGCAAGCTGGTGATACAAAAAAAGTCCCACAGTGCATATTATGTACACTGTAGGATACTTTCTGTCATATAATGATTTAATTTGTTCGGATAACTTTATTCGTTGTTCAGCACCAGCATTGACTCTATATACTCGCGTGTATTGCTTAATCTGGGCACTTTGTGCTGTCCGCCTAATTTCCCCTTCCTTGCCAGCCAGTCATGGAACAATCCCGGACGCGCAACGATGACTTCCAGTGGTTGCAGAGCAATATCTTTCCAACGCTTCGCCTCATAGTCCGAATTTACTTCTTTCAATGTAGCATCAAGTATTGCGGCAAATTTCTCTACGGAATCCGGCATCTTGGCAAATTCTATCAGCCATTGATGACGGCATTTGGCATGTTCGTCCATAAATACCGGTGCGGCAGAGTATTCGCTCACCTGTGCACCTGTCTCGGCACAAGCCTTAGCTAAGCCTTTTTCGGCATTATCTACAATCAGTTCTTCTCCAAAAGCATTGATGAAATGCTTCGTACGTCCTGTGATGACGAACTTATATGGGTTCTTGCTGGTAAACTTCACCGTATCACCGATCATGTATCGCCACAATCCGCAGGACGTAGAAATCACCATTGCGTAATTTTTGTTAAGCTCCACCTCTTCGAGGCAGTAAGCGCGTGGATTTTCCTTATCAACTTCTTCCAATGGAATGAACTCGTAGAAAATACCGTAGTCGATCATCAGCAACATGGCAGGGTCTGAAAGATCGTTCTGCGTACCAAAGTACCCTTCGGAAGCGTTGTAGGTCTCTACATAATGCATCTTCTTTGAGTGAATCACCTGTTTGTACTGCTCACGATAAGGGGTGAAAGCCACTCCGCCGTGGAAGAATACTTCCAGATTCGGCCACACTTCCTCCAGAGTTTGTTTGCCGGTCTTTTCGAGAATACGCTTGATAAGTACCAGCATCCATGAGGGTACACCGGACAAACTGGTCACATTGACCGGAATAGTACTGTTGGCTATTGCTTCTATTTTGGTTTCCCATTCGCTCATCAAAGCGATTTTCTTGCTCGGCACACGAATGAAATTGATTAACGGATTGACGTTCTGAATCAGAATCGCCGACAAGTCTCCCACCAAACTATGGTTGGAGTTGAGGTTCGGACTATGGCTGCCTCCCAGAATCAACCCTTTTCCCGAGAAAAAGTGACTGTCCGGATTGATGCGGAAGTAGAGTGCCGCAGCATCTTTACCGCCTCTATAGTGAATGTCTTCCAGAGCTTCTTTGCTGACAGGCAGGAATTTGCTTTTATCATTGGTCGTTCCGGATGATTTGGCAAACCAGCGTATTTCCGATGGCCAAAGCAGATTCTGTTCCCCAGCTCGCAAACGTTCTACATAAGGTTTGATTTCTTCGTATGTTTGGATAGGAACACGTTTTCGGAAATCTTCATAGTTACGGATAGAGG
>ERZ772900.2016-NODE-2016-length-16477-cov-4.208683_pt1 | contig 16477 bp, 21 predicted proteins | sample MGYA00512124_ERZ772900 | MGnify/ENA primary metagenome ERZ772900 (study PRJEB29015, sample SAMEA2737716) | human gut metagenome | biome: human gut; feature: human-associated habitat; material: faeces | place: China | collected 2012 ... | reverse complement strand
CCCTGAGACTGTCGCGAAAACGTACATAATCGCAAAAGGCCGTTCCCGAGGAGTATGTGAGGGGACGGCCTTCTGCTGTATATAAAGTGTATCAGATGTGGTCTTGCTTATGAGCACAGTCCGCACTTTTCGCAGGCGGACGGGGTGGCGGCGCAGCCGCCGAGAGCGGTCTCGCGCAGCTCGAGCGGAATGCGGCGGCCGACGGCATACATCGTGTCGAGCATCTCGTCGAACGGGATGAACTGGCGGATGCCGGCGAGCGACAGCTCTGCGGCAACGAGGGCGTTCGCCACGCCTGCCGCGTTGCGGTTCTGGCACGGGTACTCGACCAGACCGCCGACCGGATCGCAGACCAGACCGAGCATATTCATCAGCACGGTGGACGCCGCGTCGAGGCACTGCTCGGGAGAGCCGCCCATCAGCTCGACCGCAGCGCTCGCCGCCATGGCGGAGGCGACGCCGATCTCGGCCTGACAGCCGCCGACCGCACCGGCAACAGTCGCGTTGCGCATGGCGAGATAGCCGATGGCGCCGGCGTTGAACAGCGCGTCGATCAGACGCTCGTCCGAGATCCTGTAGCAGTCCTGAAGCGCGAACAGCATGCCCGGCAGCACGCCGGCACTGCCTGCGGTCGGCGCGGCCACGATGAGGCCCATCGAGGCGTTGACCTCGAGCACCGCCATCGCATACTGCGCGGCCCTGTGCAGCACATCGCCGCAGATCGAGCGGCCCTTTGCATCGTGCTGCGCGAGCTTTTTCGCTTCGCCGCCGATCAGTCCGCCCATGGACTTGACGGGCGTTTTGAGCGGCGTCATGGCGGAGGTGCGCATGATCTCGAGCGCGTGCGTCATGCGGTGCGTGACCTCGTCGCGCGTGCTCTCGCCCAGCTCGCATTCGCGGCGGCGCATGATCTCGGAGACAGGGAGATGCTGCTGTGCGCACAGCGCGAGCAGCTCGGAGGCATTTTTGAAATCCATAACGTTCCCTTCTCCTTTACGGTTCGATGATCATGACGTCGCGGACGTTCGGGTTGTCGCGGAGCGGCTCCTCGATGCCCTCGGGGAAGCGGCCGTCCGACTCGACGATGGTGTAGGCAGTATGTCCCTTCGCCTCGCGGAACAGGCGCATGAAGGCGATGTTGACGCCCTTGTCGCTGAGCACCCTGGTGATGTGCGCGACGACGCCCGGCTTGTCCTGCTGCACGACGATGACTGTGCTGTACTCGCCGGTGAAGTCGACCTCGACGCCGTTGATGCGCGCGATGCGGCATTTGCCGCCGCCGAGCGACTCGCCGCGGATGGTCATGACCTGACCGGCGGCGTTCTCCATGCGGATGTCCACGGTGTTCGGATGGACGTCGGTCTCGGTTTCACAGGGCGTGAACGAGTAGGACAGACCGCGCTCGGCGGCGATGGAAAACGAGTCGCGGATACGGGTGTCATCGGTCGAGAAGCCCATGATGCCGCCGAGCAGGGCGCGGTCGGTGCCGTGGCCGTGGTAGGTCTTGGCGAACGAGCCGTACAGGGTGAAATCCGCCTTTTTGAGCGGCGGCGCGATCATCTTGTGCGCGAGATACGCGATGACCGCCGCGCCGGCGGTATGGGAACTGGAGGGACCGATCATGTTCGGCCCCAGCACATCAAAAACACTGATAAAGGACATGGGGACTGCTCCTTACTGCTGAGAGGTCTTGCAGATAAATCTGCGGTAGATGGTCTCCACGATCACGCCGATGGCGTTGTCGCCGGAAACGTTGCAGGCGGTGCCGAACGAGTCCTGCGTGATGTACAGTGCAACCATGATGGCGCAGATCGGGCCGCTCGGGTCGCCGGCCTCGGTGCCGAAGATCATGTACAGGAAGGGCAGCGCGGTCATGATGGAGCCGCCGGGCGCGCCGGGGGAGGCGACCATGGCGATGCCGAGGGTCATGATGAACGGGATGACCGTGCCGATGGAGATCGGCAGCTGGTTCATCAGGCAGACCGCCGTCGCGCAGGCGGTGATGGTGATCATCGAGCCTGCCATGTGGATATTTGCGCACAGCGGAACGGTGAAGTTGCGGATCTCTGCGGAAACGCCGTCTGCCTCAGCGCACTGAAGGTTGACCGGGATGGTGGCCGCAGAGGACTGCGTGCCGAGCGCGGTCGCGTAGCCGGGGATCTGGTTGCGGATGAGGGTGAGCGGGTTCTTGCGGCTGATGAGACCGGCGATCACGAACTGGATGCAGATGCAGATCAGGTGCATGATGATAACGACGATGAATACCTTCCAGAGAATGCCGAGGATGGCGAAGGTCTTGCCGGACTTGGTCATGTCGGTGAACGTGCCGCAGATGTAGAGCGGCAGCAGCGGGATGATGACGTTGTGCAGGACGCAGTCGATGATGCCGGAGAAATCGGAAACGCCGTTGTAGAGCGTGTCGCCGATGGTCCTGCCGCGCAGGCTGGACATGCACAGGCCGAGCACGAACGCGAGCACGACGGCGGACAGCGTGTTCATCAGCGCCGGAATTTCCAGGCTGAAGTACGGCTCCAGCGAGTTGCCTGCGGTTGCGGCGATCTTGTCGAGCGCGTCCGCACTCATGAAGTGCGGGAACAGGGTGTCGGCGACGAAGAACGAGGCCGAGCCTGCGATGAGCGTCGAGCAGTAGGCGAGCGCGACCGTGATGAGCAGCAGCCTGCCTGCGCCGCTCTTGAGGTTCGCGATGCCCATGGTGACGTAGGCGAGGATCATCAGCGGGATGATGAACGACAGGAACTGGCTGAAGAACGACGAGAGCGTCACCACAAAGCGGCAGAAGCCCTCCGGCAGGAACTGGCCGAACAGGATGCCGATGATGATGGCGATGATGAGTTTGGGCAGAAGCCCGAGCTTGAACTTTTTCTTTTCTTCCATTTCTTTTCTCCTCCTTGATTTTGCGGCGCAGACCCCCTCGTTATACTTCTCTGTCTGCTGCCGTGAAAGACTGCCGCGGTCTCTGCCGCATTTTGGGCACAAAAAAACCACTTATTTTCGGCAAAATGCTGTAAAATAGATGGCTGGGTTTGTGAACAAAGTGCAAAAGAGAAATTCTGTGGCAAACTTCCAAATTCCTTCTTGACCCGTTTACGAATTTAGTATATTCTGTTTATGCAATTAAGTCAAATTCATATATTCTATCATTTGGATTAAAATTCTTTATAACAGACGAAGGGGAAAACACATGGAGATCCGTCAGCTTGCAACGTTCATCCGCGTGGCGCAGTTCAACAGCTTTTCGCGCGCAGCGGAGAGCCTCGGCTATTCGCAGTCGGCTGTAACCGTACAGATCCGCCAGCTCGAGGAGGAGCTGGACACGCGCCTGTTCGACCGCATGGGCAAGCGCATCGCGCTGACCGACACGGGCGAGCGTTTTTTTAATCATGCCTGCGAGATCATGAGTCAGGTCAATCAGGCGCGCCTGTCGGTCACCTCCACGGCGGAGCTGCACGGCACGCTGCATATCGGCACGATCGAGTCGCTCGCGTGCCTGAAGCTGCCGACCGTGCTGCATCTTTACCGGAAATACAATCCGAAGGTCACCATCCGCATCACGGTCGGCGAGCCGGAGCAGCTGATCGAACAGATGGAGCGCGGCGAACTGGATATGATCTATGTGCTTGACGAGCCGCTGTACAGCAACAACTGGCACAAGCTGATGGAGCAGCGCGAGGAGATCGTGTTCGTGGCCTCTGCGTCGCTGAGCGGGGAGCTGAGCGGCCGCGAGCTGACGATCGAGGAGCTGCTCGAGCAGCCGTTCTTCCTCACCGAGCAGGATAACTACCGCCGCGTGCTCAACCGCCGTCTTGCCGCGCGGAGCACGATACTCACCCCGTCGCTCGAGTGCGGCGATACCTCGCTGCTCATCCGTATGCTCGAGGTTGACCGGGGCGTGTCCTTTCTGCCGTGGTACGCGGTCGAGAGCGGCGTACAGCAGGGCAGGCTGATCCGGCTGTCGGTCGAGGACTGCTATATCTCGCTCTACCGTCAGATCTTCTGCCACAAGGAGAAATGGCGCACGCGCGAGATGGATGAATTTGTGCGTGTCGCGAAGCTCGCAGACGAGTGAAAGCAGCGGGGCGGAGAGACCATTTTCCGCCCTTTAAAAATTTTTTGAAAAATTTCAAAAAAACTATTGACGAAACGACAAAAGGTCTGTATAATACATATTGTTCGCTGCGGTTGACACCGACGAACAACAACTTAACAAGATGGAGAGTTGGCTGAGTGGTCGAAGGCGCACGATTGGAAATCGTGTAGGCGTGATGAGCGTCTCTAGGGTTCAAATCCCTAACTCTCCGCCATAAAGAGCTGAAATCGTAAGGTTTCAGCTCTTTTTGTTTATCTGCGGCACGAAAAAGTTGCAAGTAAATTTCTGACATACACAGGGTGAAAATCGAAAATGGCCCAAAAATGGCCCAACTTCACTGAAAAAGTCCTCCGGTTACGAGCCGGAGGACTTTTCTTTTTGTTCGTTTTTTGTTTCGGGGAAGATACCGGCAACGACCTTCTGGGCGGCGGCAGCAGCCGTTTCAAAGTCGGTGTGCAGGTAGCGTTCGGTGGTTTCAATCTTCGTGTGGCCGAGCATATTCTTGACGGTGTTCAGATCCGCGCCGGACTTGATGAGCATGGTCGCTGCGGAGTGCCGCAGATCGTGCACACGCACCTGGTCAAAACCGTATTTCGCTCGGAAGTTTTCCCAGCGCTTCGTGATGGCGTTCGGCGTAGGGAGCACGCCGTCCAGTTCACAGACATACTGCACGATGCGGTCCTTGGGGAAGGCGGTACGCACGGCCAGCAGCTCCTCTCTGATGTATGGCACAAGGTACAGCGTGCGGCGGCTCTTGGAGGTTTTCAGCTTGGGCTTCCAGACAGGTTTCTCCTCGCCGTCGTAAGTGTACTGCCCGGCGACTGTGATGGTTTCATGCTCGAAGTCGATGTCAGACCAGCGCAGGCCGAGAGCCTCGCCACGCCGCAGGCCGTAGACAACGCACAGCAGCACGACAAGATATAGCTGACCGTCATGCCCGGCAAGCAGCGTGAGCACACTGTGCGCCTGCTCCGCCCCAAGGATGGACGGCACAAACGGCTCGTCATCCCGAGGAAGCATGACCTTGCTGCACGGGTTATCCGTCAGCAGCTTACACTCGACTGCGTAATTGCAGGCAGCCTTGAGTACGCGGTGCGCGTAGGCGATTGTGCCGGCGCGGATTGGCTTTCCGTTATCCACAGCCTGTGCAAGCATCTGTGCATAGACGGTTTCGAGCAGGATCCGATTCAGCTTGCAGATCGGCTTTTCCCCCATGTGCCGGGTCAGCCGCTCGGCGCAATGTGAGTAGCCACGGATCGTATTTGGTTCCCGGCCGCGCAGCTTGCATGAGGTGATGTATGCCTCCAGAAGCTGCCGCACGGTCATGTTGTCGGCATCCGGAGCGCGGTCCGCATGGTCGCTGAGATACTGCTGTTCCCACTCGACGGCCTCACGTTTGGTGCGGAACCACGTCTTTGACTTGCGGTGCCGCTTGCCGGATTCGTCGAACCAGCTTGCCCGAGCGCCCCAGCCTTTGCCTTTTTCATTCCATACCATATAAGAAAAACCCCTTTCCACCATGAAAAAAGTATGGTAAAATAGGGGTACTGATTGCTGTGGAAGGTTTATCAGTACCCCGTCCCGTTCCGGTGTTGGCGCACCGGGGCGGGATTTTTTTGAAAAATATTTTGTTGAAAACTTACAAGAAATTATTGAATGACGATGAACGCTACTGAGCGGACACAACGGGATATACGTGACAGACAACGATTAGGCACGCGATTATATTTTTCAATATCTCCGAAAAGTTCTGAAAACGCGAGATTGAAGTTTCTTCACCGTCATTTTGTCAATTTACAGAATTGCGGTCATGCGGTAAGATACCACCTGTAATTACAACTGAGCGCGCTCGCCCCGAAATGGGGAACAGCATTGGAGTAACGCATGGCGGGGTATGCTCCCACCGCTCCTTTCCATCTATGGACGAAAGGACAATGCAATGAGCGAAGAAATTCAGATTTTCACAAATGACCAGTTCGGCGAGGTCCGCACGCTGACCAGAGACGGCGAGCCGTGGTTTGTCGGCAAGGACGTAGCTGCTATTCTCGGTTACAGCGATACCGCAGATGCGGTCAAGAAACACGTTGACCTTGAAGATAAAGGGGTCGGCGAAATGCCTACCCCCGGCGGCAAGCAGAACATGGTTATCATCAACGAGTCCGGCTTGTACAGCCTGATCCTGTCGAGCAAGCTGCCGACGGCCAGAGCGTTCAAGCGCTGGGTAACGTCCGAAGTGCTGCCTGCAATCCGCAAGCACGGCGAATATACGGCGCCAAAGGTATCGCAGAAACGGCTCGGCGAGGTCAACAGCGCGGCACGCATTATCCGCCAGACACTAAAAGAGGCTGGTATGGCGCCGCAGTTTGTTGCAGTGGCCATGAAGAGCCTGTACGCACCGGTCGGTGTGGAGATCCCGCTCGAGGGCGTAACATTGAACAAGCAGCTGTTCGATGCGACCGCAATCGCCAAGCAGCTCGGCGTTCTGTCCCGATCGGGAAAACCGCACGCGCACGCAATCTCCGCGATTATCGCACAGGTGGACGTGCTGCCGGAAGAAAAGGAGCTTGCCCCTTTCCAGAGCGCAGTCAGCGGCCACGCCGGAACGAATGTGCAATATACGAAATCTGTTGTTGCGAAAGTTCGTTTGTGGCTGGAACGCCACGAGTACCCAGATGGCTTTGAATATCGAGGCAAGAGGTACACACTGCGGTATAGTGCAGCAGCATGATCGAGATACCTTCCCACTTACGGTAGTGCCGTGGGTGGGATTTTATTTTGAGGGAAGCTGCGGTGCATTGTTAAGCTGCTGCAGATCGCGAGCACCTTTATCATGGCTAATCTTACGCATCAGTTTGATGGCCTGCTGGTTCAAGAAGTGCGCTCGTTCGTCTTGCGACTTGCCCTGCTCGACAAGGAGGGCGTTCATCGTTTCGAGGTTGACCAAGACTAGCAGTTGCTCGATAGAAGCGTAATCACGCATATTGCCCTTGAGTTCTGGATTCTTAGCACGCCATTGCTTGGCGGTCATTCCAAACAACGCTACATTCAGCACATCGGCTTCGTCAGCATAGACAAAGCGCTGTTGTTCTTTAGGTAGTTCAGGTGGAATGAGGTTTGCTTTGATGGCATCTGTATGAATACGATAATTCGTTTTCGCAAGAACACGGTTTACGCTCCAGTCGAGTGCGAGACGGTGGTTTTCATCATCTTTTAGGCGCTGGTAATCCTTGATGACATAGAGTTTGAATTCCGGAGAAATCCACGAGGCAAATTCAAAAGCGATGTCCTTGTGCGCAAATGTTCCACCGCCATAGCGTCCGGATTTGGATACCATGCCGATAGCGTTTGTGGATTTGATCCACTTCTGTGGAGAAAGTACAAATGCATTCGACCCAGCATCATTCTTAAACTGGTCGAATTCGACCATGTTAAAATTAGGGTTGTTTAATTCTTCCCACAGTCCGAGAAATTCAATTGTACTGCGAATTCGTAGCCAGTTTTTCACAACATCAGCAGGAAATTCTGGGTTCTTATGCTTGGCAATATCCGTCAAAGAGATGTAATCATCCGAGTGTGCATAGGACAATACCGCGATTTCGGTATCTTTGGCGTGAATAACTTCCTTGATAGGTTTTTCTTTTGGCATAGATAAGCCTCCTTTTTTATTCGTATTATCCCTGTTCACGAATAGATCCGTGAATGGGGATTTTTTATTTAGAATTCGCGTATCAGTACACGCGGTATGCCGATGACGTGGCAGCTTTCTAGGTCAACACCTGCGATGCGCCTGGGCGGATACAGGTTATTGAGTGGGACAAGCTCGAGCCAGTCCTCGCCGTCCACATAGTTAATGCGCTTGATCGTCATTTCGTCCTCGCCGTAGCTGATAACGCCGATTTCGCCGCTATGGTTCATTGTTGTCTGACGAAGAACCAGAACTACATCGCCGTCCTGGAACGAAGGGAACATACTGTCACCACGGACACGCATAGCACAAAACTCTTCTGGTTTCCGGCCTTTGAGGTAGGCTGACGGCACTTCAATGTGTTCGCCGGTGGCGCTCTCGTCGCTCGACACACCGTCGTAGTGCGCGGCCACGCTGGTCACGATCGGGAAGGTTACAGTATCTTCGGTAATGGTGGGAGCGGGAAGTGCATCTTCTTCGTTCCATCCCATAATATAAGCAGGAGAAGTGTTCAGCTTTTTAGCAAGTGCCTCTACGCGGTCAGATGGGATATTTGTAATAATATCGTTTTCATATTTATAAAGGTTCTGCTTGGATGTGCCGATGCACTCCGCAAGCTCGGTTTGAGAGATACCTAATTGCTCTCGTCGATGTTTGATGCGCTCTCCTTTTGTCACGGTAAGCACCTCCTTGAAGTAACTTAATTATATCACAAAAATGTGTGTAGTCAACACAAAAATATCTTGACAAGTTACTGTGGCGGGATTATACTAAGAGTAACTTAGGGAGTTACGGAGGTGAATGACATGATTCGTACTGATGAACTGCGAGGAATTATCGCAAAGAATAACTACTCGCAGGCACGAGTAGCGGAAGAAATCGGAATTACGCCGAAAACATTTTACGAAAAGATGAATCGCGGTGTTTTCGGGAGTGATGAAATCGAAGCTATGATCCGCTTTCTGCACATTGAAAATCCGATGGATATTTTTTTTGCGCAGGAGTAACTTAAAAAGATACACAAGGGAGCGAGGTGAGAAGCGATGGAATACAAAAAGCGCGTGAAAGAGCTTGTCCAAAAGCTGGACGGCATTTCCTATCCCGAATGGATTACCCTCTCGGGCCTTATGGAAGGGTATTTCCACAGAAAGCAAAGAGAGCTTGAGCGGGAACTCAAACTCTCTGCTGATGACGACATGGAAGAAGTTATGCGGTCACGATTTGGATAAAGATAGGGTTGATTCGGTAGTTTTTGCCCTTGTAGAAAATTTCTACATAGTCCAGCTCGTAATAAGAATGCTCACGGTTCTTTTGCAGCGGACTCCAAATCTCAGCATTTTCTTCGTACCATACGCTGGGGCTTACTTGGTGATCGCCCATTTTGCACTCGGGGTCATCATTCAGGCAAACCCAGTTGCCAATCAGACAAGCGTAAATCTGTTTCATTCTGTCACCTCCTTTCGGCTTCCAGTATATCACATAGGTCGAGGAGGGGCAACGCGGATCAAGAAAGCGAGGTGATTCCAATGAAAAGCCGTCTTATCCAAGAAACCGTCAGCTACGAAGGCGCTTGCGAGATGTTGGACTGTGGCAAGAACACGATCTTCAATCTCTGTAAAGCCGGAGAACTGGCGTCCACGATTCACGCCGGACGACGGCGTATCTACATCGACAGCATCGAAGCCTATGCCGAGCGTATCCGCGCAAAGGCGTACGCCGCAAGCAACACATAAGAAAGAAGGGCAACCAATGTCTAACAACAATTTTGCCGCAGACCTCGCCTCGGTCGCATCCGAGTTCGGCGTAGAGGACACCGAGAAACACAGCCGCGGCATCAAGCCGAGCAAGCGCCCGTACTTCCACTGGACAGATGAACAGCTCGAGCAGTTGGCAACGCTGCGCGGCGAGGGCAAGTCTGCGACCGAGATCGCGGAGGCGCTGGGCGTATCCCGTGATAAGGTTGTTACCAAGCTGGCCGCCATGGCTGCACGGCAGCGGACCGGCAGCAAGGAGCCGGAGCAGGTCGAAGAACCGCCGACGACTGAACCGCCGGACGATGAGGACATACTTGTTGCCGCTCCGGTGCCTAAATTATATGTGTCCGATGAAGCCTTCGATTGCATGATCTTCACGGCGTTCGACAACGTGGTCGGCCGGGTGGACGACTTTAACAGGATGGCTGCCTGCTGGCGCAAGGCTTTGTCGGTCATCGAGCAGGAAATCCGCAAGCTGTCGTACATCATCGAGCAGCACCCGAACACCGAGGAATCGGTCTGTCAGATCGTGGCCGTCATCGCGTATGACGAAGTACGCGCATGAAAAACGCCGCTGTCAGGACGGCAATCCCGATCAGCGGCAAAGAAAAATATATTCAACCACATAATAGCATGAAGTTAGGAGAATTTCAATGGTAAAGATTATCAGCAACGTAAAAGGCGATATGGTTTCCGCAAGTGTAGAGCTGGCCGGTGACCTTCAGGTCATCGTTTCCGAGATTGGCAGCGCAATTAGCAGCATGTACAACCAGATCAAGGCACAGGACAAGAGTGCTGCAAATGCGTTCCGCTTTCTGCTTACCGAGCTGGTCTCCAACGAGAAGTCGCCGATGTGGGACACCTGCAAGGACAGCGACACCGTCTGCAACGCCGCTATCGTCCGTAAGGGCGCGAAGCTGACCGGCGACGACATTGCCGACCTGCTGCGCCGCGGCACGCCGAAGGACATCATCAAGAGCCTGCTGGAGGAGATGGAAGCATGAACATCCTTCTGAAATCCTTGGATTTGGTGCACTTCAAGTGCTTCAATGTCCTGCACCTCGACTTTCACGAGGGCGTGAACAACATCTATGGCGAGAACGCCGCAGGCAAGACCAGCGTTTACGACGCGCTGACGTGGCTGCTCTTCAACAAGGACAGCGCCGGGGGCGCGCGGCCGGACATCAAGCCGCATCATGCGCCGGCAGGCACGATGCCCGAGGTCACCGCTGTTCTCGAGGTGGACGGCGAGCCGATCAAGCTCCGCAAGGTGCTGCGTGAGAAGTGGGAGAAGCCGCGCGGTTCGTCTATCGAGCGCTACGCCGGTGACACGCGCGACTACTACATCGATGATGTGCCGCTCGCGGAAAACGAGTACAAGCGCCGCATCGCGGAGCTGATCGACGAGCAGCAGTTCAAGCTGCTGACCGACGTCTGGGCGGTGACGAGCAAGATGCACTGGAAGGACCGCCGAACGCTGCTCGCCGAGATCTGCGGCCTGCCGGAGGACAAGCAGCTGCTTGCGGCTGCACCGCAGTTTGCTGAGCTGACCGAGAAAGTCGGCCGCCGGACGGTGGACGAGTACAAGTCCGTGCTGATGAAGCAGCGCAAGGACATGAACGCAAACCTCAACACCCTGCCGGTCCGCGTGGACGAGTGCAGCCGCATGGTAGCGGAGCTGGAAAGCCTTGACTTCGCGGCGGCGCACAGTGAAAGCGACCGTTTGCAGGCCGAGCGCGAGCGGGTGCAGGGTGAGCTTGTGAAGCTCACGAACAACACCCTTGCTGCGCAGGCACGCAACGAGCTGGGCGCACTGCAAAATCAGCTCCGAGAGCTGGAAGCAGAAAACAACGCGCATCTTGCCAGCCAGCGCGTGCCGGTCGAGGACAAGACCGACGAGCTGCGCCGTGCGCTTTCCGAACGAAAGCAGGACGTTGACCGTTTGCAGAGAACCATTGACCATGAAAAGCAGTACATCGCGGACGGCGAAACCCGCCTGAACGATTACCGCGCCCGCTGGCGTGCGATTGACACGGAGGAGTTCACGGAAACCGTCTGCCCGACCTGCCATCAGCCGCTGCCGGCAGAGCAGATTGCCGAGGCACACGAAGCCTTTGCCGCCCATCAGCAGCAGCGCAAGGACGCGCTCCTTGAGGACAGCAAGCTGGTCAAGCAGGGCATTGCAGCCGCACAGGAACGCCTTGCGAATGCGGAAACGGCGCTGAAATCCGCACAGGACGAGATGCGGAAAGCGCAGATTGCCCTTGACGGATATACGCCGCCGGTCATCATCGAGCCGGAAAACCTGCCGGACTACGACCGCCGTGGGAGCGCCATTCAGACACTTATCGCGGACGCAGAAAAGCGGCTTGACCGCTTGTCCGGTGATACCGCAGCGGAAAAGACTCGTCTGGAAGCCGAGCACGCCGAGCTGACGCGCCGCAAGCTGGAAAGTGATGCTGTGCTCGCCAAGGAGCAGACGCTCGCTGATACGCGCCGCCGCATTGCTGAATTGCAGGCCGAGCAGCGTACTGCCGCCGCCGAGATCGAGCAGATGGACAGGCTCATCGCCATGTGCGAGGAGTTCACGCGCTACCGCGTGCAGGCCATCACCGAGAGCGTCAACAGCAAGTTCCGTCTGACGCGCTGGCGGCTGTTCACTGAGCTGGTCAACGGCGGTCTGGTTGACTGCTGTGAGCCGATGGACAGGAACGGCTCGACGTTCGACGGCACGAACAACGCCATGAAGATCAACATCGGCATGGACATTATCGACACGCTTTCCGTACATTTTGGCCGCCGCGTGCCGCTTTTCGTGGACAACGCCGAGAGCGTCACGCAGTTACAGCCCATCGGTTCGCAGGTCGTGCGGCTGGTGGTGTCGGAGCAGGATAAGGAGTTGAGAATCGAATGAGCCTGAAAGCAAAACGCAAGGTCGTGAGCAGCATTCCGCCGATGGACGGCGGCACTTATATGGGTGTTTGCGTTGCGGTCGTTGACCTCGGTCAGCAGTACAAGCAGTTCGAGAAGCAGAAGCAGGGCAAGTACGCCGAAGAATGTATGTTCATCTTCGAGATACCGGATGAGCGTGTCGAGGTGGACGGCGAGGACAAGCCGCGCTGGCTGTCGTCCCGCCGGTACACAGTTTCGCTGCATGAGCGTGCGGCACTGTTCCAGATGCTGACCGCGTGGCGCGGCAAGGCGCTGACCGATGCGGAGCTGGATCCGGCCGGTGACGGCTTCGACCTGATGCAGATGGCGGGCGTTCCGGCAATGCTGAGCGTGACCGTCACCGAGAAGGACGACGGCGGCAGGTACAACCGCATTGAGGCGGTAACTGGTTTCCCGAAAGGGATTCCCGCGCCGCAGCCGGAGAGCGAAATTCTCGTGTTCGATGCGGACGATCCGGACATGGAGGTGCTCGGCAAGCTGCCTGAGTGGGTGCAGGACATCATCCGCAAGTCCACGCAGTTCGCGGACAACGCACCCGAGGAAAAGGTCGATATTCCGCCCGAAGAACCGGAAACGCCGCCTGACAGCAAAGGAGCGTGCCCGATTTGACGTTTACATCACTGGCGAGCAGCTCCCGCGGCAACGCCTACGTGGTATCGGACGGCGAAACCACGCTGCTGTTGGAGTGCGGACTGACGTTCAAGGAGCTGCAAAAGCGGCTCGGCTACGGCGTGGCGGGCATTACCGCCTGTTTGGTGTCGCATGAGCACCAAGACCACGCGAAAGCCGCCGCGCAGCTGCTCAAGAGCGGAGTTCCGGTTTACATGAGCGAAGGCACAGCCGCCGCCCACAAGGATGCGATGGACGCGGCAAACCTCATCAAGGCAGGAGAGGTGCTGCGGTTCGGACACCTGACCGTCGTTCCGTTCCGCACCCATCACAATGTAGAGGAGCCGCTCGGATTCCTTATTGAGGACGGCCGCACGAAGGAGCGGCTGCTCTGGGCGGTCGATACCGCCAATCTGGGCGTCACCGCTGACCGGCTGACCTATATCGCCGTCGAGTGCAACTACGAGGAAAGCCTGCTGAACCGCAGCGACCGCATTCCCTCGGTGCTCAAGGAGCGCATCCGGCACAGCCATTTCGAGGTGAATGACGTTATCAAATGGCTGCACAAGCAGGATCTCAGCGGCGTGCTCACTATCTGGTTGCTGCACCTGTCCGCTGGCAACAGCAGGGCAGAGGCATGGCAGCGGCGGTTTGAACGGGAGTTTCCGGGTATCACCATTCGGATTTGCGAGGAGTAACTATGCGTAAGAAATTATGCCTGACCTGCGCACAGGCTTTACAGAAACGTGCAGACATCCGATATACCGGCAAACGGACACGGATGGATATGTGCAGCGGCTGCCACAGCAAAATGCTGGTGACGGAGTACATCGTACCGGATGAACCGGTACCAATTACACCGAAACCGGAGCCGAAATCTGCTGCTGTGCAGTACAAGCTGGGCGAAAAGCTGACTATGACTGTTGCAGTCGATAACCGTACCGCCGGTGCAATCCTGCGCTATGCGGAACGCTGGGCAATCGAGCCTGGCGAGGTTATTGACAGTCTGATGAGATTCTACAAGCGCGCAATGAAGGAGAGGTACAACCATGAGCAACTTTAATAACACCGGCGAAGTCAAGGAGATCAGCATTCTGGATATGATGAATGGCGCGATCGGTGAGCGCGCGGCCTACGAGCTGACGCGCATCATGAAAAACTGCCGCGACCTCAACACTGAGGCGAAAAAGGCGCGGACGCTGACCATCAAGCTGTCCATCGTGCCGACCGAGAACCGCGACAGCGTGGCGGTTCGCGCAGAGGTGAGCAGCAAGCTGGTTCCGGTCAAGCCGATCGACGGCGCACTGCTGCTCGGCGGCACAGATGCGGAACCCATCGTTATGGAGTACACGCCGCAGGTGCCCGGTCAGCAGTCGTTCGACCCGTCCGTTGACACCGAACCCAAGGTCGTCAAGCTGGCGTAAATCAATAGGAGGATATTCAAAATGATCAAGGAAGCACTGGAATATATCGTAAACCTTTCGGCTCCGCATCTGGAGTTCCGCAATGGCAGCCACTATGCAGACCGCACGCTGCACCGCATTCCGAACGAGCTGACGGCATCGCCGCTGGCGGTGCATACGCTTTCGGCGGTGCGCGACTACATTGAGAGCGGCGCAGATGAATGTGCCGAGGATGAGGACAGCATCGGCCGCCGCTTCGTTATCCACGTTGCGGATTACGACAGCGTGTATCTGTACCGCGAGCTGAACAGCGACAAGGCACGTGAGTGCCTGCTGGAAGCCGAGTTGTCCGCACCGGCGTTCCCGTTTGGCCGCTGGCTGGGCGTGGAGGAGTTCATCATCAATATGCAGACGCATTTCGTGCCGACCGAAGTCCGCGACACGCTGGTGCAGCTCATCAGCACGGTAACGACCGAGAACGGCGTATCGCTGGCGGATGACGGCATGACGCAGCGCGTGACGGCCCGTAGCGGTATTTCTCTTGTGAAGCAGGTGAGCGTGCCGAACCCGGTTGTACTGGCGCCGTACCGCACCTTTACCGAGGTCGAGCAGCCGAAAAGTCCGTTTGTGTTCCGTATTCGCCAGACCGGCGATGATGTGCAGGCGGCACTCTTTGCGGCGGATGCGGATGCATGGAAGCGTGAGGCTATCGCAAATATCCGCGACTGGTTCGAGCAGCACATTCCGCAGGATCTCCGCGAGGACGTTATCATTCTGGCGTAAGCAGGCAAGGCACAGGGCGGCAATCCCGCCCTTCCTGCCCTGAAAACCGGAGGTGATACTACGGGCAGAAATTGTAAAGTTGCGTTGGACTGGTGGCCGAGAGATATAGGGCTGTTCCGCGATCCCAAGCTGCGAAGTGTGCGGCAGGAATTCGGCGTGCTCGGGCCATATATCTATGAGTGCCTGCTCGACATCGCCTACGGCGATAAGGGCTATTACATCAATTATTCCGGCCGAGGGCGTGAAGACGTTCTCTGGCAGCTTTCGGAATACGTTGCCGGGCGGTACGCCGTGCCGGTGGAGACAATTGCGAACGTGATCAACCGTTTGGTGGAGTGTGAACTTTTTAGCGACGGCCTGTACAAGCGAGGGTTTATCACGTCGAAAAGAATGCAGATGAGTTATTTCATTGCCACGCTGGGACGCAGCGGCGTGCAGATTAACTTTGACATCTGGCTGCCGACCGAGGAAGAGATGCGAGAGAAAAACCCGAGCGGCAAGTCTTTTGTGCTGCAATCCTTTATTTCTTGGCGAGAAAAACATATAACTGGGCAAGAAACGGCCGTTTCTCAGCCGGAAAGTACACACAGTACAGAACAGGACAGCACAGGAGAGAACAGTATAGTACAGCACAGCAGAGAACAGCAGAGCAGTGCGCCGGCGAGCGCTCTGGCTGATGAGCTGGAGGAGCTGCTGGGGTGTAGATTTGATAAAAATTTCTGTCTGGAACTGGCACGTCTGCAAAAGCTGGGTATGCAGCAGGAAGTGTTTTTAGACGCTGCGCGGCAGACCAACGATAAGACACCGAGGAGTCCTGCGGCGTACTTCCGCACCGTGCTGCAAAGCTGCGAGAGGGATGGTATCCTGACGGCGGCAGATCTCGGCGCGACCAGGGCGAAGCCGATCGAGCAGAGCAGACCAAAGCAGGCGGACGACGGCGGCTATCTCAGCCCGGCGAACCTTCACGGCTCGAGCTGCGAGCAGGAAAACGCGCCGCTCGCGGACTGGGAGGAGGCATGGCTTGCACAGAAGGCGGAGATCAGAAAGAGACGCCAGGAAGCAATCGAACGTGGGGAAGAAGTGGACTGAGGAGGAGAACAACCAATGGCAAAATGTAAATTCTGTGGGCAGGGCGTGCGGACTGCACCCGTGTTCCATCCGGCCTGCTGGGAGCAGCGGGCAA
>ERZ772900.2013-NODE-2013-length-16516-cov-4.224531_pt1 | contig 16516 bp, 15 predicted proteins | sample MGYA00512124_ERZ772900 | MGnify/ENA primary metagenome ERZ772900 (study PRJEB29015, sample SAMEA2737716) | human gut metagenome | biome: human gut; feature: human-associated habitat; material: faeces | place: China | collected 2012 ... | reverse complement strand
GGGGGGAGAGCTCTCCCCCCGCCCTTTTCAAACAACCAACTCTCTGTGTGTGATTTCTGTTTCTCTGCGCCGGTGCGCTGTCCCTTCTGAAAAACTATTGTGTCCCGAGGTTATGTATTATGAGTAAAACAAACAAAGAAAAGCTCCCGGATCTAAACCGGGTGCCCTTTAAAACGCGGGTCAGACCTTATCTGATCGTGGCCCCCTCCCTCATCATCACCATCGGTATCATGGTCCCCTTCGTCATGGCCATCTGGTACTCCCTGACCAACTTCTCCTTCAAGCTGCCTGCCCACAAGTTCATCGGTCTGACCAACTGGGTAAACGTGCTCTCCTCCGGCAGCACCTGGAAAGCCATCTGGGTCACGCTGCTCTATGGTGTCGCCTCCACCGCGGTGGAGATGGCCCTGGGCATGGGCGTTGCCATGCTGCTCAACAGCCTGAACAACCGCTTCTCCAAGATCATGCGGGTGGTGCTGATCTTCCCCCTGATGGTGGCCCCCGTCACCGCAACTATCGTTTGGCAACTGATGTTGAACAGCTCCGCCGGCATCGTGGAGAAGCTGTTGAACGTTTTCAATGTGTATAATTTCCCCTGGGCTTCCAGCCCCAAGACGGCCATGATGACCGTGGTCCTCATCGACGTGTGGGTGAACACCGCCTTCGTCATTCTGCTGGTGCTGGCCGGTCTGCAGTCCCTGCCCAAGTCCCCCTTCGAGTCCGCCAAGATCGACGGCGGCAGCAACTGGTTCAACTTCCGCAACCTGACCCTGCCCATGCTGCGGCCCAGCCTGTACATCGCCCTGCTGTTCCGTCTGATGGCGGCCCTGCAGGAGTACGCCGTCATCTACGCCCTGACCAAGGGCGGCCCCGGCGACGCACTGATGTCCCTGTCCCTGACCGCCTATCAGCAGGGCTTCAAATTCCAAAAGTTCGGCGCGGCCCTGCCCTATATCCTGATTTTGTGGCTTATCATCAACGTGGTGGCCAAGGAGATCGTAAAACGTCAGCGGGCCGCCCAGAAGCAGGCCGCCGGTCTGGACGAGTAAGGAGGGAATGTCAAAATGAAAACGCAGAAATTCCGTCTTTCGCGGATCGTGATGAACTTCCTGCTGCTGGTCTATGCGGTCTTCGCTATCTTCCCCCTGATCTGGATGCTGCTCATCTCCTTCAAGTCGGACACCGAGGTGTTCACCACCACCTTCCTGTTCCACCCCACCCTGAGCAACTACGCCGCGGTGCTGCTGGAGTCCAACTATGTGCAGTACATGAAGGACAGCCTGATCGTGGCCGGCGGCTCCGTGCTGGTGTCTGTGGTGGTGGGTATCCCCGCCGCCTATGCCCTGGCCCGGTATAACTTCAACCGCAAAGAGGACCTGGCCTTCCAGATCCTGTCCTTCAAGTTCGCCCCCGAGATCCTGGTGGTGCTGCCCCTGTTCATGATCTATCAGAAGATCGGCCTCTATGATACCTATCTGGGCCTCATCTGGGTGTATCAGCTCATCTGTATGCCCCTGCTCATCTGGGTGGTCCGGGGTTATTTCGAGGACATCTCCGTGGAGATCGAGTATGCCGCCCAGGTGGACGGCTATACCTGGTATCAGATCTTCTTCAAGATGCTGATGCCCCTGGTCAAGCCCGGCATCGTGGCCGCTGCCCTGCTGTCCTTCATCTTCGCCTGGAACAGCTTCACCTTCCCCCTGATCCTGGCCAGCTCCAAGGTGCAGCCCATCACCGTGGCCATCACCAAGTATCTGGGCACCGACACCGCCCACTATGGCCAGCTGGCCGTGGCGGCCACCGTGTCCGCAATACCCGCCATCGTGTTCGCGCTCTGCATCCAGAAGCATCTGGTGCGCGGCCTGAGCTTCGGCGCTGTGAAGGGATAAGGTGCGATTATGGCAAGAATTCAACTGGAAAATGTGAAGAAGAAGTTCGGCAAGGTGACCGCCCTGGACGGCGTGACCATCGACGTGAAGGACAACGAGTTCTTCGTGCTGTTCGGGCCCGCCGGTGCAGGCAAGACCACCATGCTCAACTGCATCGCCGGCATCACGCTGCCCGAGGAGGGCCTGATAAAGTTCGACGGGGAGATCATGAACCTGGTGGACCCCGCCCACCGGAACGTGGCCATGACCTTTGAGAACTACGCCCTGTACCCCCAGATGACCGTGTATGACAACATGGCCGCAGCCCTGCGCAGCAATCTCTATAAGACCGACGAGGCCACCATCAAGGAAAAGGTGTACAAGGCCGCCAAGATCATGAAGATGGAGAACCTGCTGGAGCGCCTGCCCAGCCAGCTGTCCAACGGTCAGAAGCAGCGTGTGGCCATGGGCCGCAGCCTGGTGCGCAACCCCAACGTGTTCCTGATGGACGAGCCCCTGGCCCACCTGGATGCCAAGCTGCGCAACTCCATGCGCACCGAGCTGAAGAAGATCCAGGCCGATCTGGGCTCCACCTGTATCTACGTGACCCACGACTTTTTGGAGGCCATGGCCCTGGGCGACCGCATCGCCATTGTCAAGGAGGGCCGCATCGTTCAGGTGGGCTCCGGCGACGAGATCTATTACCTGCCCTGCAACAAGTTCGTGGCCCAGCTGATGGGCGAGCCCCAGATCAACATCATCGCCGGTAAGATGATGGTAAACGGCAGTCAGCGCCAGTTCGTCATCAACGTCCTGGGCCAGGAGGTGGCCCTCCCCATGCCCGAGGATGCCCCCCTGTTCGCCAAGCTGGACCAGCTGGGCGAGGTCTCTCTGGAGATGGGTCTGCGGCCCCAGAACATCGCCTATCGCTTCGAGCCTGCCGAGGGCTATTTCAAGGCCACCGTCTACAGCTATGAGAGCATCGGCAACAAGTCGGTCATCGTGGCCGAGTGCGGCGGCTATCAGGTGCGGATGATCGCGCCCAACGGCCTGCATGTGGACATCGACCAGGCGGTCTATGTCAAGCCCGACGTGGGCCACGCCATGTTCTTTGACGGACAGAGCGAAAACTTTGTCGGGCGCTATGCCGAGGCGGATTACCGCGCCCTGGCCAACGAGGAGGCGTAAGTTATGGCTGGTTTGACGTTAAGCCATCTCTACAAGAGATATGAAAACAGCGGCAAGAAGAAAAAGACGGTGAACGATTTCGCCGTAAAGGACCTGAACCTGGAGTGTGAGCAGGGCGAATTCGTGGCCTTTCTGGGCCCCTCCGGCTGCGGCAAGACCACTACCCTGCGGATGATCGCCGGTCTGGAGGACATCACCGACGGCGACATCTACATCGGGGACCGCCGGGTGAACGACCTGCACCCCAAGGACCGCCACATCGGCCTGGCCTTTGAGGACTACGCCATGTACCCCCCTCTGACCGTGTATGACAATGTGGCCTTCAACCTGCGGGCCAAGGGGGTGGACAAGGCAGAGATCGACCGCCGGGTGCGGGAGATCGCCCCCCTGATGCAGATTGACGACCTGCTGGACAAGATGCCCGTCAAGCTCTCCGGCGGCCAGAAACAGCGGGTGAACATCGCCCGGGCCATCATCCGCGAGCCGGAGCTGCTGCTGATGGACGAGCCCCTGTCCCACCTGGACGGCAAGGCCCGCCAGGCCATGCGTACCGAGATCAAGCGCATGATCCACAAGATCAAGTGTACCACCGTCTATGTCACCCACGACCAGCTGGAGGCCATGTCCCTGGCCGACAAGATCGCCGTCATCAACTTCGGCGTGCTCCAACAGTACGGCACCCCCGCCGAGGTGTATGACGACCCCGTGAACGAGTTCGTCGCCTCCTTCATCGGCGACCCCCCCATGAACATTCTGGAGACCACCACCGTGAAGATCGGCAACGACTTCTTCTTCACCTTCCAGGACAGCGACCTGAAGATCGCCGTGCCCAAGCGGTATTACAGCGTGGTAAGCGACGGCTTCCGGTGCAAGATGGGCGTGCGTCCCATGGACGTGCTGGTGGGCGGCGCGGACTCCCAGGGCACGCCTGAGAAGATCACCACCTTCGAGAACCTGGGCGACGAGCGGCGCATCGGTATCAGCGTGGGCGAGTCGCTGCTGATGCTCATCACCGCAGACGAGACCCGCTACCGCGCCGGGGACATCATCAAGCTGGAGGTCCGGGGGGACAAGACCCACCTGTTCGACCTGGAGACCGGTGCCCGCATCAAAGAGAAGTAAGGAGCAAGTGTTATGACGACTTTTGCCACCGTTTTATCCGTAGTCATCCTGCTTGTCCTGGCCTGGCAGATCTGGGGCTCCATTTGGAACATCATTGCGATCTTCCTTGGCCTGTTCAAGGAGTAATACATCTGACAACGATCTGCAAGGGGTCCCGGTCTCCCGGACCTCTTGCAGATTTTGTCCCATTTCAGCCTGTTATGGGCTGAACCAGACCGATCACCCGGTTTAGAAAACAGCAAAGAGGGATTCTTTTGTATCAACATTTTGAATATCGGGCCGTCATCGACCTGATCCACTCCACCCGCCCCCTGGTGATGGACCGGCACAAGGCCGGGGACATCACCCAAAAGGGCCGGTCCGACTTTGCCACCGCCGTGGACTATGAAGTACAGACCTATCTGCAGGAAAAGCTCCATGCACTGTATCCCCACATCCAGTTTTTCGCCGAGGAGAACCACATGCAGAACGTGGACCCCGCCCGGCCCTATTGGATCTTAGACCCCATCGACGGCACCACCAACCTGATCCACGACTGCCACCAGAGCTGCGTAGCCCTGGCCCTGTGGGACGGGGAGAAGCTGGTGTTCGGCTGCTGCTATAACCCCTTCCGGGACGAGACCTTTGCGGCCGAACTGGGAAAGGGGGCCTATCTCAACGGTCGGCCCATCCACGTCAGCGACATGAGCGAGATGGAAAAGGCCCTGGTCATCGTGGGCACCTCCCCCTATGAGCGGGAGAAGACGGACCGGGTGTTCGACATGGTCAAGCGCATCTTCCAGCGCAGCGCCGACATCCGCCGCCTGGGCAGCGCAGAGCTGGATCTGTGCTGGGTGGCCTGCGGCCGGGCGGACTGCTATGTGGAGTATAATCTCAAGCCCTGGGACTACGCCGCCGGGAGCGTCATCCTGCACGAGGCCGGGGGCAAGCTGTCCGACTGCACCGGGCAGGAGCCCAAGCTGCCCTTCAACAGCGACATCTGCTGCTCCAACGGCCTGCTCCAGGCGGAGTTTTTGGACATCGTCCAAGGCCGGACTTAAAATTCCCCAATAAGGGAGGAAACGACTGTGAAAAAGTATTTAGGCGTGGAGCTGGGCTCCACCCGTATCAAAGGTGTGGTCATCGACCAGCGCTTTGTCCCCGTGGAGTCCGGGGACTTTGAGTGGGAGAGCACCTATGATAACGGCATCTGGACCTATGACCTGGCCGATGCCCGGGAGGGCCTGTGTCAGGTACTCTCCCAGCTGAAGGACCGGGAGGGTCTGTCCGCCGCCGGCATCTCCGGCATGATGCACGGCTACCTGGCCTTTGACAAGGACTGGAACCTGCTGGTGCCCTTCCGCACCTGGCAGAATACCATCACCGCCGATGCGGCGGAGCAGCTCACAGAGCTCTTTCAGTTCAACGTGCCCCAGCGGTGGAGCATCGCCCACCTGTATCAGGCCATCCTGAACGGCGAGGCCCATGTCAGCCAGATCGCCCACATCACCACCCTGTCCTCCTACGTCCACTATATGCTCACCGGAGAAAACGTGGTGGGCGTGGGCGAGGCCTCCGGCATGTTCCCCATCGACAGCGCCACCGGCAACTGGAACGAGGAGATGCTGAAAAAGTTCGAGCAGCTCACCCAGGACCAGCCCTGGAACATCCGGGACGTGCTGCCCCGGGTACTGCTGGCCGGGCAGGACGCGGGACGGCTGACGGCAGAGGGCTCTGCCTGGATAAAGGGCCTGCTGCCCGTGGGCCTGCCCTTCGCCCCCCCGGAGGGCGACGCGGGCACCGGCATGGTGGCCACCAACGCCGTGGCCCCCCGCACGGGCAACGTGTCCGCCGGTACCTCTATTTTTGCCATGGTGGTACTGGAAAAACCCCTGAGCAAGGTCTATACTGAGATCGACGTGGTCACCACCCCCTCGGGCAAGGACGTGGCCATGGTCCACTGCAACAACTGCACCTCCGACATCAACGCCTGGATCGGCCTGCTGCGGGAGACTTTGGGCCTGTTCGGCTGCGACGTGTCCGCCGGCGAGGTCTTCACCAAGCTCTATCAGAAGAGCCTGGAGGGGGAGGCCGACTGCGGCGGCGTGCTGGTGTATAACTACATGGCCGGCGAGGGCATCACCCATCTGGACGCGGGCCGTCCTCTGGTAGTCCGCCGGCCGGACAGCCGCTTCACCCTGGCCAACTTTATGCGCAGCAGCGTCTATGCCGAGATCGCCACCATGCGCCTTGGCATGGACATCCTGGCCGAGGAGCAGGTGAAGATCGACAGCATGACCGGCCACGGCGGCATTTTCAAGACCCCGGGCGTGGCCCAGCGCTATCTGGCCGCCGCCTGCAACGCCTCCATCACCTGTATGGAGACCGCCGGAGAGGGCGGCCCCTATGGCATCGCCCTGCTGGCCGCCTTTATGGACGAGCATCAGCTGCCTCTGGAGGAGTTCCTGCGCCAGCGGGTCTTTGTCAGCGCCAAGATCACCACAGCTCAGCCCGACCCCGCCGAGGTGGAGGGCTTTGCCCGCTATCTGGCCGCCTATGACAAGGGGCTGGACGTGGAGCGCACCGCAGTGGAAAAAATCTGACAGGGAGAGATCACCTTGGGAAACAAGAACTATCACATCGGCCTGTATGAAAAGGCCATGCCCTCCTCCTTGAACTGGGAGGAGAAGCTCAAGTGTGCCAAAGACTGCGGCTATGACTTTGTGGAGATCAGCATCGACGAGTCCGACGCCCGCCTGGCCCGGCTGGAGTGGACCGCCCAGGAGCGTGCCCAGCTGCGGGAGACTATGCAGAAGATCGGCGTGCCCATCCGCAGCATGTGCCTGTCCGGCCACCGGAAGTATCCCTTCGGGGCCAGCGACCCCGCCGTGCGCCGGCGCAGCCTGGAGATCATGGAAAAGGCCATTCAGCTCTCCGACGACCTGGGCATCCGGGTCATCCAGCTGGCGGGCTATGACGTGTACTATGAGGAGGGGTCTGAGCAGACCCGGAAGGACTTTGCCGACAACCTGAAAAAGGCGGTGGAGATGGCCGCCGTCCACGGGGTGGTCCTGGGCTTTGAGACCATGGAGACCGAGTTTATGAACACCGTGGCCAAGAGCATGAAGTATGTCGACCTCATCGACAACCCCTATCTGGGCGTCTATCCCGACGTGGGCAACCTGACAAACGCCGCTAAGACATACGGCACCAGCGTGCTGGACGACCTGGAGACGGGCCGGGGCCACTTAGTTGCCATGCACCTGAAGGAGACCGTCCCCGGTAAGTTCCGGGAGATTCCCTTCCTCACCGGCCACGTGGACTTCCCCGCCGTCATCCGCAAGGGGTGGCAGCTGGGGGTGCGCCGCTTCGTCACCGAGATGTGGGACACCGGCAAGCCGGAGTGGAAAGCGGACATCTGCTTCGCCCATGACAAGATGAGCGAGATTTTGGATACGATGGAGTGAGCGCTATGCTGGAAGAACTGAAAGAAAAAGTATGCCAGGCCAACCTGCTGCTGCCCAAGTATGACCTGGTCACCTTCACCTGGGGCAACGTCTCCGGCATCGACCGGGAGAAGGGTCTGGTGGTCATCAAGCCCTCCGGCGTGGAGTATGACACCATGACCGCCGAGGACATGGTGGTGCTGGACCTGAAGACCGGCGAGCGGGTGGAGGGCCGCTATAAGCCCTCCTCCGACACCCCCACCCACCTGGCCCTGTACCGGGCCTTCCCCGATCTAGGGGGCGTGGTCCACACCCACAGCCGCTGGGCCACCAGCTTCGCCCAGGCGGGCGTGGGCATTGCGGCCATGGGCACCACCCACGGGGACTATTTCTACGGCGAGATCCCCTGCACCCGGAAGATGACCGAGGAGGAGATCCACGGGGAGTATGAGCTGGAGACGGGCAACGTGATCATCGAGACCTTCCAGGGCAAGGACCCCATGGCCATCCCCGGCGTGCTGGTCCACAGCCACGGCGTGTTCTCCTGGGGCACTGACCCGGAGAACGCCGTCCACAACGCGGTGGTCATGGAGGAGGTCGCCTTTATGAACTACCACGCCCTGATGCTCAACCCCGGCCACGGCCCCATGCAGCAGGTCCTGCTGGACAAGCACTATCTGCGCAAGCACGGCAAAAATGCCTATTACGGCCAGGGCTAAGTAAATCCCTGCCAAATCAGAGAGGGCAAGCGCCCCGGCGCTTGTCCTCTCTTTCGCTTCTCTCCCACCAACTCAACCAAAGGAGCCTGCCCCATGTATCAGCTGAAAAAGGTCTATCTGGAGATCACCAACGTGTGCAATCTGCGCTGCGCCTTCTGCCCCGGCACACGCCGCCCCCAGGGCTTTCTGTCCCCGGAGGACTTTTCTGTTCTGGCCCAAAAGCTGCGGCCCCACACGGAATATCTCTACCTCCATCTCATGGGGGAACCCCTGCTCCACCCCCAGCTGCCCCGGCTGTTGGACCTGGCCGCCGGACTGGGCTTTCAGGTGAATCTCACCACCAACGGCACCCTGCTCCCCCAGCGGGCCGGCCTGCTGTGCCAAAGCCCCGCAGTGCGGAAGGTCAGCATCTCCCTCCACTCCTTCGAGGGGAACGAGGGACAGGGGCAGCTGCTGCCCTATCTGGACAGCTGCATCGCCTTTGCCCGGCGGGCCGCCCAGGCGGGCAAGCGGTGCGCCCTGCGACTGTGGAATCTGGACGGTGAACACACCCAGGGGGCCAACTCCTGCAACGAACGGATCCTCCGCCGGCTGGAGGAGGTCTTCCCCCGGCCCTGGAAGGAGGGCTGGCAGGGCACCACCCTGGCCCCCCGGGTCTATCTGGAGTGGGGTGAGCGGTTTGAATGGCCCGATCTGAACGCCGACGACCAGGGGCAGTCCGGCTTCTGTCAGGGGCTGCGGGACCACATCGGCGTGCTGTGGGACGGTACGGTGGTCCCCTGCTGCTTAGACCACGAGGGGGACATCCCTCTGGGCAGCCTGTATGAAAGCAGCCTGGAGGACATCCTGTCCTCCCCCCGGGCCCGCGCCATTTACAACGGCTTCTCCCAGGGCCGGGCCGCCGAGGAGCTGTGCCGCCGGTGCGGCTATCGCCGACGCTTCTCCAAATGACTGCGGACCTTTGGAAAAGCAGGATTTTCTACGTTTTTTCTATGGGCTGTCCCCTTGTCAGCATAGGAAAAACGCAGTATAATATATGTGTTGCGTTATGCGCCGGATAAGGCAAATCCGCTCAGGCGGTTGCGAATCCCGGCCTACGGAGGTAACATATGGTAAAAGCGATCGTGGGCGCCAACTGGGGCGACGAGGGCAAGGGCAAGATCACCGATATGCTGGCCGAGCAGTCCGACGTGGTCATCCGCTTTCAGGGCGGAGCCAACGCGGGCCACACCATCATCAATGATTATGGCCGCTTTGCTCTGCACATCCTCCCCTCCGGCACGTTTTATCCCCACATCACCAACATCATCGGCAACGGCGTGGCCCTGGATGCCGCCAAGCTGGTGGCCGAACTGAAGTCCATCACCGACCAGGGCGTACCCGCCCCCAACCTGATCGTGTCCGAGCGGGCTCAGCTGCTGATGCCCTATCACGTCCTACAGGACGGCTATGAGGAGGAGCGCCTGGCCGGCAAGGCCTTCGGCTCCACCAAAAGCGGCATCGCCCCCTTCTATTCCGACAAATATGCCAAGATCGGCATCCAGGTGTGCGACCTGTTCCACGAGGACCGGCTGCGGGAGCGTCTCACCGCCGCCGTCACCCTGAAGAACGTGCTGTTCGAGCACCTGTACCACAAGCCCGCCCTGGATGTGGACCAGCTGATGGACCAGCTGCTGGCTCTGCGGGAGCAGCTGCGCCCCTATGTGGGCGACGTGGTCAGCTTTATCCACGAGGCCCTGGCCCAGAACAAGACCATCCTGCTGGAGGGCCAGCTGGGCTCTATGAAGGACCCCGACCTGGGCATCTTCCCCATGACTACCTCCTCCCACACCCTGGCCGGCTTCGGCTGCGTGGGCGCTCCCGTGCCCCCCACCGCCATGGAGGATGTGATCTGCGTCACCAAGGCCTACTCCTCCTCTGTGGGCTCCCACACCGAGCCCTTCGTCAGCGAGGTCCTGGGCGATGCCGGGGACGAGCTGCGCCGCCGTGGCGGCGACAAGGGCGAGTTCGGTGCCACCACCGGCCGTCCCCGCCGTGTGGGCTGGTTCGACGCTGTGGCCACCAAGTACGGCTGCATGGTCCAGGGTGCCACTCAGGTGGCCCTGACCTGTCTGGATGTGCTGGGCTATCTGGACGAGATCCCCGTGTGCGTGGGCTATGACATCGACGGCCAGATCACCGACAAGTTCCCCACCACCCCCGACCTGATGCGGGCCAAGCCTGTGTTTGAAAAGCTGCCCGGCTGGAACTGTGACATCCGGGGCTGCACCGACTATGATGCTCTGCCTGAGAACGCCAAGCGCTATGTGGACTTTTTGGAGGCCCACATCGGCCACCCCATCACCCTGGTCTCCACCGGCCCCAAGCGCCACGAGATCACCCACCGCACCACCAAGCTGTAATCATGTTTCACACGCCGGGTGCCGTTTCGGCATCCGGCGTGTGTCCATAAGGAGAACGCCATGAAACGTAAACTTCTGTCCGCTCTGCTGGCTCTCAGCCTCACCTTCTCCCTGTCCGCCGCTCCCGCCGCCGCCCTCACCCTGGACGAGGCCCGGCAGCTGCTGCGGGACCACTATGTGGACCAGATCCCCGAGAGCGTCCTGTCCCTGGACTCCCTGGATGAGATACTGGCTGCCCTGGGCGACCCCTACACCTATTACATGACCGCCGAGCAGTATGAGCAGTTCACCCAATCTGTCAACGGCGAGACCCTGGTGGGTGTGGGTATTACGGTGCAGACCGCCTACGACGACGGCTTTTTGGTCTTATCGATTCTGCCCAACTCCCCCGCCAAGGAGGCCGGACTCCAGGCCGGAGACCGGATCATCGCCGTGGACGGCGTGGACATGACTGCCACCAGCGACGTGCGCAGCACCGTCACCGGCAAGGAGGGCTCCACCGTCACCCTGACCATCCGCCGCTCCGACGGCCAGGTGAAAGAGTTCACCATGCAGCGCCGGACGGTGGTCGTCCCCATCGTCACCTATGACAAGCAGGGCAGCGCCGGGGTCATCGAGTGCATCAGCTTTGGTGACTCCACCGGGGACACCATCGAAGAGGCCCTCACCAAGCTGGAGCCGGAGGTGTCCGCCTGGATCATGGACCTGCGCAGCAATCCCGGCGGTGACAGCGACGCCGCTGCCGTGTCCGCCGGACTGTTTGTGGGCAGCGATATCATGGTCTATTTCCGGGACGCCAACGGCAACTATCGCTTTGTGGGCACCACCCAGTATTGCCCCGACCTGACGGACAAGCCCCTCATCATCCTCACCAGCGACTACTCCGCCAGCGGGGCCGAGCTGTTCTCTGCCGATGCCCGGGACTTGGGCTTTGGCATCGCCATCGGCCAGACCACCTTTGGCAAGGGCATCGCCCAGATGATCTACAACAGCTCCAACACCGAAAAGCTGTTTGACGACGGGGATGCCATGAAGATCACCGTCTATCGCTTCTACTCCCCCGACGGCGCCACCAACCAGTGGATGGGCGTGATCCCCACTCTGGTGATGTCCAAGGAGAATACGAAAACCGCCGCCATGCTCCTCACCCAGCCGGAGCCCAGCCGCAATGCGGGCTATTATAAGCTGGAGCTGGCGGGCTGGACCTTCTATATCAGCCGGGACGAGGCCCTGTCCGGGGACAACCGGGCCGCCTTTACCGAGCTGCTGGAGGCCCTGCCCCCCTCCGCCGCCCTGTACGAGGGGGAGCGCAACAGCGGCTGGAACGCCGTCACCCCCGCCAAGCTGGCCGACGAGCTGGGCCTCAGTTTCCACGCCCGTACCTTTGCCGACACGGCGGACAGCCCCTTCTCCACCGAGATCGATACCCTGAGCACCTTCGGCCTGCTGGAGGGCTATGAGGACGGCACCTTCCGCCCCGAAGCGCCCATCACCCGGGCCGAGTTCTGCGCCATGCTGGCCAATGTGCTGGGCCTGCCCGAGGGACAGAACCTGTCCTTCTCCGACGTGGCCGACGACGCCTGGTATGCCAAGGCCGTGTCCGCCATGGCCGCCCGGGGCTTTGTCTCCGGCATGGGGGACGGGACCTTCCGCCCGGACGACACCATCACCTATGAGCAGATGACCGCCATCCTGTCCTCGGTGGCCGTGTGGGCCAGCATGAAGGCCGAGGAGCTGAACAGCAAGACGGACATCTCTCTGGCCGACGTTCAGGATTTCTCCCCCTGGGCCCAAAAGCCCGCCTGGATCATGGACCAACTGGGCGCTTTAGTTGGCGACCTCCGGCCCCAGGACCTGGCCACCCGGGAGACTGCCGCCGGGATGCTGTACGCCGTGATGAACAGCCTGCACATGCTGTGGCAGTGAGCACTTCTCTTATTTGACCCCTCCGGTCCCCCCCACTGCGGGCGCGGGCCGTGTGATTTCAGAAAGGATATGACAACTATGACCAAGATCGACATTATCTCCGGCTTCTTGGGGGCCGGCAAGACCACCCTCATCAAAAAGCTGCTGGACCAGGCCTTCCGGGGCGAGAAAGTGGTCCTCATTGAGAACGAGTTCGGCGAGATCGGCATCGACGGCGGCTTTTTGAAGGACGCCGGGGTGGAGATCACCGAGATGAATTCCGGCTGCATCTGCTGCTCTCTGGTGGGCGACTTCGGCGCAGCCCTGAAGAAGGTGCTGGACGACTATGCCCCTGACCGCATCATCATCGAGCCCTCCGGCGTGGGCAAGCTGTCCGACGTGATCGCCGCCGTGGAGGGCGTGCAGAAGGCCACCCCCGCCCTGCACCTGCACAGCTTTGTCACCGTGGTGGATGCCACCAAGGCCAAGGTGTATATGAAGAACTTCGGCGAGTTCTTCAACAACCAGGTGGAGCACGCCTCCGCCATCCTCCTCTCCCGCACCCAGAACATGGACCAGGCCAAGCTGGATGCCGCCGTCCGCCTGCTGCGGGAAAAGAACCCCAAGGCCGCCATCCTCACCACCCCCTGGGACCAGCTGACCGGCGCGCAGATCGTCTCTGCCATGGAGGGCGGTCACTCCCTGGCTGAGGAGCTGATGGAGGAGATCGCCCATGAGCACCACGAGCACGAGCATCACCACCACCATGACCATGACCACGACGAGCATGATCACGAGCATGAACATCATCATGACCACGGGGAGGGCTGCACCTGCGACTGCTGCTGCGGCCACGACCACCACCACCACGACCATGATGCCGACGAGGTGTTCACCTCCTGGGGCCGGGAGACCGCCCGTAAGTACAGCCGCGAGGAGCTGCAGGAGGCCCTGTCCGCCCTGGCTATGACGGAGGACTATGGCTATATCCTCCGCGCCAAGGGCATGGTGCCCTGCGAGGACGGCCAGACCTGGCTGCACTTCGACCTGGTGCCCGAGGAGTTCCAGATCCGGGAGGGCGCCGCCGACTACACTGGCCGTCTGTGCGTCATTGGCTCTGACCTGAAGGAGGACCAGCTGGAGAAGCTGTTCCTGCTGGCCTGAGGTGACGCGCCATGAATAACGATCCCCGTATCCCCCTATATCTCATCACCGGGTTTTTGGACAGCGGCAAGACCACCCTGCTTATCGACACCCTGGAGATGGACTATTTCAACGACGGCCAGCGCACCGTCCTGCTGATGTGTGAGGACGGCGAGGTGGAGTATAACGCCCAGTATCTGGCCGAGCGCAACTGCCGTCTGATCCCCATCGAGGACCAGAGCCAGCTGAACACCGCCTTTCTGGAGGAGATCGACCGCCGCTATCAGCCCGAGCGGGTGCTGCTGGAGTATAACGGCATGTGGCCCATCCAGCTTCTGCGGGACCTGAAGCTGCCCAAGAACTGGGGGCTTTACCAGGCCATTGATGTCATCGACGGCACCACCTTCGAGATGTACCGCAGCAACATGCAGTCCATGATCATCGACATGGTCACCGAGGCGGACATGGTCCTGTTCAACCGCTGTAAAGAAGATATGCCCCTGTCCGGCTGGAAGCGCTCCATCCGGGCGGTGAACCGCATGTGTCAGATGGCCTTTGAGGACGAGAACGGCGACGAGCTGGAGGTGGAGGACATCCTCCCCTATGACCTGGAGAGCGACCACATCGACCTGGAGGACCCGGACTACGGCATCTGGTATCTGGACATCCAGGAACACCCGGAGCGTTATGTGGGCAAAACGGTCACCTTCACCGCCCAGGCCATGGTGGGTGGCCGGGTGCCCAAGGGCTGCTTTGTCCCCGGGCGCAACGCCATGACCTGCTGCGCCGAGGATATCCGCTTCTTCGGCTTCCTGTGCAAGTATGACAAGGCCAAGAGCCTGAAAAAGGGCGAGTGGGTCAAGGTCACCGCCGAAGTCCGCTGGGAGCAGGCCGCCGTGTACGACGGCGAGGGCGTGGTCCTCTATGCTCAGTCTGTCGAGCCCGGCCAGCGCCCCGAGGACCCCCTGGTATATTTCGTATAATCTTTCCACAAACTTTCGGAATATGTGCAAAAATCCCGCCGGTTCAGCTGAACCGACGGGATTTTTCTCGTCAAACCCATATTAGCCCACAAACTTGTTCCAATAGCCCATCACAAAGATGAACAGGACGATCAGGGGTAGGATATAGCTAACGTACAGGCGGACACCATTGGGGAACTTCAGGCCGCTGCCGGTGTTGGCCTCGCTGAGAAAGTTCTTCCAGCCCCAGCCCTTGCTGCTCACGCAGAACAGCAGATAGACCAGGGAGCCCAGGGGCAGCAGATTGTTGGAGATGATAAAGTCCTCCAGGTCAGACACGTTGCTGCCCGGACCCATGGGCTGGAATTCCGCCCACAGGTTAAAGCCTAGCACGCAGGGCATAGACAGCAGGAAGATGGCAATCAGATTCACCGCCACGGCCTTCTTCCGGCTCCAGCCCCACATGTCCATGGCAAAGGAGATGATATTCTCGAACACGGCGATCACCGTAGACATGGCCGCGAAGGACAAAAACACAAAGAACAGGGCCCCCCACAGCTGTCCCAAAGGCATCTCGTTGAAAATGTTGGGCAGGGTGATGAAGATCAGGGACGCGCCCTGGTCCGGGGACACCCCAAAGGCGGAGCAGGCGGGAAAGATGATCAGACCCGCCACAAAGGCCACAAAGGTGTCCAGAATGCCGATGCGCAGGGCCTCGCCCCCCAGGGCATACTGGCGGTCGATATAGCTGCCGAACACGGCGATGGCCCCGATTCCCAGGGACAGGGTGAAGAAGGCCTGGCCCATGGCGGCAAAGACGCTCTCCCCCAGCCGCCACTTGCCGTTGGCATCGTACATCAGGTTTTTGAAGTTGGGCTGCAGATAGAACTTCAGGCCCTCAGCGCCCCCCTCCAGGGTGAGGGAGCGCACAGCCAGCACGGCCATGATGGCCAGCAGACAGAGCATCATCACCTTGGTGATGCGCTCCACGCCGTTTTGCAGGCCCTGGAGACACACGCCCATGGCGATGAGCACCACGATGGCCATAAACAGGGTCATGATCCCCGGCTCGCCCATGAGCTGACCGAACTGTCCGGCCACCCCGTCGGCATCCAGGCCCACAAAATCGCCCTTGGCCATTTTCAGGCAGTACAGCAGCAGCCACCCGGCGATGACGGTGTAGAACATCATCAGCAGATAGTTGCCCGCGATGCCAAACCAGCAGTACCAGTGCCACTTGCTTCCCTTGGGCTCCAGCACGTGGAAGGAGCGGGCAATGCTCCGCTGGCTCCCACGGCCCACGGCCAGCTCCATGACCATCACAGGCAGGCCCAAAATGATCAGGAACAGCAGATAGATGAGCACAAAGGCCCCGCCGCCATACTGTCCTGTGATATAGGGGAACCGCCACACATTTCCCAGCCCGATGGCACAGCCTGCCGAGATCAGCAGAAAGCCCATCCGAGAGGAAAAGGTCTCTCTTTTCTCCATAAGAAATCAAACATCTCCTCTTCTTGTTCCCGCAGCCAGACTGCTTCTTTCAAACGCTATCCGTGCCGCGATGCCGGTATATTTTACATGAGTTTGACCATTTGGTCAATCTTTTTCTGGATTTTTGTTGGTTCTGCCCTCTATTTTGCGCAAAACAGGGCGCTGTCCCCGGGTTCAGGGGGCAGCGCCCTGTCTATGCTCTCTCAGGTCTGATCCGGCTCGGCGAACAGGTCGCCGCAGGACTTCAGGTCCACCTCGGGCATCAGCTCCTCCCCCACCACCTGGAGCATC
>ERZ772900.2010-NODE-2010-length-16534-cov-3.072820_pt1 | contig 16534 bp, 10 predicted proteins | sample MGYA00512124_ERZ772900 | MGnify/ENA primary metagenome ERZ772900 (study PRJEB29015, sample SAMEA2737716) | human gut metagenome | biome: human gut; feature: human-associated habitat; material: faeces | place: China | collected 2012 ... | reverse complement strand
CAGATTATCTGGACGAAGAGGGATGTCTTCATTGTGGCACCTGTGGAAAAAGAAAACAGATGAAAGTCAGTCTGATGGGTTTTGAGCATGTAGTGTCCTGTTTGTGTGAATGCGAGGTAAAAGCCAGGCAGGAACTTGATGAGAAGATGCAGCGGGAAGAAGAACAGCGGCAGCTTTATCAGAGAAAATCCGTCGGACTTCGGGAAAGAAGATTCTGGGAATGGAAATTTGAAAATGACAATGGAAGCAACCAGAAGATACTAATCGCCAGGCAGTATGTAGAAAACTGGACAGATATGAAGAGAAAAAATGTAGGATTGCTTTTGATGGGACCGGTTGGAACCGGGAAGAGCTTTTTTGCAGGCTGTATTGCAAATGCACTTTTGGAACAGGGAGAACGTGTCATGATGACAAACTTTTCCAGGATTTTAAATGAAATGACCAGCTATCAGGCAGATAAGAACCAGATTATACAAAATCTTGTGGATTATCCGCTGCTGATTATTGATGACTTGGGAATAGAACGAAATTCCGAGTTTGCTTTGGAGCAGGTCTATAATGTGATAGACAGCCGCTATTGTAAAATGCTTCCGCTGATCATAACAACGAATCTGGGACTGAATGAAATGAAGTCCACAGATTTGGATACTGCCCATCAGCGTATTTACAGTAGAATACTTGAAATGTGTGTTCCCATCTATTGTGGTGGAGAAGATAAGAGAAAAGAAGAAGGGACAGAAAAACTCGTACAGGTGCAGAACCTGATTACCGGTTAATCTGTCTTTTTTCATTAAAGGGGGTGATTGCCATGATTACAGATCTGGACAGCAGTTAAATCGCTGAAAGGAGGGAAAAGTCATGCAGGAAGAGGTAACTCAGAAAACGGTCACGTTCTGCATTCGGACTACCAAAGTAACAGCAGATTTATTGAAAAAGGTTCTTGCTGCTTATCTGCGTCATCAGAAGCAGAAATCGGTAGAGAAGAAAGCGAAGAAGAATCAGCCGAAACAGGGAAAGGTCACGGTAAAAGAGCTGGCAAAACAGAATGCCGGGATGGTCAATATCGAGATCACGGACAAAAATATCAAGTCCTTTGAACGTTATGCCAGAAAATACGGGATCAATTATGCTCTGAAAAAAGACAAGAGCAAAGAGCCGCCGGTTTATCTGGTATTTTTCAAGGGACGTGATCAGGATGCCCTCAATGCTGCTTTCCGTGAGTTTTCCCAGAAACAGATTCAAAAAGCGAATAAACCTTCCATTCATAAGCGTCTTGCAGCTTACCGGGCAATGATGCCAAAGAAGACGAAGGACAAAGTAAAGAGCCGACATCAGGAACAGAGCCGATGAAGAAACAAAACGGCAATAATCTGATGCAGAAGTGGAAGAATAAAGCTGGGGTCAGGCTGTCCGCCCTGGATAAAAAGAAACTGGTTCTTACAAATCTTCCCTATGTTCTGACCGCTTTTTATGCGAACCGGGCATCATGCTTATACAGGAGCAGTCCCGGAGAAGATATAGGGAACAAACTGTTATATGCGATGGAACATGCAGATCGGATCTTTGCGGGTTTTCTGTTAAGTTTTGACCTGAGAGATCTATTGGTTGGAGTTACTGTCGCAGTTATTTTGAAACTATTGGTTTGGCAGAAACAGTCAGATGCAAAGAAACTCCGGAAAGGAATCGAGTATGGTTCAGCCAGATGGGGAAACGCTGAGGATATTAAACCTTATATGTCGGAAGATCCCTGGATGAATATTCCATTAACAGCAACAGAAGCATTGACTATGGAAAGTAGACCTAAACAGCCAAAGTATGCAAGAAATAAAAATATAGTGGTCATTGGCGGCAGTGGTTCCGGAAAAACTCGATTTTTCGTTAAGCCGTCAGTCATGCAGATGAACTGTTCCATGGTCATTACAGATCCGAAAGGCACTCTGATCGAGGAGTGCGGGAAGATGTTAGCAAAGGGACCACCTAAGAAAGATAAGAATGGAAATATTATGAAAGATAAATCAGGAAAAGTGGTACACGAACCATATGTGATTAAGGTTCTGAATACTATCAACTTTTCCAAATCGCTTCATTACAATCCATTTGCTTATATACGGTCTGAAAAAGATATCCTGAAGCTGGTTACAACAATTATTGTTAATACCAAAGGCGAAGGGGAAAAAGCTTCCGAAGATTTTTGGGTGAAAGCAGAGAAATTGCTGTATACAGCACTGATTGCTTTTATCTGGTATGAAGGAGATGAAGAGGAAAAGAATCTGAATACCCTTCTGGATCTTTTGAATGAAAGCGAAACCCGTGAAGAGGATGAAACTTACCAGAATCCAGTGGATATGATGTTCCAGGAACTGGAAGAAAGAGATCCGCAGCACTTTGCGGTCAGACAGTATAAAAAATACAAAATGGCGGCTGGCAAAACTGCCAAAAGTATTCTTATTTCCTGTGGTGCGAGGCTGGCACCATTTGATATAGCAGAACTTCGTGAGATCATGTCTTATGATGAAATGGAACTGGATAAGATTGGGGACAGGAAGACAGCCTTGTTTTTGATTATGTCCGATACAGATACAACCTTTAACTTTGTGATTGCCATGTTACAGTCACAGCTTTTCAATCTGCTTTGTGACAAAGCAGATGATGAATATGGTGGAAGACTGCCAGTTCATGTGCGTGTCATTGCTGATGAGTTTGCCAATATTGGACAAATTCCTCAGTTTGACAAGCTGATTGCAACCATCCGAAGCAGGGAAATCTCTGCTTCTATTATTTTGCAGTCACAGAGTCAGCTAAAGGCAATGTATAAGGATAGTGCAGATACTATTCTGGGTAACTGTGATACCACACTATTTCTTGGAGGAAAAGAGAAAACTACCTTAAAGGAAATGAGCGAGCTTCTGGGTAAGGAAACCATTGACCTGTATAACACTTCGGAGACGAGGAGTAATCAGAAGTCTTTTGGATTGAATTACCAGAAAACAGGCAAACAGCTGATGACAGAAGATGAGATTGCAGTCATGGATGGAGGAAAATGTATCCTGCAGATCCGTGGTGCCAGACCATTTTTCTCGGACAAATATGATATCACGAAACACAAAAACTATCGGCTTCTTGCAGATGAAAACGAGAAGAACCGGTACAAAGTTGAGAAAGAGTTAAATCCGCAGTACACACCGAAATCTGAAGAAGAGGTGGAAGTAATTCATGTAGAACTGTCGGAGTAACCTTGGGAATGAACGAAAAATAATGAGGAAAGGAATAACTGACATTAGGTGCGCCGGCTTTTTAGTCGGTGTTTTTTCATTCCCGTAAACACCTGAAAGAAGTCAGTTTTGGTGAATGTATATGGCATTTTTTAGCAGTGCAATTACAACTTTAAAAACTCTTGTAGTCGCAATCGGCGCAGGTCTTGGCGTGTGGGGTGTCGTAAACCTTCTGGAAGGATATGGAAACGACAATCCCGGTGCTAAGAGCCAGGGCATCAAACAGCTGATGGCTGGTGCCGGAATCATGCTGCTGGGAACTACCCTGATTCCACAGCTGGCAACATTGTTCTCTTAAGAGGAGTGGTAGATGAACACCATCATTGAGAGAATTACGGAAGCGATAAAGGATATCCTGATCGGGCTTATCAAGTCCTGTTTGGATAACATGTTCACGTCTGTCAATGAGCAGGTGGGAACCATAGCCGGGCAGGTGGGACAGACACCGCAGGGATGGAATGCCGGAATCTTCAATCTGATCCAGAACATTTCCCAAACGGTGATTGTCCCCATTGCGGGACTGATCATCACATTTGTCCTGTGCTATGAACTGATTACGATGGTAACGCAGAAAAACAATTTCCATGAATTTGAGACTTACAACATTTTCCTCTGGATCTTTAAGGCGTATGTAGCCATTTATCTGGTGACGAATACGTTCAATATCACGATGGCGGTCTTTGACGTTGGCCAGCATGTGGTCAACAATGCCGCCGGAGTAATTTCCGGAAACACAGCAGTGGACGCATCGGAAGCAATCACAAGGATTGTGGATGCACTGGAAGATATGGAACTGGGGGATTTGTTCTTGTTATCCATGGAAACGCTGCTGATCAGTATTACCATGCGGATTCTGTCGATCATTATAACCGTTATTTTATACGGAAGAATGATAGAGATTTACCTTTATACTTCCATAGCACCAATTCCGTTTGCCACCATGACCAATAAGGAATGGGGCAATATCGGAAACAACTATTTAAAAGGCTTGTTCGCACTGGCATTTCAGGGATTCTTCATGATGGTCTGTGTGGGAATTTATGCAGTTTTAGTAAATGCAATGACCATATCCAGTGACCTTCATGCAGCAATGTTTTCAGTAGCGGCTTATACCGTGATTCTTGCATTTTCATTATTCAAGACCGGAAGCCTTAGCAAATCAATATTCAATGCCCACTAACGGGCAGGAAAGGAGCACATACATGGCGTATGTACCAGTACCCAAAGACCTTACAAAGGTCAAAACAAAAGTAGCGTTAAATCTGACAAAGCGGCAGCTGATTTTCTTTTCACTTGCCGCAGTTGCGGGAATTCCGTTTTATCTGTTCATGAGAAAACCAATCGGTTCCAGTATCGCAGCCATCCTGATGGTAACGATCATGCTTCCGTTTTTCTTCATGGCAATGTATGAAAAAGACGGGCTTCCCTTTGAAAAAGTGGTGGCAAATATCATTCGACAGAAGTTTATCTGTCCGGCAGTAAGACCATATAAGACAGAAAATTTTTATCAGGAGATTTCCACCCTTGTAAAAAAGGAGGGTGTGCCGGATGGCAAAAAAGACAAAGCAGGAGGCTCAGCAGGAGCGTCTGTCCCTGGCGGAAAAAAGAAACCGTCAGGAAAGAAGAAACAAAAAAAGCAGAAAAGAAAGAGAACAGGAAAAGCGTAGGAAGAAGCAGGAACGGGACCGCAGGAAACAGAAAAACATTCCTACAACAGCACAGCAGAGTATTCCGTATATTCGGATGCTGCAGGATGGTATTTGCCAGGTGACAAAGACCTTTTTCTCCAAGACGATTCAGTTTTATGACATCAACTATCAGCTTGCTTTAAATGAGGATAAGACCACGATATTTGAAAATTACTGTGATTTCTTAAATTACTTTGATTCTTCCATCAGTGTGCAGCTGTCTTTTATCAATCAGCAGGTGGATGTGGCAGAATTTGAGAAAAGCATTGACATTCCGGATCAGAACGATGACTTCAATGCCATTCGTGAAGAGTACCGTACTATGCTGAAAAATCAGCTTTCCAAGGGAAATAATGGTCTGGTGAAGACAAAGTATATCACTTTTGGAATTGAAGCAGAGAGTTTGAAAGTAGCAAGACCAAGGCTTGAAAGAATCGAAACAGATATCTTAAACAACTTTAAGGTTCTGGGAGCACAGGCACATTCCTTGAATGGTCTGGAAAGGCTGGAGATTCTGTATCATGTGTTCAACCAGGATCGGATCGAACCATTTAAGTTCCAGTATAAGATGCTTCCGGAAACCGGATTAAAGACCAAAGATTTTATTGCACCGACTTCCTTTAACTTTTCCAAGAATCAGACATTTTTGATGGGAAGAACGATGGGAAGTGTGAGTTACCTGCAGATTCTTGCACCGGAGCTGACAGACCGGATGCTTGCAGATTTCCTGGATGTGGATGACAGCATCAATGTCAACATTCATATCCAGTCCATTGACCAGAGTTCTGCGATCAAGATGATCAAGAGTAAGATTTCAGATCTGGATAAGATGAAGATTGAAGAGCAGAAGCGGGCAGTACGTTCCGGTTATGATATGGACGTGCTTCCATCGGACCTTATAACCTATGGAGAAGAGGCGAAAAACCTGCTGGAAGATCTGCAGTCCAGAAATGAGAGAATGTTCCTTGTAACGGTTCTGGTTATGAATACCGCAAAGAAGCGTCAGAAGCTGGATAACAATATTTTCCAGGTGCAGGGAATCGCACAGAAATATAACTGTTCCTTAAAACAGCTGGATTATCAGCAGGAAGCAGCACTCATGTCCTGTATTCCGCTGGGAGTCAATCGGATTGAAATTCAGAGAGGGCTTACCACATCTTCAACAGCGATCTTCGTGCCGTTTACGACACAGGAACTGTTTCAGGAAGGGGAGGCTCTTTATTATGGACTGAATGCATTATCCAACAACATGATTATGGTTGATCGAAAACGTTTGAAGAACCCGAATGGACTGATTCTTGGTACACCAGGTTCCGGTAAGTCCTTCTCAGCAAAGAGAGAAATTACAAACTGCTTCCTGATCACAGAAGATGATATCATCGTCTGCGATCCAGAAGCCGAATATTCGGCACTTGTGCAGGCACTGCACGGGCAGGTGGTACGGGTTTCTCCGGTATCTGACCAGTATATCAATCCAATGGATCTGAACCTGAACTATTCCGAGGAAGATAATCCACTGTCATTGAAAGCAGATTTTATTCTGTCGTTGTGTGAGCTGATTGTTGGAGGAAAGAATGGACTGGAGCCGGTAGAAAAAACTATCATTGACCGTTGTGTGCGGTTGGTTTATCAGGAATATCTTGCCAATCCCGTACCGGAGAAGATGCCAATCCTAGAGGATTTATATAACCTTCTGAGAAAACAGGAAGAGCCAGAAGCACAGCGACTGGCCACTTCGTTGGAAATCTATGTTACAGGTTCTTTGAATGTGTTTAACCATCAGACAAACGTGGATATCAATAACCGCATTGTCTGCTTTGATATCAAGGAACTTGGTAAGCAGTTGAAAAAGATTGGGATGCTTGTCATTCAGGATCAGGTCTGGAACAGGGTAACAATGAACCGTTCTGCTCATAAGTCCACCAGATACTATGTGGATGAGTTCCATCTTCTTTTGAAGGAAGAGCAGACCGCAGCTTATAGTGTGGAGATATGGAAGAGATTCCGTAAATGGGGTGGTATTCCAACTGGCATCACCCAGAATATTAAGGATTTGCTGTCTTCCAGGGAAATCGAGAATATATTTGAAAATTCAGATTTTATTTATATGCTGAACCAGGCTTCCGGAGACAGGCAGATTCTGGCAAAACAGCTGAATATCTCACCAACCCAGCTGTCCTATGTAACCAACAGTAATGAGGGGGAAGGACTTTTGTTCTATGGAAATGTCATTATCCCATTTGTAGACAGATTCCCGAAGAATTCCCTCTATAAAATCATGACAACCCGCTTAGAGGAGACTTCTGAAGCAGGTTAAATCAAAGGAGAAAGCAATGGTACGAGCAATTTCATATGTATTAACTTTTAGTGGCGGTGCTGTATTTGGCATCGCTTTTCTCTGTTTATTACAGGCAGGGAAAGGGTATCCGAAGAAGGAGGAGTAATCAGTGGCAGAACAGAGAATGAAAGTCAGAGACAAGAAAGTCCAGAAGATGACCAAGGATGGTCTGGTGGAAGAAAACCTGACAGATAAATCTTCTGTTCGTGTCAGTAACCGTGTCGGTGATGTGCAGATGGGAAGAAAACAGGGGGAAAAAGAAGTAAGCCTTGTGGATAAGTCTTCCCGCCAGTCTGAACGGAGTGGGAAAAATATTCGACCCTCTGTGCAAAAATCCAGAGATGCACCGGAACTGATACGGACAGAGAAGCAAAGTGAGGATTTTGGACAGTGTAGTAAACAGCAAAATAGAAAAAGAATCCGTGCTGAAGTCGGAAAAGAATCCAGACTTGCAGAAAAATCCGAAGCCGGACAGTCAGGGAGACTGAAAGAAAAACGTGCTGATCTATCAGAAAACAGAGGAGACAGCCGGAGAAATCAGACAGGTGGCAGCAAAAAGCCAAAACAAAAACAACGTTTGAAGTTTGCTTATGAGGAAACTGGTGCTTCTGTGAAAAATGACAAAGATATGGAGAAATTGAACCAGATGGATACGGATGGAGTCAATTTCCGCCATCAGAAACAGAAAGAAAAAGCCAAAAAGTTTTCTTATGAAGAAGCAAGAAAGAAAAAGGAAGCAAAGCAGCATTCCAAGAAAGCACAGGTCTATCAGGCAAATGAAGGGGAAGCTCCTGGAAAGAAGAAATCCCGCTTGAAGTTTGGAGAAGGGGAATCTGTGAAAACTGAAAAAACTTCTGTTGTCAAGAAAGCAGGAAGTGCAACTTCCGCAGCATTGCACCGTGAGATCAGCAAAAATGAAGATGATAATGCGGCGGTAGAAGGTGCCCATAAGTTAGAAGAAAGCGGCGAAGGTGTTTACCGGCTGGAACAGAGAAGTGCCAGACGCAGGAAACAGAGGGCATCCAGAAAAAGAAGCAGACTTGAAAGACAGGAAGAGAAACAGGCACAGGCTGCATCCCATCAGGAGCAGAAGAAGCTGAAAAAACAGATTCAGAAGCAACAGATCAAACGGGATTATGCCAAAGCGAAGCGAAGTGAACAGACAGTAGGAACAGCTACAAAAGGTACGATTGATTATATCAAGAAGATTGGCGGCAAAGTGACCAACTTCTTTAAAGAAAACCGGAAGGTGTATATCAGTGTAGCAGTTCTGATCGGATTGATGTTTCTGATCATAACGAATGTCACGTCTTGCTCTGCAGTGTTTTTACAAAATGTGATCACTTATACCGGAACCAGTTATCTGTCATCGGATCAGGCAATCCGGGAAGCGGAACTGTATTACACACAGCTGGAAGCTAATCTGCAGGAGCGGATCAACAACATGGAATCGGAAGAACCGGGGCATGATGAGTACCGCTATGATATTGGTCCGATAGAGCATGATCCGTTTATCCTGATCAGTTACCTGTCTGCAAAATATGAGGAGTTTACGTTTGAGCAGGTGAAGCCAGAACTGGATGCGTTGTTTGCAGAGCAATACCATCTGACTACTGAAGCAGTGAATGAGACTGTGACAGAGACTGCGACAGTAAGGGTTGGAGAATCTTTGGGACAGGTTGTTACCAGTGGCTATTGCAACTGCCCAATCTGTTGTGGTATTTGGAGCGGAGGACCGACTGCCAGTGGAGCATATCCAACTGCCAATCATACCTTAGCGGTAGATGCTTCCAATCCGTTTGTACCAATGGGAACAAAGGTAGTTATGAATGGTGTCGAATATACCGTAGAAGATACCGGAGCTTTCGCAAGATACGGTGTACAGTTTGATGTCTATTATGACAGTCATGCGGCAGCATCTGCACATGGACATCAAACATGGGAATGTTATCTGGCAGATGATAATGGAAGCAATGAAGTGGAAGTGACCAGGACAAGAGATGTAGATGTGCTGAATGTCACCTTAAATAGTGGAAACCTGATGTCAATCTGTCAGGACAGGTTGGGATTTTTCCAGAAAGAACTGTTCAGTGCCTACAACGATACAAAAGGCAACTTGCAGATGTTTGCAACACCGGTTGATTTTAACTGGTATTCCAGTGTGACCAGCTATTATGGATACAGGATTCATCCAATATCAGGAGCAAATCAGCTTCATAATGGTATGGATATCGGAGCACCGGAAGGGACAAAAGTAATGGCAGGGCTGACCGGAACGGTTACAACTTCTGCTTATAACGACAGCTATGGCAATTATGTTGTGATCAAGGACAGTAAAGGCTATGAACTGCGGTATGCACATTTAAGCAGCCGGAGTGTATCTGCAGGAGCATCCGTCACGAAAGGTGATGAGATAGGTCTTGTAGGAAATACTGGAAATTCTACAGGAAGCCATCTTCACATTGAACTTCTGAAAAATGGAGAGCGGTTAAACCCGATCTTTTATCTGGAAACAGGAGAAGGGGCAGGATTTGGCGGCAATGAATATACCAGTGAAGCAGCACAGCGTTTGTTAAATGAAGCAGCGAGATATCTTGGGACACCGTATGTGTGGGGTGGATATTCGCCAAGTGGATTTGACTGTTCTGGATTCGTAAGTTACTGCCTGACACATTCAGGTGTAAGGAATACAGGAAGATTAACGGCACAGGGATTGTATGACATTTGTACGCCGGTATCTCAGTCAGAAGCACAGCCAGGAGATCTGATCTTCTTTACAGGTACTTACGATGCAGGAGTTCCGGTAACGCATATCGGAATCTATGTGGGCAATGGTCAGATGATCCATTGTGGACATCCGGTGCAGTATACGTCCATCAACTCTCCATACTGGCAGAGTCATTTCTATGGATTCGGACGATGGTAAGGAAAAGGGCGGTGTAACAGCCGTCCGGAAAGGAGAAGCGATGAAAAGTCTTGAAAAAGCAACGGCAGATTATGAGAAAGCCAAGGAAAAAATGGAAGCATCCAAAGCCAGATATGAAGCAGATTTAAAGCGTTTCAAGGCTGCGGAGATAGCAAAAACAGAAGCGGAAAATCTGGAAATTGTAAAAATTATCCGTGCAATGGATATGAGCATTCCAGAGCTGGAAGCTTTCAAAAAGAGAATGAAAAATGAACTGCCCGGCAGGGTAGAAATACAGAAGGAGGAAACAAAAGCCGATGATGAATCTGGAAAAAATGAAACAGAAGAAGAGAACAATTACTAAAAGCAGAGTAAAAAAGAGCTTGCTTGCTGCAACGACATTTCTTTGCCTGACAACACCTTTGCTCCAGACACAGACTGCTTATGCAGCTGAGAATACCACGCCTGCAATCACGATTGAGAAACCGGATGGCTGGAAACAGGGAGAAACAACCATTGCTGTTACGGTAGATGCCAGTCATATGCCGGAAGGTTTCTCAATAGCAAAGATTGAAGCAAAAGCAGGAAAAGATGGAAGCTGGCAGGATGTAACCGGAAGTGGAAGTATCACGATCACTGGAAATCAGACAGTGTATGTGCGTGTTACAGATGGTGAGGGGAAGGTCTATGAGCAGAATCGCTCTATTAAGTGTTATGACACGGAAAAGCCTACACTCTCTGCTTCCCTGACAGATGGTGTGCTGACGATTCAGGGGAATGATACAGTATCCGGGATTACTGCAGTAACAGTCAATGGCACCACTTATACAGACTTGAAGGATGGAATGCTGAGAGTGCAATTGACACAGAAAGATTTTACTACAAAACAGATTGAGATTACGGTAACAGATGGTGCCGGAAATACGTCTGAAAAGTATGTGTTACAGAATCCTTATTATGAATGGGCAAAGAAGCAGGCAGAGAAACAGAAAACTTCCAGTGACAGTAATGGTGCAATGGCAACCACGACCAGTGCAGATGCAACTGGGACTGAGAAAACAACGACTTCACCGCTTCCGCAGGATGCACAGGCTTCTGAGCCGACAGATGCAAAAGGAACTGTGGATGATCGGACAGTGACAGGTATTGAGGAACAGCTTAATAAAGAAGGCGAGACAGCAGATTCTGTTACTAAAACAGCTACGGAAGGCACAAAAGAGTTTTATACCATTTCAACTAAGAGTGGTAAGATTTTTTATCTGATCATCGACAATTCAAAATCTCAGGATAATGTGTATTTCCTTACCGAAGTCAGTGAGAAAGACCTGATGAACTTCACACTTTCTGATTCTGTGACACTTCCGGAAGTAGATATTGTTTATGCAGAACCAGAGAAACAGGCTGAAGAAGAAAAGCCGGAAACGACAGAGACAGATGAGAAAGATAAGGTAGAGGATGAAATTCAGATGCCAGAAGACAAAAGTTTGGCAGGGACTTATCTACTGATCGGATTGGTTGCTGTTGGAGCTGCGGCAGGTGGTTATTACTTGAAAGTCTACAAACCGAAACATGAATATGATGATGAAGATGAGATGGAAGAGGATGAAAATGAATCCGAAGATTCAGAGTCAGAAAAACGGGAGGTAGACGATGCAGATGAGCAGGAAGAACAGGAAAATGCAGGGACAGAAGTTTTGAAAGATGAAGATTTCAATGATGAGGTACTAGAAGATGAAGAAGAGGAGCAGGAGTAAATGAAATTAGTGATTGCAGAAAAGCCATCGGTTGCGATGGCACTGGCTTCCGTGCTTGGAGCCAGAACAAGAAAAGATGGCTACGTGGAGGGAAACGGTTATATCGTTTCCTGGTGCGTAGGACATCTGGTTGGATTATGTGATGCATCGGAATACGATGAAAAATATAAAAAATGGAGATATGATGATCTGCCGATTGTGCCAGAATGTTGGAAACATAAGGTATTGGAAGGTACGAAAAAGCAGTTTGGAATCTTAAAGAAACTTATGAGAGATTCCAAAGTAGATGAAGTGATCTGTGCCACTGATGCAGGACGTGAAGGTGAGCTGATCTTCCGTCTGGTGTATGAGCAGGCAGGATGTAAAAAGCCGATGAAGCGACTCTGGATCTCTTCCATGGAAGAACAGGCAATTAAAGATGGATTTGCGTCATTAAAAGACGGTTCGTGTTATGACAGTCTCTATCAGTCAGCTCTTTGCAGGGCAAAGGCTGACTGGCTGGTGGGAATCAATGCGAGCCGTCTTTTTTCTGTTCTGTATAACCAGAATCTGAAAGTTGGAAGAGTACAGACACCAACACTTGCCATGATCGTGGATCGAAATCAGAAGATCAAGGAATTTACCAAAGAGAAATATTATATGGCTCATATCAAATTTGACGATATGGATGCGGTCACAGAGAATTTTCAGAAAAAAGAAGATGCAGATAAAGTGGCTGCAGAGTGTCAGGAGCGCATGTGCGAAGTGGAGAAGGATGATGTGAAAGAGAAAACGGTCCGCCCTCCAAAACTCTATGATCTGACCACCCTGCAGAGGGAAGCTAACAGAATGTTTGGCTATACCGCACAGCAGACATTGGATGCTGTGCAGGAGATGTATGAGCAGAAGCTTGTCACTTATCCGAGAACAGACAGCCAGTATCTGACAGATGAGATGGGAGAAAGCACAGAAACTCTGATTCAGATGTTATTTGGGAAAATGCCTTATGCTGAAGGCCTGGAATATCAGCCGGACGTGAGTAAGGTATTAAATTCAAAGAAAGTATCTGATCACCATGCGATTATCCCAACCATGGAAGTAGCCAAAGCAGATATTGGTGAACTGAAAGAACGAAGCCGCAAGATTTTGTATTTGATCAGTGCCAGGGTTCTGACAGCAACTGCAGATCCTTATATTTATGAGAGTCATAAATGTCAGATTACCTGCAATTATCATACGTTTTATCTCAATGCAAAGAAAACAAAACAGGAAGGGTTCAAGACAATTGAGAAAAAACTGAAACAGTTCTTTGGAATCATTGCAGAAAAAGAAGAGCCGGAGTTGGATATCTGGGCAGGCAAGCATTATGGTCCCTGTGATTCTTTTGTATCGGAGCATTTTACACAGCCACCGAAACAGTACACAGAAGATACCCTGCTTTCTGCGATGGAACGTGCTGGGAACGAAGAACTGATCGAAGATACGGAAAAGAAAGGACTTGGTACTCCGGCAACAAGGGCAGCCATCATTGAAAAACTGATTCAGTCTGGTTTTGTGAAAAGGGAAAAGAAAAATTTGGTGCCGACAGATGATGGCAATGTACTGATTACGGTTCTGCCGGATGAGATTAAATCCCCGAAGATGACAGCAGAGTGGGAAATGGCATTGAATCACATTGCCCAGAATACAGAGACAGCAGATGAATTCCTAAATGGGATTACAGAGCTGATGCAGGAACTGGTTGCCAGGTATCAGGGGATTTCAGAAGAGAAGAAAAATCAGTTTCAGGGAAAGGCAAAAGGAGAAGTCATTGGCAAATGTCCCCGCTGTGGAGCAGATGTCAGGGAAGGAAAAGTAAATTTTTACTGTTCTGACCGGAAATGTGCTTTTACCTTATGGAAAAATGATAAATTTCTTGCAAGCCAGGGAAAAAAGATGGATAAGGTGGCAGCAAAGAAGTTCCTGTCTAAAGGAAAAATCCATTATAAGGATCTGGTATCCAGAAAAACAGGGCGACAGTATGAAGCAACTGTGGAGATGGTTGATCCCGGCGAGGGGAATGTGCAGTTCAATCTGATTTTCCCACAACGATAAGTAGTGTATTGCAGGCAGTCTAAGGACTGTCTGTTTTCATACAAATATTATGAAAGAGAGGACCTTAGCATGAAGAAAAAAGGTAATTTTAGAAAAGTAGTATCTGGCTTGCTGGCAGGCATGACAATGCTTAGTACAGTGTTATCTCCGATGACTGCATATGCAGCGGAGATTCAGCCAGAGAAAAAACCTCCACTTTATGAGGATGTGAAAGATTTTCTGGATGAAGATGAAGTGGTGACTGCCAAAGATTATGAAATTGAAACAGGCAGTGTATTTGATGTGAAATCAGACTACACAGGACTGGAAATCAAGGATGATAACAAGGTCAAAGTCACATTTGAGGAAGCAAAGAATGACAAGGATGAGGATTTTACGACAGATCATGCGGACACTTACAAAGCGGTCTATTATGTGGAACCGGTAAATCAAGAGCATCCGAAGTACCAGATCAGCCGAAAACTGATTGTGCGTGAGAAAGCAACAGAAGCTCAGACTGAAACTGCAGGGAGTGAAGCAGTGACCGAATCAGAAACCGCTGGCAGTGAACAGCAGACAGAGGAAGCGGAGGATTCAGAAGCAGACTCGGAGATTACCGATATTGACGCTGATGAATTTGATGATTTAGTAGAGCAGGCACAGAATCAGGATACCTATGATGAAGAATCAGGGTTAGAGCTTCATGATGTTTTGGAACAGGCAGGAGACGAAGGTGTGGATCTTGATGCTATGGAAGAGGGAGAGATTGCAACATTTGAAGCAGTTTCAGCTTATTCAGCAAGAAGTACACAGCAGGTAACAATTGAAAAAGGACCACTGTATAGATATGCAGATTATAATCTTGGAACCTATCTGACAGAGCCGTACTATATCAGCTACGGAAACGTCAGAGCAATTGCGTATTGTGTACAGCCAGCTAAGCCAGGACCTGGATCTGGAAATTATACAATTACAAAGATTGGAGACAATCAGGCGTTAGCAAAAGTGTGTTATTACGGCACAGATGCCGCAGGGAGCGAAAGCTTTTTTGCGAATAAACACACGGATTTTTCAGAAGGAAAAAGATTCATCATCATTCACATGGCTGCATCATATGCCAACGGAAGCAGTGATGCATTTTACGGAACCAATGCTACAGGAGAGGCTTTGGCAAAAGAACTCTATAATTATTGTGTGAATAAGCCGGAAATACCAGATGTAGCGATGTCATTTTCAAAGCCGGATGTAAAAGCTTATGTAGATAGAAATGTTCAGAGAACGGAGAACATTAAGTTCAACGCATCTTCCCAGCAGAAAATCACAATGGACTTACCAAAGGGAGTGAAGCTTTATAATGTATCTACTGGAAATGTAAGTGCGGCAGGTGCAAGCGTAACAATTGGAGGAGGAACCACGTTTTATCTCTCAGCTCCTCTGACACAGACAAGAGATGTAAGTGCTACTTTTTCTGCAAAAATGAAGGGAAGTATTACAAAAGATTATTCAGCATATAAATTGACTACGAATGCAAGTGTTCAGGATCTGGCATTTGTATTTGGAGAAGGTGTTGCTGATGAAAAATATGTAAGCTTAAAGGTCTCATGGATTGAACAGGCTACGATCGAAATCGTAAAGAAAGACGATACAGCGGATGTTAATCTTGCAGGTGCAGTATTCGGTGTATACAGCGATGAGGCTTGTACAAAGCTGATCATTCAGATGCCGGCAACAGATAAGAATGGAAAATCCTCTGTTACGATTATCAAGACACAGGATACCGTTTATCTGAAAGAAATCACAGCACCACAGGGATATGTAGTAAATGCAACGGCAACAAATGTAAAACTGGTAGCAAGTAAAACCTCATCGGTAACTGTGGAAAATAAGGAACAGCTGGCAGAGCTTACCATTTACAAAGAAGGACAGGTTCTTACCGGAGCAGATGTCAGTGAAAATGGAACGGTATTCCAGTATGAAAACCGCAGACAGAAAAATGCAGTGTATAACGTGTATGCCGGGGCAGATATCGTAACTGCTTATGGCACAAAAGTGTACAGCAAAGGTGACCTGGTAAAAGATAATCTGACTACGGGAGAGAATGGTTCTGTTACACTGAAGAACCTGCATCTTGGAAGCTATGTGGTGAAAGAAGCAAAAGCACCGGACAATTTCTATAACGGCAGCGAAGAAAAGCCAGTGACTCTGACTTATGCCGGACAGAATAAAGAAGTTGTATTTGCAGATGTGACTTTTAACAACGAAAGACAGAAAGCAGATGTTTCCGTAGTAAAACAGGATAAAGATACAAAGAAACCACTGAATGGCGGTATTTTTGCTCTGTATGCATCCGATGATATTAGAAATGCAGACGGAACCGTTGTTGTGAAAAAAGGAACACTGATTGAGAAAGCAACTACTGGAGCAGATGGAACTGCAAAATTCACAGCAGATCTTCCGATTGGATATTCCTATTCCGTAAAAGAAGATCAGGCGCCGGAAGGCTATGTAAGAAATACAGAAGATGT
>ERZ772900.1987-NODE-1987-length-16717-cov-7.869043_pt1 | contig 16717 bp, 16 predicted proteins | sample MGYA00512124_ERZ772900 | MGnify/ENA primary metagenome ERZ772900 (study PRJEB29015, sample SAMEA2737716) | human gut metagenome | biome: human gut; feature: human-associated habitat; material: faeces | place: China | collected 2012 ... | reverse complement strand
ACACCCCACTTGTTAGATAGTATATCATACTGTCTAACAAATGGGGTGCAGTTCATTTGCCCTTCGGTCCCTCTTTTGGAAGGGGGCGTTATTGGGGCGTATCGGGCTGGGCCTCGCCGGGGCGGTCAGTCAGCACCAGCTGCACCTGACGCCGCCGCAGGAATACCGTCAGCCAGCAAACCGCCATGACGATCAAGCCGCAGATGGTCATGCAGAGCCGATAGTCCAGCACCTCGCCCAAAGCACCGATGGCCAGCGACAGCACCGCTCCCGCCGCCGTGCAGAGCATGGACTCATAGGCATTGAGCCGAGCCCGCAGCCGGTCGGGGATGTAGCGCTGCACCGCCGCCTGCCGGATGGTGGCACTCTGGATGCCCAGAAAGCCGCAGACGGCTCGGTTCACCAGCATCAGGGGATACGGCAGCCACAAAAGACAGGTGTCCATCAGTTCGTAGGTCTGATACACCCCGAACAGGAAGCCGAATCGCTTTCGCTCCGGCAGGGAGTAGCGGTAGCGGACGGCGCCGCCGATGGTGCGCCCGGCAAACTCCGCCACGGAGAAGAAGGAGTACATGGCGGTGGTGAAGCCCGGCGCTGTGCGAAAGAAGGCGATGAGCAGGGGAGAATAGCCCATGGCCATGCCGTGGGTGACGGCCATGTACTCATAGAGGCCGTGGAGGCCGTGCTCCTGCCGAAGATAGGCGGCGGCCTCCCGGATGTCCCGCCACCAGGTTTTCAGGGACAGCAGCGGCTCTTGATCCCGGCGGCTCTCCTGCACATGGATGCGGTTTTCGATGAGGGCGGCCAGCACCGACAGTGCGCCTTGGATCAGCAGCAGCCGTCCCACGCCTAAGGTGTCGTACAGCAGCGCCGCCAGCGGCATCATGAGGACCTTCAGAATGGGATAGAGCATGGCGGAGACGGTGTAGGCCCGCTCCTCCTGTCCCTCCGGCAGCAGCAGGGGGTAGAAGCTGTTGTAGGCCAGCTCATCGAAGGCTGCAAGGCACGATACCAGCAGGGAAAAGGCCAGATAGGCGGTGTAGGAGAAGGCACTGTGCAGCAGGAACAGTCCCGCCCCGGCGTAGCACAAGCCGTTGAGCAGGTCGCCCCACACCAGAAAGGGCTTGCGGGGCAGGCGATCCATCATGGGGGCGACGACCAGCGGCAGCAGCACCATGGGGATCAGCTGAATGGCCACCACCAGCGCCGAGGCCAGAGTGCTGCCTGTCTCGTCAAAGACCAGAAAGGACAGGGCGAATTGACTGATGATGCCGCCGGCAGCGCCCAGCGTCGTGGCGGCGGTGATGCGGGTAAAATTCCGTGTCCAGAGAGTTTGTTTCATAGCGTTCACCTCACTGCTATGATTATCCCACAGCTGCTTACAAAAGAAAAGGGGGTCATCGTGGGAAAGTTATTCCCGTGATGACCCTCTTAATGGGGCAAAAATGCTATTTTACAGGAAACTCCTCCAACAGGCGGCAGGCTTGACGGTACTGACGGTTGGCCTTGTACCACGCCAGCACCCACGGCAGGTGGAAGCGGGTGAAGCCCATAGGATATGTGTCTCGCAGACGCTGGAAGCAATCCAGAAGTTGGGTGCCGTAGGTATCGTCGTGGAGGTAGTCCGGGTGCTCCAGCCGATAGCGCACCAGCGCCAGCATCCGCTGCTCCATTTCGCCGGAGGCCATAGGCTCCGCCTGCTGGACGGCGGTCAGCGCCTGCTCCCGATGGCCCAACTGCTCGTGGCAGATGGCCAGTTTGTGCAGGTCCAGAAAGCCGGGGCGGGGGAGGGAGGCAAAGTAGGGCAGGGCCTTTTCCGGTTGACCCAGCTCCAGTTGAGTGGAGGCAACATTGTAGCGGAGGGCAGACAAGCTGCCGGTATCCCTCAAGGCTTCTGCCAGACGCTCCGCTACAGAGTAGTGGGTCAGCATCTCCTCCATGCGGCCCAGATCCGAGTAGCAGTTGCCCATCCACGCCCGGCAGGACAGCATCAGGTAGGGGTAGCCGGCGTCCGATGCCGAGCGGTAGGCGTCCCGCAGCACCTCGATGGCGGCGGTGTATTCGCCCTCGGCGTAGAGGAACTCTCCGTAGTGGGCAGCCAGCAGCGGCAGCGGCTCCAGCCGCACCGCCTCCTCCCATCGGCCTTGCAGGCCTCGCTGTAAGGCCAGCTGCCGGGTGGAGAGAAAGGGCTCCCACTCCACCGGCAGAGGGCGCATCTCGTCGGCGTAAAAGGCATCCAGCAGCAGGGCATCCGCTGCCAGCGGACTGGATGCAAGAATCTCCCGCCGGGGCTGCACCAGCTGTTCATAGAGGGAATCGAAATTCGGGCTGCCGGAGAGCAGGGCCTTCCAGCAGGGCGCTAAGCCCTCCGGCTCCGGAGTCCAGACAAGACCCAGCCGGTGCAGCAGCAGCTCCGTCACCTCCGGGGAGGGGGCGGCCTTGCCCTGCTCGATCTTGGACAGATAGGAGGGGGCGCAGATGCCACGGCACAGACCTTCCTGACTCCAGTCCCGCTGAAGGCGGGCCTGCCGGATCAGCAGTCCGGCGATGTCGCCGCCCCTCATCCGATGAGGTCCCGCACAATGGCGCCGGCCAGCAGGATACCGGCGGTGGAGGGGACCCATGGCACACTGGCCGGGACGCTGCGGCGGCCGGGGGAGGGGGCCTCCAGCTGGGCAGTGGCGGCGGGCTGCTCCGGGCTGAACACCACCTTCAGGTGGCGGATGCCACGGCTGCGCAGTTCTTTCCGCATGACACGGGCCAGCGGGCAGCCGCTGGTCTGAGAGATATCCGTTACCCGCAGCAGGGTGGGGTCCAGCTTGTTGCCGGTCCCCAGCGCCGACAGGATGGGGATGCTTCGGTCCATGGCCTGCTGGATCAGATCCAGCTTGCAGGTCACCAGATCGATGCAGTCGGCAATGTAGTCATATCGGGCGGAGAAGAAATCCTCCCGATGGGCGGCGTCGTAGGTGGCGCAGATGGGGTGGATGACGGCGCTGGGGGAGATGTCCCGGCAACGGCGGGCGGTGACCTCCGCCTTGGACTGGCCCACGGTGGAGTGGAGGGCGCAGAGCTGGCGGTTGATGTTGGTGACGCTGACGGTGTCCTGATCCACCAGCGTCAGCTCACCTACGCCGGAGCGGGCCAGGATCTCGGCGGCATAGCTGCCCACGCCGCCCAGGCCGAACACGGCCACATGGGCGCTTTGCAGGCACTCCAGCGCCGGCTGGCCCAGCACCATCTCGGTGCGCAAAAACTGTTCGTGCATAAATAGGCTCCTTTGCTTCAAAGCAGTATCAAAAAAGACCGGCCGAGGCCGGTCTTTTTTGGAAATTCATCAGGCGAGGTACTTCATACCGGAGGTCTCGGTGGCGGTGATATCCTTCACGAGATCGTTGTTCCACTGGGTGTAGTCGGCGTTCTTCATGGCGTTGCGGACCTGCACCTGCCAATAGGGGGCGTCGGTACCCACAAAGTATATGACATGGTAGCCGGTGTAGCTGCCCTCGTTGTAGACGATGCCGGTGTCGCCGGGCTGACGGGACTCGTCGAAGCACCAGTCATTGAACTCGGTGACCATCTGGCCCTTATACACCTCGGTATACAGGCCGCCGTTGGTGTTGGAGCCAGTGTCGGAGGACAGCTCGTTGGCCAGCTCGGCAAAGCTATCCTCGGTTTTGGCACCGTCTTCCCACTTCTTCAGAGCGGCCTCGGCGGCCTCCTTCTGCTCGGCCTTGCGGGCGTCCAGCTTCTCCTGATAGTCGTCAGCCTTGCTGTCCAGATCGGAGGTATCCACCTTGAACAGAATGTGGCGCACGTCCACGGTGTTGTAGTCGTTGCGGCCACGGCTGTGGAACAGGACCACATAGTAGTTGTCGCCGCTCTCGATGAGGGTCAGATCACCCTCCTGACGCTCCGCGTTGAACACCCACTCGGTGACGGCGTCGCCGCTGTAGGTGCCGGTGGGACGGTCGGTATAGGTGCCGTTATCGTAGTTGCCGGCGGCCTTCTCCATCAGCAGACCGTTGCGGACAGCCTCCAGAGCGGCATTGGCGTTGGCGGAGGCAGCCTCCTTGGCGGCGGCGTTCTCCTCGTCGGTGGGTTCCACGGTGTTGCCGTCGGCATCCTTAGTGGAGTCGGCAGTACCCTTGAAGTAGATGTACTCGTAGTCGGCCACGTCGAAGTTGTTCTTGTGCTCGTTATAGTAGGTCTCCACTTCCTCGTCGGTGTAGGTGAGGCTGTCGATGTAGTCCTGCTGATAGTGGGAGGCCAGAAGGGTGTCCTTCAGAATGCTCTTGAAGGTGGACATCGTCATGTTGTTGCCGTACATCAGCTTCAGGTAAGCGCTGGTGGAGTAGCCGGCCTTCTTGGCGTAGGTGGAGAAGGTCTCCACGGTGCGGTCCACTTCCTTCTGCATATCGTCGTTGAAGGTCATGCCCTTCTCGGCGGCACCTTTCTTCAGCATGGTCAACTGGATAAGGCTCTTCTTAGCGGCGTCACGGAAGTAGGCGTCCCAAGTCATGTCCTCGCTGACACGCAACATCATCTTGGCGGTGTCGTTCAGGCTCTGCTGAGACAGGGAGGTATTCTTGTCAATGCCGTAGAGACTGGCATACTTGGAGTTGACGATACTGTTATAGGCATTGTGATAGTAGTAGCTGACCTCGGCGGCGGAATAGGACTCGCCCTCCACCGTGACGGCGGTGGTGCCACGCTGGATGATGTTGGAGTTCCACACCACCAGACCAATGGCGACCACCACAAAGGCGATGGCGATGATGGCATAGAGCCGGTTGGAGCGGCGCTCCTTGGCCTGCTCCTGAGCTTGACGGGCAGTCTTGGGATCCACAACGCCGCTGGCGGCGACCTCCTGCCGGTTCTTCTTTTCTCTTGATGCGCTCATAGTTGTTTCATCCTCTCAAAATAGGGGTCATTACGACCCGACTTCGTAAAGTTAATCGTAATTATACAGGAAATCTGTCTGCTGTGCAAGGGGGAAACGGAAATTATCCGGCCATAGGCCGAAAAAGCGGTCAGCTCCGGAGGTCTTCCGGAGCTGACCGGGCTTTTACCAGTTGTCCCGCCGGGCGTGGGGGCCAAGTTATAACCTGCACCGTTTCAGCAGGTGGGTTGTCTCCAGCGTGCTTCACCGCTTCCAACTTCCAGCCGCAGACGGCAGCCGGGAGGCCTGCGATCCACATACTGATCCGACATCCCCTATAACAAAATGTGAGGATAAAAAAGACCCGTCACATCCCTGCGGGACCTCGCCTTTCGGCGATGGTCTTATTATAACAGACCCGGTGGGAAAATAAAAGGGGGTTTTGCAGAAATGGTCAGGAATTTTATTCCTCGTCGGCCAGCAGCTGTTCCATGAACAGCTCGTAGATCTTCTCCAGCTCCGCTTCGTCATCCAGCGTGCTGAGCAGCTCCTCGCCGTTTTCCGTGACGGATTTCAGGATCACCAGACCATAGTCCTCGGATTCCTCGTCCGCCTCGTCCTCCACGGCGGGGAAGAAGGCCATATAGGTCTGCCCCTCGTGCTCCAGTGCGTCCACATACTCCAGCTCGATATCGTTGCCGTCCTCGTCGGTGAGGGTGATAAAGCTGGGGCCAAACTCATCGCTCATGAGAAAATACCTCCTGCATAGGTTGATGTCCTCCTACTATAACGGATTTCCGCAGAAATTGCAAGAGGGCGGCGCTGCCGATTTCCGCACAAAAATTGGAAAAGCAGCACAAAACGGAACCTATGTGCCGGGTCAAAGGATACGGTGATTGCATTTTTTACGCAAAAAGGTATTTTTATCGGTTGACAGGTGTGGTAAAATAACTCTTATATTGGTTTAATATGTGCTTTTTGCCGCAGCCGGGACCTTCCGGAGCAGAGCGGCAGGGAGAAGCCGTATAAAAAGCCTGAGGCCGCCCGGCGGCCGAAACAACGAAACAGAAAGTGAGGTGCGCTGTCCATGAAAGAACACTCCAACGACCGTGATAAGGCAGAGCAGAGCGCCCATCAGAGGAAAAACCGAGGGAAGGGACGGGCCAAGAGGGTCTGGGGCGTCATCGGCACCATCGTGCTGGTGGGCGTGCTGACCATGGCCATTTTTGTGGGGATCTTCATGACCTACATCAATAAGTCCCTGAAGGGCCACGTAGAGGTGGATATGTCCGAATATGACCGGAAGGTATCCACGGAGCTGTACCGTCTGGGGACGGACGGCGAGACATGGGAGATGTATCAGACGCTGTTCAGCGATGAAAACCGCATCTGGGTGGATATCGGGGACATCCCCGAGTATTTGCAGGAGGCCACCATCGCCATCGAGGACAAGCGCTTCAAGACCCACCACGGGGTGGACTGGAAGGGGACCCTGCGGGCCATTACCAGTACCCTGACCGGCAGCGGCACACAGGGCGGCTCCACCATCACCCAGCAGCTGCTGAAAAACGTCACCGGCGACAATCAGGGGACGGTGAAGCGGAAGGTCACGGAGATCTACCGGGCGCTGGCGCTGGAGAAGGATTACTCCAAGTCCCAGATCCTGGAGATGTATCTCAACACCATCTATCTGGGAGAGCAGTGCTACGGCGTGCAGACGGCTGCCCGGATGTACTTCCACAAGGATGTGAAGGACCTGACGCTGGCGGAGTGTGCCTGTCTCATCGGCATCACCAACAATCCCTCCATGTATGATCCTCTGCTCAGCGACTGGGCCCGTGAGAACAACCGGGAGCGGCAGCTGACCATCCTGGACGAGATGCTCGGTCAGGAGAAGATCGATCAGGCCACCTACGATGCCGCCGTGGCGGAGGAGGTCCAGTTCAGCGACGGGTATACGAATCTCGGCAATTTCACCGAGCCTACGGAGGATCAGGAGACCCCGGAGAAGCCCACCGTGCAGTCCACCGCCAACAACTCCTATTATACGGATCAGGTCATCTCCGATGTGGCGGCGGCGCTGGTGGAGAAGCTGGGGCTGGAGGACGATGCACCCGACGAGAACGGCAACGTCCGTACGGCACAGGAGAAGGCCGTCAGCAAGATTTACAGCAGCGGCTATAAGATCTATACGCTGCAGGACAGCAAGCTCCAGTCCATTGCGGAGAGCGTTTTTGAAAACAGCGATCTGGTGGAGTATACGGACGACTACGGCAAGCCCTTGCAGGCGGCTATCACGCTGGTGGACAATTCCACCGGCAACGTGGTGGCTATGGTGGGCGGTCTGGGCGCCAAGACGGTGGATCGTGGCTGGAACTGGGCCACGGAGCCCCGGCAGTGCGGTTCTGCTACCAAGCCCATCTCCGACTATGCCCCGGCGCTGGACGACGGTACCATCACCGCTGCCTCCGCCATCGACGACTATCCCGTCCGGGATTTAAGTGGCTACGGCGCATGGCCCAAGAACTCCCACTCCGGTTTCTACGGCTTGACCACCGTGTGGACGGCGCTGGTGGAGTCCCTGAATACCTGCGCCGTGCGGGTCAATGAGAGCTACGGCTCGGCGGCCTCCTATAATTATATGGTGGAGAAGCTGGGCTTCACCACCCTGACCCAGCGGGACAGCCAGCAGTCCGGTAACATGGGCCTGGGCGGTTACGACGTGGGTGTCACCACGGAGGAGATGGCTGCGGCCTATGCCGCCATCGCCAACGACGGCGTATACACCAAGCCCCGGACATGGCTGCGGGTGGAGGACTCCGAGGGGAATGTCGTCATGGAGAACGAGACCTCCGCCCACAGCGCCATGAAGGAGACTACCGCCTATCTGCTGCGGGATATACTGGAGAGCGTTATCACCAGCGGTACCGGTACGGAGGCATATTTCTCCGGCATGACCATCGCCGGTAAAACCGGTACCACGGATGACAACCGGGACCGTTATTTCGTGGGCTTCAGCCCCTACTACTGCGCTGCGGTATGGACGGGCTATGAGTCCAACGATGAGCTGTCCTACGGTATGGGCAACGGCTCGGCGCAGCTGTGGAAGCAGGTGATGCGGGAGATCCATGGTGATCTGGAGGACAAGGCCTTCGACAGCTGCACCGGCCTGACGCAGGTGACGGTGTGCTCCGACAGCGGCCTGCTGGCCACGGATGCCTGCACCAAGGACCTGCGGGGCAACCGTGTCCGCACCGTGACGGTGGCGGCGGATACGGCTCCCACGGCGACCTGTAACGTTCACAAGATGGTGGATTATTGCACCGAGGGGAAGCATATTGCCACCCAGTACTGCCCCAAGGACAAGGTGAAGCAGGTGGCGGTGCTGGACTGGAACCGGGCGCTGTTCAACGATATCAAGGCCAGGGACCATGAGTACCTGTTGAAGGTGCTGGACGGCTCCGCTACGCCCAACGATCCCAAGGATGATATCTGCCCGGCGCACCAGAAGGCCATCACACCGGTGACACCTACCGACCCCACCAAACCGACAACCCCCACCAAACCGACGACCCCCACGGATCCGACAGATCCCACCACGCCGGATACCGGCGGCGCTGAGGACTCCGGCGGCGTTGGGGACTCCGGCGGCGTTGGGGACTCCGGCGGCGTTAGAGGCGGCGGCAGCTGGTGGAAACGACCGTAAGTAGAGAAACGAAAATGCAGCCTGTGAGCGGTGCTCACAGGCTGCATTCTTGCGAGGCGGTGCAAAAGAAGGGGTATGGCTCGGCCGTACCCCTTCTTTTCTTGCATAATAGGGAGATCAGAAGCTGCGGATGATATCCACGATCTCGGTGCCGATGCGCTTCTGAGCCTCCACGGTGGCAGCGCCGATGTGGGGCGTGCAGGACACCATGGGATGGCTGTACAGAGCGGCGTTGGCAGTGGGCTCGTCGGCGTAGACGTCCAGACCGGCGGCCCGGACCTTGCCGGACTCCAGAGCAGCCAGCAGGGCATCCTCGTCCACGTTGGCACCACGGGAGGTGTTGATGATGACCACGCCGTCCTTCATCTTGGCGATGGTATCGGCGTTGATGAGGGGAGCGCCGGGTGCGGCGGGAGCGTGGAGAGAGATGAAATCGGACTGAGCCAGCAGTTCCTCCAGCGTCACATAGGGGATGCCGAATTTGGCCTCCACCTCCGGACGGCGGGTGGTGCTGTAAGCGACGACGTTCATGCCGATGGCCTTAGCCATGACGCCCAGATGCTGGCCGATGCGGCCGAAGCCGATGATGCCCAGAGTCTTGCCCTGCAGCTCGATGCCCTTGCCGTAGGCCTTCTTCTCCCACTTGCCCTCACGCATGGTGTGACCGGCGATGGAGATATAGCGGGTGCAGGCGAACATATGGCCCATGGCCAGCTCCGCCACAGACTGGGAGGAGGCACCGGGGGTGTTGCGGACGGCAATGCCGTTCTCCTCGGCGTACTTGACGTCGATGTTGTCCACACCCACGCCGCCACGGATGATGAGCTTCAGCTTGCCGCCCTTGGCCTCGTCGATGTGGTTGGCACGGACCTTGGTCTTGGAGCGGACCACCACGGCGTCAAAGTCCCGCAGGGCGGCGCCCAGCTGATCCGGCTCATAGAACTGCTCCACCACCTCGTGGCCCAGCTCACGCAGCTGCGCCATGGCGGCCTTGTCCATACCGTCTGTAATAAGAATACGCATAGTAATATTCTCCTTCGATGATACGTTTTATTGTCGGAATGTGGCGATTTGTCCGGTTTTCCGGATCTGCGTCCCGAGAGACAGACGTTACGCCTGATGCTCAGCCTCGAACTTGGTGAGGAACTCTACCAGAGCCTCCACACCCTCCTTGGGCATGGCGTTATAGATGGAGGCCCGGAGACCACCCACGGACTTGTGGCCCTTCAGGTTATCGAAGCCGGCCTCCTTGGAGGCGGCCACCACGGCGGCATCCAGATCCTTGTCGCCGGTGACGAAGGGGACATTCATGAGGCTGCGGTCCTGAGGCACCACGGCACCCTTGAAGAGCTTGGAGGAATCCAGGAAGTCATACAGCACCTTGGCCTTTTCAATGTTGCGCTTCTCCATCTCCTCCAGACCGCCCATGTTCAGCAGGTACTTGAATACCTTGCCGCAGCAGTAGATGGCCCAGCAGTTGGGAGTGTTATACATGGAGCCATTGTCGGCATGGGTCTTGTACATCAGGTAGATGGGGGTCTTGGGGTCCAGATCGTCACGGATCAGATCCTCACGGATGATGACCACGGCCATGCCGGCGGGGCCCACGTTCTTCTGCACACCGGCCCAGATCAGGCCGTAGTCGGAGACGTTGCAGGGGCGGGAGAGGAACATGGAGGACTGGTCGGACACCAGCACATGGCCCTTGGTGTTGGGCAGCTTGTTCCAGGTGGTGCCGTTGATGGTCTCGTTTTCGCAGATGTAGACATAATCGCAGTCGTCGGGGATGTCCAGATCGCTGCAATCGGGGATGTAGGAGAAGTTCTTATCCTTGGAGGAGGCGATGACATCCACCTCACCGAATTTCTTGGCCTCGGCAATGGCCTTCTTGGACCATGCGCCGGTCTCCACATAGCAGGCCTTACCGTTCTTCATGAGGTTCATGGCCACCATGGCGAACTGCACGGTGCCGCCGCCCTGAATGAACAGGACCTTGTAGTTGTCGGGGATGTGCATCAGCTTCCGCAGGTCGGCCTCGGCCTCGTCAGCGATCTGCTGGAACACCTTGGAGCGGTGGCTCATCTCCATGACGCACATACCGCTGCCACGATAGTTCATCATCTCGTCCCGGATCTCCTCCAGCACGGGCTCCGGCATCATAGCGGGACCGGCGGAGAAATTGAATGTACGACCGTATTTCATCTTGTGGTTCCTCCTTTTTCCATTCAAGCGTTGTTTTCCTTGTTTTTGCCAGTTACCCACATTATAATGCATCCCGTCGTGAGAATCAACAGGGAAAAATAAAAAATGTGAGATGGGCTGAAAGATTTTCAGCTTGACAAAAATTTCGTAGGGCGGCAGCGGCGGCGATTGACAGGCGCCGCAGGAAATGATATAACAGACAGGATATAAAGATACTGTAAAAAAGCGGAGGGACGGGACATGGAACGGCTGAAGGAGCGGGTGGCCCACATCGGACAATATGCGGTGACGCTGCTGAAATGGATGGTACTGGGCGGCGTCATCGGACTGGTGGGCGGGATCATTGGCTCCCTGTTCCACATCGGCGTGGACACCGCCACACAGATGCGTCTGGCCCATCCGTGGGTGCTGTACCTGATGCCGGTGGGGGGCCTTGCCATCGTGGGGCTGTACCGGCTCACCAAAACGGAGGGGAAGGGTACCAACGACATCATCGCCTCCGTCCACTTCGGAGAGCAGGTGCCGGGGCTGCTGGTGCCGGTGATCTTCGTGTCCACGGTCATTACCCACCTGTGCGGCGGCAGCGCCGGACGTGAGGGCGCTGCCCTGCAGATCGGCGGCGGCATCGGCTATCAGGCGGGGCGGCTGCTGCGTCTGGGGGAGAAGGATTTGCCGTTGGCCACCCTGTGCGGCATGAGCGGCGTGTTCGCCGCCCTGTTCGGCACACCCCTGACGGCCACGGTGTTTGCGCTGGAGGTCATCAGCGTGGGCGTACTGTACTATGCCGGACTGGTGCCGTGCCTGACGGCGGCTTTGACGGGCTATCTGGTGTCGGTGCTCATGGGGGTGCCGCCCACCCGGTTCACGGTGACGGTTCCGGGGCTGGAGGTGCGGACCATGCTGCTGGTGATGGTGCTGGCGCTGCTGTGCGCCGTGGTGAGCATCCTGTTCTGCCGGGGGCTCCACGGGGTGGAGCATCTGCTGAAGCGGACGCTGAAAAACCCCTATCTGCGGGTGGCGGTGGGAGCAGCGGTGCTCATCGGCTTGACGCTGCTTACCAATGGCGACTACAACGGCGCAGGCATGGAGGTCATCGGTCGGGCCATCGCCGGACAGGCGGATCCGTGGGCATGGGTGTGGAAGCTGCTCTTTACCGCCATCACCATCGGGTGTGGCTTCAAGGGCGGCGAGGTGGTGCCCTCCTTCTTCGTGGGAGCCGCCTTCGGCTGCGTGGCGGCGGGCTGGCTGGGTGTCTCCCGGCGGGCTTCGGGGCCGCTATGGGGCTGGTGTCGGTGTTCTGCGGGGCGGTGAACTGCCCGCTGGCCTCCATCATCCTCAGTGTGGAGCTGTTTGGCTCCGGCGATCTGCTGTATTTCGCCATGGCCTGCTCCATCAGCTATCTGATCTCCGGCTACTGTGGGCTGTACAGCAGCCAGACCATCCTCTACTCCAAGCTGCGGGCGGAGTTCATCAACGTCCGGACCCACGAGTAAAGGTACATAAGAATACGCCTGCCGGGGCATACTGAGAGAAAATCAGTGCTTCGGGAGGCGTGTTTTTTATGGAGGATATCCTGCAGCAGGGGGGACAGATCGCCCTGACGGCGCTGGGGTCGCTGGCGGCCCTGTTTCTGCTGACCAAGCTCTCCGGCAACAAGCAGGTGTCCCAGATGAACCTGTTTGACTATGTGATGGGCATTACCATCGGCTCCATCGCCGCCGAAATGGCCTCGGAGCTGGAATCGCCCCTGCGGCCTCTTTGGGCCATGGTGGTGTACGGGCTGGCTGCGTGGGGCATCGCCCTGCTGACCAACAAGTCTATCCGGGTACGGCGGTTCATCACCGGTAAGCCGCTGATCCTCATGGACAGCGGCGTCATCTACCGGAAAAACCTGCGGCGAGCCCGGATGGATCTCAACGAATTTCTCATGTACTGCCGGGTATCGGGGTATTTTGACCTCAACCAGATCCAGACCGCCATTTTAGAGCACAACGGCACGGTGACGTTTCTGCCGGCGGCCATGCAGCGGCCGGTGACGCCGGCGGACCTGTCCATGCAGCCCCAGCAGGAGCTGCTCCAGACCCCGGTGGTGCAAGACGGCCGGGTGCTGCCGGAGAATCTGCGGAAGGCGGGAAGGGACGGCGTGTGGCTGGAGCGGAAGCTGCGGGAGAAGGGATATCACGGCCCGGAGGAGGTGCTGCTGGCCATGGCAGCCACCGGCGATCAGCTGACGGTATACCCCATGGAGACCAAGAAGGAAGCCAGAGAAATGCCGTAAAATCAGCAGGATATTGCGTATGATACGCAATATCCTGCTGATTTTATCGTAGCTGCCCGGCCAGATGGCCGCTGGACCATGCCCATTGCAGATTGTAGCCGCCGCAGTCGCCGTCCACATCCAGCACCTCGCCGCAGGCGTACAGGCCGGGGACCAGACGGCTTTGGAGGGTGTGGGGATCGAACTCGTCGGTACGGAGCCCTCCGGCAGTGACCTGTGCCTGATCGAAGCCGCAGGTGCCGGTGACGGGCAGGTCAAAGCACTTGCAGGTGTGGGCCAGCGCCGCCAGTGCCTCCTCCGGGGCGTCTGCCAGGGGGAGGGAGGGGGAGAGCCCGGCGTACTTGGCCGCCATCTGGCTCAGACGGCTGTGGAGGGCGCCGGTGAAGGCCTGTCCGCAGGTGAATTCCCGATTGCGGAGCGCCAGTGCCTGCCGGCGGCGTAGCCATGCGGCGGTGTCTGTCTCTGACTGCTCCGGCCACAGATCCAGCGACAGGGTCACGTCCTCACCAATGGCATAGCGGGAGATCTCGAAGATGGCGGGGCCGCTGACGCCGTACTCGGTGAAGAGAATTTCTCCGTGGTTCTCCGCCAGCACCTCCCGGCCCCGGCGCAGAGTGATGCGGGCGGTGGTTTTCACGCCCTTCAGGGAGCGGGGATAGGTGGGATCGGTCTTGAGCTGCACCAGTGCCGGGGTCAGAGCCGTGCGGTGGTGGCCCAGCCCCTTGGCCAGCCGATAGCCGTCCAGCACGCCGCCCACCTTGCTGCCGGCGGCGCCGCCTGCGGCCAGAATGACGCCGTCCATGCCCCGGAGGACCTCGCCGCTCTCCAGCGTCACGGTAAAGCCCTGCCCCCGGCACTTCAGGGAGGTGACGGGGGCGCCGGTCCGCAGGGTCAGCCGATCCGGCTGTCCCTCCAGCGCCAGACGCAGCACATCCAGCACGGAATTGGCGGTGTTGGAGCGGGGATACAGCTTGCCGTCGGGCTCCTCCACCGTGACAAGGCCCAACTGGTGGAAAAAGCGCAGCGTTTCCGCCACCGGGAAGGCCTCCAGCGCAGGGCGGCAGAAGTCCGGGTCGGCTCCGTGGTAGTGAGCCGGGGAGGCATGGCGGTTGGAGAGGTTGCACCGGCCGTTGCCGGTGGACAGCAGCTTGCGGCCTACCCGGCCCTGCCGCTCCAGCAGCGTCACCCGGTTCCGGGGGTCGGAGAGGGCCGTCAGCGCCGCCATCAGGCCGGAGGCCCCGCCGCCGATGATGCAGACCTCACTCATGGCGCTGTGCCTCCAGCCGCTTGCGGGTGAGATAGCCCTCCAGCATCAGGGACGCCGCCACGGCGTCCACCACCTTTTTGCGCTTTTTGGCGTTCTTTCCATTGTTAAATAGGATGTTGTGGGCATCCACCGTGGTGCGCCGCTCGTCCCACAGGGTCACGGGGAGGCCCGCTGCCTGCCGCAGCGTCTCAGCAAAGGCGGCGGCCTTCTCGGCACGGGGACCCACGGTGCCGTCCATGTTCTTGGGATAGCCCAGCACCAGCTCCGTGACCCCGTGCTCCGGGATCAGCCGGAGGATCTCCTGTACCACCACCTCCGCCTTGCGGCTGTCGATGACGGTGGTGAAGCCCGCCAGCGTGCCGGTGACGTCGGAGATGGCGATGCCGGTGTGGGCGTCGCCGTAATCAATGGCCATGATCTTCATTCTCACATACCTCGCAGGGTGAATTTTTCTCTATCATACACAACTTTTCCCTCCGGCGCAACCGGTGGCAGAGAAAAAAACGGAGAAGGGGGAGAAAAGCGCCGTTTTCATGAAAAATCTTCTCCTTTTCGTGAAAAAACGCCTTGACGGAGGGACTTGCCTGTGTTAGAATAGTCCTTACCTGTGGACATGGGCTTTCTTTTCATGCGTTTTTTCGCTTCTGACGCAGAAAAGAGGCTGCGCCCTTCAGGGAGGCAAGCGGCGGTCCGGCGGGGCCGGAGCCGTCAATCTAATAAGGAGGTGCCGTTAGATGCGAGTGAAGATCACTTTGAGATGCAATGAGTGCAAGCAGAGAAACTACAACACGATGAAGAACAAGAAGAACAACCCTGACCGTCTTGAAATGAACAAGTATTGCCCCTTCTGCAGAAAGCATACGGTCCATACCGAAACCAAGTAATTGGAAGGAGAAACAGCGATGGCAGAGGAAAAGAAAGTCAAGAAGGATCACGGCAAGTGGTTCCGTGAAATGAGAAGCGAGCTGATGAAGGTGGTATGGCCCAGCGCCAAGACCACGGCCAAGAACACCGGCACCGTGCTGCTGTGCTCTCTGGGTGTGGGCGCCTGCATCTGGATCTTTGACGGCGTGGCTGTGCTGGCCGTCAAGACGCTGATCGGCCTGTTTACGCACTAAGGAGCGGAGCATGGCTGATAACGCAAAATGGTATGTCATCCACACCTATTCCGGCTATGAAAATGCGGTGAAGGCGGCCATTGAAAAGTCCGTGGTGAACCGCAATATGTCCGACATGGTCCTGAAGATGGAGATCCCTATGGAGACCGTCACCGAGGTCACCGAGTCGGGTGTCATGAAGGAAGTGGAGCGCAAGGTGTTCCCCGGTTACGTCCTCATTAAGATGATCTTGACAGATGACACCTGGCATCTGATCCGCAACATCCGTGGCGTCACCGGCTTCGTAGGAGAGGCCAACAAGGCCATCCCCCTGACGGAGGAGGAGGTCGCTGCACTGGGTGTGGAAAAGCACGAGATCGTGGTGCTGTACAACGTGGGCGATACCGTGAAGATCACGGACGGCCCTCTGGCCAGCTTCATGGGTACCGTGGAGGAGATCGACGCCGACAAGAACAAGGTCCGTGTGGTGGTCTCCATGTTCGGGAGAGAGACTCCCGTAGAGCTGGAGCTCGATCAGGTCGAGGTCGTCCAGCCCTGAGTGCGTCGGACGCACACAGGCCGGAGCATCCCCTCCGGCGCAAGTGGGAGAGACGCTGTGCGTCTCGCCAAGAGCAGGTCCGGTATTTGATCGGCTGCTACCACATTTTTATGAAGGAGGTGCCTCTTTATGGCACAGAAAGTCGTTGGTTATGTAAAACTGCAGATCCCTGCAGGCAAGGCAACCCCCGCACCCCCCGTTGGCCCCGCTCTGGGTCAGCACGGCGTGAACATCGCCGCTTTCACCAAGGAGTTCAACGAGCGCACCAAGAATGATATGGGTCTCATCATCCCCGTGGTCATCACCGTGTACGCCGATCGCTCCTTCACCTTCATCACCAAGACCCCCCCGGCTGCGGTGCTGATCAAGAAGGAGTGCAACATCGAGTCCGGCTCCGGTGTGCCTAACAAGACCAAGGTGGCCACCATCTCCAAGGCCTCCATTCAGAAGATCGCTGAGCTGAAGATGCGTGATCTGAACGCTGCTTCTCTGGAAGCTGCCATGAGCATGATCGCCGGCACCGCCCGTTCTATGGGCGTCGTCGTGGGCGAATAAGGAGGGTGTAAGAGATGTTTAGAGGTAAGAAGTATAAAGACAGTGCAAAGCAGATCGACCGTGGGACCCTGTACGATCCCAAGGAGGGTCTGGAGCTGGTATGCAAGACCGCTTCCGCCAAGTTCGACGAGACCGTCGAGCTGCACGTGAAGCTGGGCGTTGACTCCCGTC
>ERZ772900.1970-NODE-1970-length-16810-cov-5.974217_pt1 | contig 16810 bp, 17 predicted proteins | sample MGYA00512124_ERZ772900 | MGnify/ENA primary metagenome ERZ772900 (study PRJEB29015, sample SAMEA2737716) | human gut metagenome | biome: human gut; feature: human-associated habitat; material: faeces | place: China | collected 2012 ... | reverse complement strand
TCGCTTCGGCGGTTCGGCGAGCTTGCGAGCCGTTCAAAGCCCCCGTTATCTAACAAGGGGGGCACAAAAAACAAGAAACACTATACACTAACAAGCGGAAAACGCTGTATTTATAAGGCAAAACCCCATTTTTACAGTAGTGATATAAATTGTACCTATATCACTATGAAAATTGAATAGTAAATATGAGAAAGACAGTTGATTTCAAAAAATAAGAAATTGATTGTCGTTTTCTTTTGCAGAAATTTAAGTGCAGGCAATTATGGTAGTTGTCGTAATTGCTGTCAGCTCAGTGTTTATCACTGATGGTGTGAAAGATTTACGGTTGGAGATGTTCAATAAGATTATTGGTGCTTAATTATTTTTATTGTAGTGCTGATATGAGAATGTTATAATTGGGGTATAAAACATACAAATAAATTTGCTGAAAAATGAGGTATCAAAATATGGAAAATGAATTACTGGAAAACTTAGACAGACTCCACACGACTGAACTTGGCGTTATTAGAATTAAAAAGAACTTATCTTTGAATGTAGAAAATGTAATTGAATGGTGCAAAGAAAAAATTAGCCTTTCTAATGCGGAAATCACAAGAAAAGGAAAAAACTGGTATATAACGATTGATAATTGTATTATAACGGTAAATGCGTACAGTTATACCGTTATCACTGCTCACAAGGTAAAATGATAAATTTTTCTATAAAGGAATTAAACGCATTTGCAGTTATTGGGCAGGAAGTAGAACTGACTAATTATCAAAAAAAGAATATTCAGATTAGTACACAGTTTTGGAGAAAGTTTAACAGTAGTTTGAAAAAAGCGTATCTTTCACACTCGGGAAATTGGGTAAAATATGCTTTTATGGAAAGAAGAAATGGAAAACTTTATTATTTCTGTTCTATTCCCCAAAGAACCATTACCCCAGAGGGCTTTCTGTATAAAAAAATACCGTCTTATAAATATTTGGTTGTGGAGCATATTGGTGCTATGGATAAAATATATGAAACTTATGGCAAGATTTATCAAGAAATTATTCCTAGTACATCGTATATTCCTATAAAAGATATTATCCTACACTTTGAAAAATATGATTATCGTTTTCATTGGAATAGTGATAATTCAATTATTGAAATTTGGATACCTATTCAAGATTAGAAACAATTTTATATCCTTACACACAGAGCAGTTAGTCTTTATGATTGACTGCTTTTTAACAAAAGACACCACGCAGGTGCCAATCGTGTCTTTTTAGTGCTGTTTCATTATCATATCAAGGCTCATTCAATAGTGGTAAATTCGTGGTAAAATGAGTGTTTTACTATACTTCAAAATGCTTGAAAGTATAGTATTTATGCAGATAATCGAAAATTAGATATAAAATTTAATATTACATAACATATTTGAAGATTTCATAACGATTTGAAAAAAGAATAAGCAATACCATAGTATTACCCAGACCGTCCACAAAGTCCCGACACTCGCCGGGATTTTCTACATTTATAACCGTTTTCCTGATATAACGAAACTATTATCCTGCAATGTTCATATCGAACGCTGATTATCAAACTTCAGCGATAGCCGAATATGCTACCGCCTTTTTTAGCATTCAAATAATGAATCAAAGAAACAAATGAAAGCCGAATAAATTTTTTCAAATAATATGTCACCATAACGGCTTATATGGTGTGTTTTATATAGAGAGGTAAAAATAAATGAAAACAGAGGAATTGTTTATCGAGTACATGGACAATCTTTATCGAATAGCAGTGTTTATGCTGTCTAATGTCCAAGATGCTGAGGACGCGGTTCAGGAAACGTATGTAAGATATTTACTAAAAAAACCTAAGTTAAATAATCAAGAACATGAAAAAGCATGGCTAATGCGTGTTTGTATCAATATCTGCAAAAATCAAATCAGATATAGAAATAGACATCCTAAGTACAACATTGAAGAAGTAGATGTGATAGGAATCGAATTAGAGGAAAAAGAAATTTTAAGAGAAATTTCACTATTACCAGTAAAACTGAAGAGAAAATTGTCCGGCTCGCTTCTTGCCTGTTCCAGTCAGTCGGACAACTTGCAGCACTTCGTCAATTCTCTTATCTGGCAATCCCAAAATGATTGTCCTAACTTTCAGATTTTCATAGGCAGTTAAGTTCTCATAAAGAGGCGGCATTTCAATTAATGCTCCGATATGATTTAAATCGCTGCGCTTCCATGTATGACCGTCAAATTCAATACTTCCAGAAGTCGGCCTCAAAATACCTGTGATCATTTTTAGTGTTGTGGATTTTCCTGCTCCATTCGGCCCCAATAATCCATAAACGGAATTTTTTTCAATATTCAGTGATAAGTTGTTTACGACACTTTGCCCGCTGAAAGATTTACAAAGGTCTGTTGTTTTTAAAATCTTACTCATATTCTGTCGTATCCTCTCTTTATAATTAATTATAAGAAAAAGGATAAACTTCTATTTTGAAGATTTCATAAAGAAAAAGCAATTCATAAAATGTTAACACACCATCTTTTTTGAACTATTAGTTCATGTATAACAAGAATTATTAGAGCGTTCATTTCTTTCAACAAGAACTGTAAAATGACAGTGGAGGTGAACTATCAGTGGAGGTTTTCAATACATCTTATATGGGAGCTATTTTTAAAACTGCCAGAAAGCGGGCAGGCTTGACACAGGAACAGGTAGCTGAACAGGTCGATATCACCCCCCGCTTTCTTATGGGGCTTGAAAAAGGCGAAAAACGTCCCAGCCTGGAAGTCCTGCTTCGCTTAGCACACCTGCTCAACATCCCTGGTGACGCCCTGATCCATCCTCAGCTGTCTTTTGTCGATAAAGAAGACCAAGAACTCCTCCGGCTGTTCATGGAGCTAACTGCCAGAGATAAAAAAGTAATCCTGGCTGCAGTCCACGAAATGCTGGGGCATTCCCATACAGAAAAATAGTCTTTCTAAAGTATTTCTTTTTCTGCCTATGATAATTTTCAAGTGTTCTCTTAGCAGGATACGCCACAATGCTATATCCCTTATGCCACCAGAAGGGCAGATGTCCCCCCTGGTGGCACTTTTCTTTTAACTGTACTCAGTCAAGGTATATAAAAGGCTGCTTCTGCCACCATTTTCTCTCCACCGCTGCTCTTTTTGAAGTAGACCAGCCTTTTCCAAGTCCTGGATTGCCCGTTCTACCGTCCTTCGTGACAGATTCATCTCCCTTGCAATGGTACCAATTGCCGGATAACACTGTCCCTCTGCATTGCATCGGTCTTTCAGGTACATATAGACAGCTTTGGCCCGATGGGGCAGTTCAGATGCATAAATCTTCGAAAAATATCCCACACCTATCCTCCTCTAGTCTGTCCTAAGCGGCGGTCTTGGAGGGGAATCATGCCTCCATTTACATTTTCGATGCTCCTCTTCATATGCTTTCTCAAACTGGCTCTCTCCTGTTCCCTCTTCTTCCAATCTCCCCTCCTCCCACTCTTCCTCATCTTCACAGGCAGTCTGCCTCCGTACAATCTCCTGTTCCAGTTCAAACCGGTCCGCATAAGCCACCGTTCTGGCTGCCTGTTCTGCCACCTCATAGGCTTCCCCGAACTGGATTCCCCATTTTAGGAACAGAGGAAGCTGGGTTCTCATGGGACAGGTTCCTGTCTTGGCCAGCACAAAATGACCTTTGGGAAGCGTCTTTAATTCCTCCGGAGCCATTAACGGCCGGCTCATCATCTGCAGGCTCTGGCTGGGATCATTTTTTCCTCTGGAAATAGAACCAGACAAAACGGTTCTGTTTCCCAGTGCTTTTGATAAAATCTCCGCACTTTCTGAGTTGGGTGCAAAGCCTCCAAACAGAATGTCCTGGCAGTTATCGATGATAATACTGGAACCTTCTTTTCCATAATTCTTCTCCAGCTGTGCGAAACTTTGAATAATGGGAACCATGCTGATCCGTCTGGAACGTCCTGCGGAGAATATCATTTCCATGGACTCAATTTTGGGGATGGTTCCAATTTCATCTGCAAACATCATCACCCGGTTTGGAAGTTTTCCCCCGCATTCATCAGCGATCATGAGCATTTCCCGATAGAGCTGCTGTAAAAACAGGGACACCATAAAATATTTCGTATTATCTTCCTCTGGCAGCACAATAAAGATTGCTGACTTTTCCCTGCAGAATGTTTCCGTATCCAAGGTGCTGTCAAAGCACAGGATCTGCTCCATTTCGGAATCCAAAAACGCATTGAGCCGCGACATGGCTGTGGACAATACGGAAGCCATTGCCTGATCTGCAGAATTTAAAGCTGCCCCTGCAAACCACTTTGCTTTATGGTTAGGAGGCAGTTTATCCATCAGTAACTGAAACAGGCTCCGGTTCTTTACCGGGGATGGTGCCAGAAGATCCTGGATCAGCTTGAACACCGAAATAATGTGGCGTTTCTCTGGCGGGCAATACTCTGCAATCAGCAAAATGACCGATGCCAGAAGTCCTTCTGCCGCATCATAGAAAAAGGCATTCTGCCCATAGCTGCTGGCCGATGCCCCATCGGAACTGATGATGGTTTTTGCCGTAATTTTTGCATACTTCTCTGCCCTGGCCTTAGCTGCCAGATTCTTTGGATTCATTAAATACTCATCCATATATTTATTAACCAGTGTCAGAATATTGTTTCCATCTGAACGGGTAGGATTCCGCAGATCCAGGATTGAAATCCGGTATCCATAGCAGTCCTTTGCAATTCCTGCATAATTCCGGAACAGATCTCCCTTGGTATCTGTAGTCAGGAAACTCATTCCGGATGCACAGGTGTATTCGATATTCGGATACAAAAAGTTAGCTGTCTTACCTACGCCGGCGGCTCCGATCATAAGGCAATGAATATCCCCGCTGTCCACCAATGCTGTGATGGAATTTCCTTTCTTTTTGTATCCAACTACCAACCCCTGTTCTTTTGGAAGATGCTTTCCAGTTCTCCATTGCTCTGGTTCATAGGACACATGGGCATATATTTCCCTGATTTCCTTTTCTGTCGCAAACCGGGCGGTCCCGTATTGCCCATCCCCAACAGTTTTTGACTTGATCCCATTGAGTGTATAGTGACTGGACAGCATAACCAGGCCTCCAATCACTGCAAACATTCCCAGTCCAATACACACAAACATAATTATTCCCTGTATTGGTATTCCCTCCCCTCACATCATCTGCGTGACTGTCTGACATTCTGCTACGAACTCCGGCGGCGGCTTCTGTAATGCCTGGAGATCTTCATTCCAGTCCTTCTGACAAGAAAAAAGCGGGAACACATTTCTGTATCCCCGCTCAGACAGCCGTTTTTTAATCCGCTCTCCTGCCTCGATTCCTGCTTTATCATGATCCAGACACAGAGTGATTTTGGAAAGGTGTGGTACATCCTCAAGAAGCTGTACCAGTGCGTGTTCCGCCACCCCGCAGAGTGCCACATAGCTATGCCCCATCCAATCCTTTTGATACATGGAAATAAAGGACAGCATATCAATCGGAGCTTCAAAAACATACACCGTATCGCTTTTCCCAATCCAGTGAAAACTGTATCTTGGATCGCAGCTTTCCACATTTCCCTTAAACGGTTTCCCCCGCTGACAGGTTCCTCGCTTATGGGCATGGCGTGGAATTCCATCCACATCAAACCCCACAAAAACTGCATTGTGGTATTTAGCGTCTTCATAAATCATATGTCTTCTTGCAAATACAGACACGACTTTAGGATCCAGACAGCGTGTCTTTACCAGGTATGCAAAAGCCCGGTGCATCGTCCGATTGGCCTCTGGGAGTATAAATGGTTTTTTCGGTTCCTGTTCCTGCTCCATGCTTTCCCTATATGCTTCCCCCTGCTCCCCTCCCAACAGCATAGTAACTGCATCCGGAAAACTCTGATTGTAAAACATCCTCACAAAATCAATGGAACAGCCTCCCTTTTCTGTTGCATGATCATACCATTGGTTTCCTCTTACTGTAATACTGTGATCACTGGCCAACCGTTTTTCTCTTCCAGAACGAAGCAATTTCTCTCCCTGTCTGGAAAGAAAATCTTCCAGATCTACCGCATTGGCCCTTTGCTTCTGTTCTTCTGTAAAATAAATAAATCCTCCCATACCTTCCTCCTTTGTCAATAATTGCCTTGTACCTGCTCCCGATCATCCCGTTTGTATCCCTGAGCCTGCTTTTTCTCTGCCAGCCTCCGCCGACGTTTTCGGTCAATCGGATTCCGACTTACCCCTAATGACCTCTGCACATCTTGCTGGAATACCCGTTCCAGCTGATGCAACAGCCTGGTCGCTGCCAGAAACAAGGAGGGATTCTGAAATGAATCCAAATGATCCAGTAAAAACTGGGCATAGATATTTCCCTGTTCTGCCGATGTAGTGAGATACTCCATTGCCTTTTGCCTGTCACATGGGATGTCCTTGCCGCAAAGATACAACTTTCCCAACTGATAAAACGCCCACTCATATCCTTGATCCGCTGCCTGCTGTAGCCATTTCACTGCCTCTTCCGCTTGAATCGGAACCTCATCCCCTTTGAGATATACCATTCCCAAACTATACTGGGCATATTGATTTCCTTTTTCTGCACACAGTTTCAGGTAGCGGACTGCAGTCTCCACATCCTTGCTCACCTGTTCACCAGAAAAATATAATTTCCCCAGTTGATACAAAGCCCATTCATTTTCCTGGTCGGCTGCCTTCTGAAGCCATTTCACTGCCTCTTCCACTTGAACTGGGATCTCCTCCCCTTTCAGATACAACATTCCTAAACGGTACTGAGCGATGGAATTTCCTTTTTCAGAAGACATCTTCAACCATTTCATAGCAGTTTCCACATCCTTGGATCCTCCTTCTCCAAAAAGCAACAGCTGTCCCATCTGATATGCCGCATATGCATTTCCAAGCTCTGCTGAGGAACGGAACCATTTCATGGCCTGATCTATATCTTTTTCAAAATACACACCATCCCGATATAATTTCCCTAATGCATACTGAGCGGAGGAATGATCTGCATTTGCCGCTTTGGTGAGCCATTCCACTGCCAGACTGCTGTCTCCACTTTCTGTTTCCAACCAGAGTTTTCCGAGTGCATACTGGGCATTGGTATTTCCAAGCTTGGCAGACTTCTCCCAATATTCAGCTGCTCTCTTATCATCCGCTTCGGTTCCCGTTCCTGTGTGGAGCATCTGACCAATCCGGTACTGCAGTTTATCATCATGGCTCTTTTCTTCCAACATCACGAAACCGGAATACGCATCCTGAAATCCCCTCTCTGCTAGTTTGGGAGCCGGCTCTGTACCAAGACCATCCCGATACATCTTTGCCAGTTCCAGACTGGCATAAGGATTTCCCTGTTCTGCCGAACTCCTGTATAAAGAGAATGCCCGCATATCATTTTGTTCCACTCCCTGTCCCCGGTGGTAAAGTCCTGCTAAGGAATATTGGGCATACTTATGATTTGCTTCAGATGCCTGAAAAAACCAATACGCTGCCTGCTCATTATTTTGTTCTGTTCCAAATCCTGAAGCATACATTTTTCCAATGCGGTATTGGAGATACGGTTTCTGCTTCTCCTTTACAGATGTTTCTTTTGTATGAAAAGCTCTCAAAGCTTTCCCATACCATTCCTGTGCCAGAGCCATATCTGTGTCCCGTCCTAAACCATCTGCAAACATTCGCCCAAGATCCTGCATGGCAAACCCATTCCCCTGTTCTGCTTCCTGAAGAAATTTCTGATATGCCTTTTCAAAATCCTGCAACACAGAATCACTGCCATACAAATAGTTTCTTGCCTGCTTGTATCCATCCATCCACCAGTTAGAACCGGACGTTCCTTTTCTACCGTTGAAAAAAGACATCCTCTGAATTTCTTCCTCTACATGTTCCGAATCGGTATCCTCTTCTTCTGTCATTTCTTCTACCTGTTCTGGTTCCTGCTCTGTCCAATCATTCGATGCTTCCAATCCCGTCTCTTCTTCCTCAAATAAAATATGGTAACTGCCCAGCTTTAACGCTTCCGCAATCACCATGTTTCTGATACTCTTTAATTTGGGTTGTTTGGACAGAGGCGGCAGTTCCTCTGTCTGTTGTTTGTAGCTCAATGTGATCTCCTTCTGCCACAAGTCCCATTCCTGATATAGAGCAGACACCCGGCTGTCTTTTCCCAGCTCATCTACAATGTGATCAACCAGATCCTTTACATCCCGTTTCAAATATCCATAAACTTTTTTACCTCCTGTATGCTGTAGCCGTTTGGAAAGTTCCAGAATACTCGTTTCAATTTCCGAACTCTGGAATGTCCCTGACCGGATTTCATTTAGCCAATCCCTTATTACCTCTGCGGACTGCATCTTCAAGTCTGCACGGGACTGCGTCTGCTTCTCATAGATATTGGCAAAATCCTGGCGGAAAATATCATGTGCCAGTTCCGAACGCATAGCCTCAATGGACTGCTTCGACAAATATCCCTCCCTATCTTTTGCCGAGTACACCATCAGATGCACATGGGGATGATGGCTCTCATTATGAAATGCGGCATACCATCTTAAATTGGCACTGTTAATTTTCATATGCTTACACAGCATCGCCCGCTTAGAACGCAGCAATGCCATCCACTGGGCGGCACTGTCATACCCTAACCGGGCTGCATCCTCCCGTCGCAGGGAGATCACATGGGTCCACACCACACCTTTATGCTCTGCTACTTCTTTTTGTACCTGACGAAGGATCACCGGTTCTCCTTCATCTGTAAACAGACCATGTTCTCCGATCCGTTCTACTCGGGGACGGCCTGCAATATAATCCACATAGTTCTCACGCTTTGCAATTAGATCCAGATTCCGCTCCAACGCACAAGAGATAAACTCCGAAGCGGTTCCAATGGTTGGCTTTCTCCGGTAATCTTCATACTCCAACATCTCCTTTGCCTCCGGAATATCCCGGAGTAATTGTTTGATCAGCTGTTTCTGATGGATCGTTGCTGGAAGATAATGTTTACTACTATCCATCTTCTCCACACCTTCCCGCGTTCCAATATAACGGACATAGTTTTCCATCTGTGCAGGTGGTGCATCACGCAGGTAGCGGGAAGTAAAAATAAGTTTTGCCATAAGCCGCTCCTCTAAATATTGACTGTTCTCTTTCAAAAATGCAAAAGGAACCTATGGTTTCACGCCATGGTCCCTTCTATTTTTCGTTTATAAGTATTGGTATAAAGTATTACGGTTGCACAAATTGAGAGTTTTCTTTAAAAACTCTTAAGCAAATGAAGCATATATAACATAACTTTCTGCAATCAGAACAATTCCAAGAACACTATCTATCATCAAATTATACTGTATATCTGTCAAAAATGTTTTTGAATGTGTCAAAAAATATTTAATGCTTTCTTTTCCTGTCAAAAATGTAATTATAAGTAATAAAATAGGAAACAAAAAAATCTCTACCTTATTTCCAAAATCATCTGCTATTCCATTTGTAAAGTGAACAGGAATAATCTGAGGTAAAAAAAGCACGCTTACTATTGCTAATAAAATACCAATACCGCAAATTCCCCATGTTAATTTTCTGCTTCCTATAAGTTGCATAAAAATTCCTTCTTTCTGATAATTTGCATTTTTCTGTCTCCTCGTTTTTTCAATAAATGAGAAGTTATTCATTCCTAATGTTAGAACCAACTTGCTCTTTCGTCCCTAAATTCGGGCAGGTCACTATGCTCATAAGGATTATAATTATTCAAATTGCAGCCAAACTCTTTCAATGATTTTATTTTATTATCCTTTGTCCATTCAACCAGGGAAATTCCATCAAATTCCTCTATGCTCCCATTGTTCATTTCATTTTTGAAATACCACTCCACAATCGTCTGATTTCCTTTGTGGAAAAATTGTTTGATTTCCCAAGCAACGACTTTGCCACGAGTATTCCATTCCTGAAACCAGTGTTTTACGATTTGACGGTTATTATATTTTGGACCCCAACTTTCAGTATAAATTACATCTTCTGCAAAAATATTATCAATACCTAAATCCTGTTTTGTAAGCCACATTTCAAACCATAAGTGAATATTTTTTTCTCTTTCATTCACAATCCAGCACCTCACTAACTTCCGATTTTTCGGTTTCATTCTACATCAAAACTATGAACAATTCAACCACAGAAAGAGAGGTATCAGCCATGTATTACACCCAAGAACAGATAGACCGCGCCAACCAAGCCGACCTTGTTTCTTTCCTGCAATCACAGGGCGAGCAGCTTACCCGTGCCGGAAATGAATACCGCTGGAAGCGGCACGACAGCCTGACCGTCCGGGGAAACAAATGGTATCGCCACAGCCAGAGCAAAGGCGGCGGCCCCGTTGATTTTGTCATGGAGTTTTTCGGCAAGAGCTTCACCGAAGCCGTTGAACTGCTGACAGGCGAAAAAGGAGCCGCCCCGCCGCCGGACAGACCAAGCCCCACACCCTTTTCTGATTTCCGACTGCCACCCCGCAGCCCCGACAACTGCATAGCAAGGAATTACCTCACAGCAGCCCGCCGCATTGATGAAGATGTGTCGGGCTATTTCTTTGCCACCGGGGATATTTACGAGGAAGCCGCCCACCACAACGCCGTATTTGTGGGGCGTGACAAGGACGGAGTACCACGCTACGCCCACCAGCGCAGCACAGCCGGGAACTTACGGCTTGATGTGAAAGGAAGCGACAAAGCCTTTAACTTCTGCTATCGGGGCGAGGGCGAAAGATTGTTTGTCTTTGAAGCCCCTATTGACCTCTTATCTTTTCTCTGTCTATTCAAAAAAGACTGGCAGAAGCAAAGCTATCTTGCGCTGGGTGGCGTGGGAGATAAAGCCCTTATGTGCTTTCTCTCTGACCGCCCGAACATCAAGACCGTATATCTCTGCCTTGACAGCGACAAAGCCGGAAACGACGCTTGCAGCCGCCTTGTGAAGCTCATGCCGGAGGGCTACACCGTCCACCGGCTTATCCCTCTTTTCAAGGACTGGAACGAGGTATTGCAGCACCGGGCGGAAATCACAGACGGGAAGTATTTGCGGGAAGCAGTCTACGGCTTGAAAGAGCCACCGCAGGAAGAAACCGTTGAGATTATCCGCATGAGCGAGGTGGACACACAGACCGTCGAATGGCTATGGGAGCCGTATATCCCCTTTGGGAAAGTAACCATTGTGCAGGGCAACCCCGGCGAGGGCAAGACCACCTTTGCCCTACGCCTTGCCGCAGCCTGTACCACTGGCGGGACGCTTCCGGGCATGAAGCCCATACAGCCGTTTCAAGTGATTTATCAGACCGCCGAGGACGGTTTGGGAGATACCGTCAAGCCACGCTTGATAGAAGCCGAAGCAGACCTTGACCGGGTACTTGTCATTGACGAAGCCAAGCAGGAACTTACCCTATCGGACGAGCGTATCGAGAAAGCCATTGTGCAGACCGGGGCGCGGCTGATTATCCTTGACCCCATACAGGCGTACATGGGCGAAAAAACCGACATGAACCGGGCAAACGAAGTGCGCCCCATGTTCCGCCGCCTTGCCGATGTTGCCGAGCGTACCGGGTGCGCCGTTATCCTTATCGGACATCTCAACAAAGCTGCCGGAGGGCAGAGCGCATACCGGGGCTTAGGTTCTATCGACTTCCGCGCCGCAGCAAGGAGCGTCCTGCTGATCGGGCGCGTGAAGCGAGAACCGAATGTGCGCGTTATCGTCCATGACAAATCTTCCCTTGCGCCGGAGGGCAAGCCCATTGCCTTTTGTCTTGACCCGGAAACAGGCTTTGAGTGGATAGGCGAATACGACATCACCGCCGACGAGCTGCTGTCCGGCGCGGGCGGCAACACCGCCACCAAGACCGAACAGGCGGAACGGCTGATACTTGACCTGCTTGCAGACGGGAAAGAGCTTGCCAGCGAGAACATTGTAAAGGCCGCAGCCGAAGCCGGAATATCCGAAAGGACAGTACAGAACGCCAAGCGCAACATGAGCGCGGTTTTAGGCGCGAAGCGTATCGGCGGGCAATGGTACAACTTCCTAAAGAAGCCGCAGCCGCCCCAACCCGCAAACTGAAAGTGCAAAACGCAGAGCCTTTGCGCTTTGCACTTTCGCACTTTCACTATACCGACCACCGCCCCATGTGCTGACCGCATGGGGCTTTATCTTTGAAAGGAGAGCCTATGAGCAACGAAACCAACACCCGCACCGCCACCCCTACCGCTTCCCCTCTGACCGCACAAGGCACACAGCAGCCCGTTATGGTAAAGAGGATTGGAAAGACAACCTATCGTGTCAAGCTGCATTTCAGCGAAACGAGCAAGGAAACGATGACCGATAAGATTAAGCGGCTTATTTTGAATGATTGTGCAAAAGAGTTTGAACAAAGCGAAAAAATTTCTTAAACACCCTTGACAAAGCGTATCAGAAGATACCCTCCTGTCCGCTATGGAGAACGCAGGCAAGGATGGTATTCCAGACGAGGCGGAACGAAAAGGTCTTGGCACACCTGCGACCAGGGCGGCCATCATCGAAAAGCTGGTGGCAGCCGGATTTGTGGAGCGCAAGGGCAAGAGCCTGATCCCCACAAAAGCCGGTATCAACCTTGTCACGATTCTGCCGGAGCCACTGACCTCTCCCATGCTGACAGCGGAATGGGAACAGAAATTGACGGAGATCGCAAAAGGCGGCGCTGACCCGGATACCTTCATGGACGGTATCCGCACGATGGTTCAAGAGATCGTTTCTACCTATTCCTGCATTTCCGAGGACGGCAAAAAGCTGTTTGCCTCGGAGAAGGAAGTGATCGGTACCTGCCCCCGCTGCGGCCAGCCGATCTATGAAGGTAAAAAGAATTTTGCGTGTTCGGATCGGTCCTGCGGTTTTGTCCTCTGGAAAAATGACCGCTTCTGGACGAGCCGCAAGAAGGAGCTGACAAAGAAGATGGCAACGGACCTTCTGAAAAAGGGTCGCACCAATGTCAAGGGAATGTGGTCTGAAAAGAAACAGGCTGCTTATGACGCTGCGGTGATTCTGGACGACACGGGCGGCAAGTACATCAATTTCAAGCTGGAATTTCCGAAAAGAAAGGTTGGTGCTGATGGCAGAAAATAAGACTTTAGAACATTTACCCGAAGTAAGGGCGGCGGTGGCTGCCCTCTCCCCGGAGGACCGGGAACTGTTGGCGGCGGTGCAGACCTCGCCCTTCAAGCTGACAACACCAGAGCAGTTTAAGGAGTTTGCGGACAACATTGACTATTTCGTATTTGAGCCCAACATCCACAATCTGAATGATCTGGGCTGGCGGTATCTGGCACAGCACATGGATATGCTGCTGCCACCGGAACTTCTGAAGGCAATCGACCCTGTTCCTTTTGGCAAGTATGCCATGCAGGAGGAACAGGGGCATTTTACGGAACACGGATATATTTCTCTCTCCGGCGACGAGTGGAACCATGAACGCCCTGCGGAGCCGGAGAAAAAGCCCTCCATCCGGGAACGGCTGGCGGCGGCAAAGCAGGAGTGCGCGAGGCAGCAGCCCAGACCTGCCACGGAGAAAAAGCCCCCGGAGCTGGGGGAGCTGTGAGCCGGGGCGTAAAGTGGCGGCTGGAATGGGCCTTCTTCCTGGGGGAAAACGGCAGGCGGCAGTACAACCGGCTCTGCAAGGGCTGTGTCCATCCCTGCAAGCAGAGCTTCCGGGCGGTGGTGTTGGACTGCCCGCACTTCCAGTCCCAGCGCGTGAAAAAAGGCATGGATAAGGGTGGGAAACGGGCAAAACAGTCCCCCGTGGCGGCGTTTTCAGACCACGCCCTTATGATTTCCCATCCGCGCTTTTCTCCGCACTCCTGCGGCGAGAAAGCAGCGGTTTTTGACACTTTCCCATGCGCGCCCATAGCAAAAGCGGGGACGCGGCCTTCGGTATATCCGTTGGCTGCGTCCCCGCTTCTTTTTTTGCTTATTTCTCGTCCTCGTTGGGCTTGTCCGCTTCCGCCACGCCCTCGATCATATCCGTTACCACGGCGTTGAGCTGGGCGGCGTTCTGGGAGGTCACGACCGGCTTTCCTGTGCGCGCCTCCAATGCTTTCCGGGCGATCCCCGCCACCTCGCCACCCTGTTGGGCAACCTTCACGCTCTCCTTAAAGCCGTCTGGCTTTTCTGCGGCGGAGATATCCTTGGTGGAGGTCTCCGCCAGCATATTCAGGATGATCTCCGTGGTGCTCATGTTGTCCCGGAGGTTTTCCTTTTTGAGACCTTTCAGGTTTTTGTATTGCCGGGTGGTCATGCCGGACCAGGCCTTTGTGATCTCGTCGGTGAGGATGGCGTATTCCCGGCCCTGCTCCACGCCCCGCGCCTGCCATTCGGCGGTGAGCTCGTTGCGCACGCGGATGGAGAGGATGCGCTGGTGGATCCAGTCGGCGTCATAGCCCTTCTTCTGATAGGTCTCCAGCGCCCGGTCGATGGCCTGCTCCGGGTCGATCGTTTCTTCAATGCGCTCACGGCCGACCTGTGCCAGCCAACGCCTGAACGGCTCTGCCTTGGGCGACGGGATGGACTGGATAATGCGCAGGATGCCCTCGGTATTGGCGGCCTGCACCTTTCTTTGCTTGCCGTCCGCGGCGAGCATTTGAACCGGGGTACAAATTGTACCCCAGTTGGCCGACAACTGCGGATCGCGGGCGCGCATCTTCTTGATGTACTGCTTGGGGTCAGTGCTTTCCGACAGCACCGCTACAACGTCCTGCACGGAGAAATACCATTCTTCCTTTTCCTCGTCCCAGGCGGTGCGTATTTTTCTATCTTCAAAAAGCTGGATGGAGTTATTTTCGTCCATGGGCTTTTTCCTCCTTTGATGGGCTGTCCCCATTCTACCATGAAATGATGATTTTTTCTATCAGGGAACGCGATTTTTGCGGCAGCAGCAGTCGTAGGCGCTGTGGGACTGTGGGCAAACGGCCAAGCCGGGCGGCGCTGTGGGAAACGGTGTTTGCGGGCTGTGGGAAAGCCAGCGGCTTTTCCATCGGGCCGTGAATGCGTTTTCCATCGGCAAAGCGGCCGTTTTCCACATTTCCATAGCGCGGGTCTAATCCTCGGTGATGATACACGCACAGCCCGCCGTCAGCAGGCGGTACAGCGTCAGCGGCACATACCACGCGGCCACCAGCAGCCGCCAGGCCAGCACGAAGCCGCCGATGAAGCCGGCCAGAATGAAGTTCAGGGCAAACAGGGCGATCCCGCCGCCCAGGGAACCGCCGCCCGGTATGATCCAGAGCCGCAGCCGCCAGATTCCAAACGGCAGCCCACAGAGGATCCATAGCCAGAGATGATCCAACTCCCCGTTCTTTACGCAGGCGGAGCGGAAGATGCAGTACAGCAGCGCGGCGACCGCCACGGGCAGGATGGTCTTGCGGAAAAAGTCTTTTAAGGCCTCGCCTCTTGTCATGGGGTTCGCCTCCTTCAAAATCGTTTGTATCTTCATTATATCTGACGTTTCGGCAAAAGCCCAGGGGAAAACGCAGATCGCGGCAAAAAGTTTGTCCCAGGGGTCATTCCAGCTCCATATCCTTCTGCCGTGCCGGCGCCTGCCGGGGCGGGGACAGGAACTCCTCCACGTTCCGGCGCACGGCGGCGTAGTCCTGCTCCTCCCGCCGCGCCTTCTGACGCTCGGCGGTCAGCGCCGCCCTCCGGGCGGTGAGCGCGTCCATTTCCGCCTGCATCCGCGCTGCGGACGGCAGAGGCACGGCGCCCAGGCGCTTGCACTCCCTGGCGGCGGCCTCAAAAAGAATGATCTCCCTCTCATAGCCGCGCAGGAATTTCTCCTTGTCCTTCGATGCCTGATAGCGGTCATAGACAGGTTTCAGGCGGCGGTAGGTCTCCGTGTGCTTTTTCACCAGAGCCAGCCGTTCCAACTGGGCGGAGGTCTCCTGTATCTGCGCCCGGAGCCGCTGGACGGAGGCGGCGGCCGCCTCGCAGCGCTCCGTCAGTTCCTCCATGCTGCCGATGCCATGCTCCGTCAGGAAGTTGCTGGTCTCGGCGATGCGTTTCAGATTCTCGATGGTCGCCCAATGGCGGTAGCCCGCGCTCTGCTGGGCCTTGATGTTGTTCTGAATATCTATGAGCAGGCTGACCCTGCCTCCGCGCTGTTTTGGCTGGCGGGAGGGTCTGGCGCGTCCGGCCATCCGTGCGGTCAGGGCGTCCTCGGCATAATCCGCGCCCAGGGTCTTTAGTCTTGTGAACCGCTCCTGTCCCGGCGCTCTGGCGGAAATATACTTGCCCCGCTTGAGCGCATAGCCCTCCCGCTGCAACCGCACCAGCAGCTCCTCTAAATCATGGCAACCGGGCAGCAGCCGGTCGATGGCGGCGCGCAGCTTCGCCTTATAGCTGGTGCCGGCTCGCTCCGCCTGATGCTCGATGTAGCTTTTACCTCTGTCCTGGCCTGGGACGATGACGGACAGGCCATGCTCCTTGCAGATCCGGTCTGAGGTGCGGCGGATGAAGTGATAGCTGCGCTTATTGGAATGGTAGTGCTTATGATCCGCAAAGCTGACGGCATTGAAAATCAGGTGGTTATGCACATGGTCACGGTCTATGTGGGTGGTAAGTACAAACTCATACCTGCCGCCCAGGATCTCCCTTGCAAGCTCCATGCCGATCTCATGGGCCTGCTCCGGCGTGACCTCCCCAGGCTGAAAGGCTTGGATCAGGTGGCGGCCCAGGTTCGTCCCCTTGTCGATGGCGTGGCGGCGGGCCCAGGCAAATTCGATATCCGCGGTCTCGGCAGC
>ERZ772900.1957-NODE-1957-length-16927-cov-22.809803_pt1 | contig 16927 bp, 13 predicted proteins | sample MGYA00512124_ERZ772900 | MGnify/ENA primary metagenome ERZ772900 (study PRJEB29015, sample SAMEA2737716) | human gut metagenome | biome: human gut; feature: human-associated habitat; material: faeces | place: China | collected 2012 ... | reverse complement strand
AATGCGTAGCATCGGCAAAATCCCGTTGCTGGGCACACGTGTGTGAACAGTAACGGAAGCTGGTTAGGAAGCGCTTATTCTGCTTGACATACTGTATAAAACCGTTTAAAATTATAGTATTGTATTTTCGTACAATGAAAACTAAATAAGGAGGTGCTCCTGTGTCACAAGTAATAATTGCGGTTATCGTTACAGGTGTTATTGTAGCAGCTATTACTTGGGTCGTTGCGAACCAGCATCGCCAGAAGACATATGAGGCGAAGATTGGCAGCGCAGAAGAACGATCCAGGGAAATAATAGATGAAGCATTGAAAATTGCTGAGACAAAGAAGCGAGAAGCTCTCCTTGAAGCGAAGGAAGAGTCGTTAAAGACAAAGAATGAGCTTGAGAAAGAAACAAAGGAAAGAAGAGCTGAGCTTCAGCGCTATGAAAGACGTGTACTGAGCAAAGAAGAAAACCTGGACAAAAAAGCAGAAGCGATGGAAAAGCGTGAAGCGGGTATGAATGTCAAGGAGGAGGCACTCAAGAGAAAGACTGCGGAGGCAGAGGCTCTCTATGAGAAAGGTATGCTGGAACTGGAGAAGATCTCCGGTTTAACCTCTGAACAGGCAAAGGAATATCTGCTGCGTTCCGTGGAAGAAGATGTAAAGCATGATACGGCGAAGCTGATCAAAGATCTCGAGGCGAAAGCGAAAGAGGAAGCAGAGAAGAAAGCCAAGGATTATGTGGTGACAGCGATTCAGCGCTGTGCTGCGGATCATGTGGCTGAGACAACCGTATCAGTCGTACAGCTTCCGAATGATGAGATGAAGGGACGAATTATCGGACGTGAGGGAAGAAATATTCGTACACTGGAGACTCTGACGGGCGTGGAACTGATCATCGACGATACGCCGGAGGCAGTTGTCCTGTCTGGCTTCGATCCAATCCGGAGAGAGGTAGCGCGTATTGCACTGGAACGTCTGATTGTGGATGGACGGATTCATCCGGCCAGAATCGAAGAGATGGTAGAGAAAGCACAGAAAGAAGTGGAAAACATGATGCGCGAGGAGGGCGAAGCGGCTCTTCTGGAAGTTGGCATTCATGGTATCCATCCGGAACTTGTCAAGCTGCTTGGTAAGATGAAATTCCGGACAAGTTACGGTCAGAATGCATTGAAGCATTCGATTGAGGTTGCACAGTTAGCCGGACTTCTGGCGGCTGAGGTGGGCGTCGATGTACGGACCGCCAAACGTGCAGGTTTATTACATGATATTGGAAAGGCAGTCGATCACGAGCAGGAGGGAACCCACGTAGAACTGGGTGTGGCGCTCTGTAAGAAGTACAAAGAGTCCGCAACCGTTATCAATGCAGTGGAAGCCCATCACGGCGATGTAGAGCCACAGAGCTTGATTGCATGTCTGGTACAGGCAGCTGATACGATTTCAGCGGCACGTCCAGGTGCGAGACGAGAGACTCTGGAAACATATACCAACCGTCTGAAACAGCTGGAGGATATCACGAACTCCTATAAGGGTGTTGATAAATCCTACGCAATTCAGGCAGGTCGCGAGGTGCGTATCATGGTTGTACCGGAACAGGTCAGCGACGATGATATGGTTCTGATGGCGAGAGAGATTTCAAAGCGGATTCAGGAAGAGTTACAGTATCCGGGACAGATCAAGGTCAATGTAATCCGTGAATCGAGAGTTACCGAGTACGCCAAATAAAACCCGGCAGCAGGGCTGCATGGAGTAAACTTGAGCATGAAAATAAAAGTCTTATGGATGAAGATACATTACATTCATAAGACTTTTTTGTTTCATGGGAAATTGCGTCCTATGAAACAAAAAAACGCTCCGCGAGGATGCGCGCTCGCGCAAAGCAGAAACATGTCGCAAGCGACCGCGCGAGACGCCCGAATGTGCCAAGGCACATTCTTTACATCTTTTTTGAGAGAGAAAGAAATACAGAAAAATACAGTTTTTTTTCATGAAGCGGAAAACGGAAACTCTGTTTTTCGGACAGACTGAAAATTTGCATGAGCAGGGTAAAATAAAGGGTCGTGAGCGTGAAGGCAGGCGGAGAAATTTTGCTTGCAAACTGTCCAAAAGACGAGTATTATAGCATGATAGAGTTGAAAAATAGTGATTATTTAGCAGCTTCATGCATTTATTGTGGCGTAATGGTAAGAAGATTGAACCGTTATCAAGATGCTGAATAAAAAGCCAGATGTGGCTGTTGGAAAGAGTAGCTGCAGTCAGACAACAAATGGAGGATCATCCGGCAGGGAAGTGCCGGATGGCAGATGGAGGGAGACAAAGATTATGGCGAAAATTGGTTTTATCGGAATGGGAAATATCGGCTATGCGATCATGCGAAGCCTGCTGAACAAATATAAAACGGAAGACATCACTTTTACGGATCTGAACCGCCGGAGAGTGGCACAGATAGAGAAAGAGACAGGTGTCAAGGCGGTTGACACAAACCAGGATTGTGCGGAAAATGCAAAATATATCGTATTAGCTATAAAACCGCAGTTTTATGACAATGTACTGGCAGATATCAAGGACCATGTAACGAAAGAAAATATTATTATTTCGATTGCACCGGGTATCACGATTGACAGTGTCAACGAGAAGCTGGGCGGTGACCGCCGTATCGTGCGTGCGATGCCGAACACGCCGGCGCTGATCGGCGAGGGTATGACAGGTGTCTGCTACGACAAGAAGCTGTTTGAAGAGACAGAAAAGCAGATGATCAGCAATTTCTTTGAATCTTTTGGTATGATGGAGATCGTTCCGGAATATATGATGAATGCGGTTGTATGTATCAGTTCCAGTGCACCGGCATACATCTATATGTTCATCGAGGCGCTGGCAGATGCGGGCGTTAAGTACGGCATGCCGCGAGATGTGGCCTACCGGATGGCGGCGCAGGGCGTTGTCGGCAGTGCGAAGATGGTACTCGAGACCGGCAAGCATCCGGGCGCACTCAAAGATGATGTCTGCTCGCCGGGCGGCACGACGATCTACGCGGTGAGCGTCCTGGAGGAGTATGGTTTGCGGAATGCGGTTATCAAGGCATGTGACGCATGCTATGAGAAGTGCATCGACCTGAAATAGTGAAAAAATGTTGAAAAAGAACCCAGAAGGAACCTAGACATAAGGGTGAGGAAATATGGAACAGAAAGTAGAAAAGCAGGCATCGCTGGAGTCCGTGCCGGTCAAACGTCTGAAACGAGAGTTAAAATATCAGGGAACCATCTTGAAAATGTACGAAGATACCGTCGAGGTAAACGGACATCAGGCAAAATGGGATTTTATCCATCATGACGGCGCGGCAGCGGTGCTTCCGGTTACGGAGGATGGAAAGATTCTCATGGTGCGTCAGTACCGCAATGCGCTGGACCGCTATACACTGGAGATTCCGGCTGGTAAGCTGGATTCGCCGGATGAGGCGAAGATTGACTGCGCGTACCGCGAGCTGGAGGAGGAGACGGGCTACCGTTGTGACCATCTGGAATATCTGATGAGCGTCAACACAACGATCGCGTTCTGTGATGAGGCGTTGGATATTTTTCTGGCACGCGATCTCAAGAAAACCCATCAGCATCTTGACCCGGACGAGGAGATTGAGATAGAGGCGTGGGAACTTTCCGACCTTTTGAAACGGATCTACGCAGGAGAACTGACGGATGGAAAGACTGTGTCCGCGATTCTGGCGTATGCCTGCAAAGCAGGACAGAAGTAAAAATAAGGATCAGCGAAGCAATGTAAGCATCTGTGATGAAATAAATATATGGATTAAACGCTGAAAGACGCATGAAGCTAACAGCATATAGAGGCAGATATAAAGGCATATTATAAAAAACACTGAATACAGATAAGGTAACAAAGGAATAGGCAGGGATTGCATGTGAAAAGGAGATTCCGGCTTCCGGCTTTAAGTACCTGGGATGTATCAGTGTTTTTTTGGATCCTTGGGATTGTATTGGGGACGATAGCAGCCGTTTGTTTTCAAATTTCGTCCGGGAGCGGACATGCCGGGATGGAAAGTGTGCTGGCAGCGAGGCTTGGACAAGAAATTGGAGATCCATCGGGTGCCGGGTGGCATCTAAACGCCGGAATGAAGGCAGCCAGCCGGGGAACTTTGTTTTTTCAGGTCTGGCTGCAGCGGTCAGGGATGGCGCTGATGCTGTGGCTGGCAGGTATGACGCCGGTCGCATGCCTGGCTGCGTGGGGGGCTTGTCTCGTCTTAGGTCTGGAGCAGGCATGGCTGCTGGCAGGATTTACTGGCTGGGGCGGTTTTTGGGGACTGCCTGTATTTGTGGCAACGTTATTTCCACAGGTGGTGTTTTATATTCCTGTATTCTGGCTGCTTCTTTCCTGGGCGCTTGCAAAAGAGAGGCGGATACGGACGGCTGGATTTTTAATCCTTTTATTGGTGCTGGGGATGGGAACAGCGCTGGAAGTGTGGCTGAATCCTGGTTTTGTATCATTACTGGTCTCACACTGCCCGTTTTAATGGGGCTGTCCGAATAAAAATATAATTCAAAATTTACAACATATGGGGGTGAAAAAAGTGGACGCACCATATGTTGTATTTTTATGTAAATCAGTCGAAAAATGTAGGAAAAGTGGGGAAAATTATGTTTGATTTTATGGGAAAATGTAGATATAATGATACCTGCGGACGATAAAAGCCCTGTTTGTGGAGAAGAAGGTAAGTTGCAGATAGGGTGAGAAAACCTCAGGAGAATGGATGGTTCGGATGGAGAAATCGATAGGATTACCGCGGAACGATATTTGTCCTGCAGGCTGGGGGGTTGGCAGAAAATGCCGTGAATAAAAGAATGGCGGAAATGGTTACGAGAATAGATTGGGGAAGTATGAGAGGGGAAGTAGACAGATTTGAACAGTACCTGCGGGAGGTAAAACAGGCATCGGAAAATACCGTACAGTCATATCGGAGAGATCTGATGCAGATGATTACTTATCTGGAGGAGAAAGAGATCCGGGAGGCGGCGAAGGTGACAAAGACCAGCCTGCATGGATATATTCTTCATATGGAAGAGCAGGGAAAGGCGGCTACCACCATTTCACGGATGATGGCGGCGATGAAAGCGTTTTTTAATTATGAATGTATGCAGGCATGCATCCGGCGGAACCCGGCGGAAAGTCTGCATGCGCCGAAAGTGGAGAAAAAGGCGCCGGTGGTCCTGAGTGTCGATCAGGTATCAGCGCTTCTGGCACAGCCATCCGGGCAAACACCGAAGGAGATTCGGGACAAGGCGATGCTGGCTCTTTTATATGCGACCGGAATCCGGGTGTCAGAGCTTATAGGGATCCAGATGGAAGATATCAATATGAACATTGGATTTCTGGTCTGTCGCGACGGGGAGAGGGAGCGGACGATCCCATTTGGACGTTCGGCGAAAGCAGCGCTGGAGGAGTATTTGGAACATGCGAGAAACGAGTTGCTGCGTGGAAAGGGATCGGACTATTTCTTTGTCAACTGTACGGGCGGCGCGATGAGCCGGCAGGGATTCTGGAAGATTATCAAATATTACGGCGAGAAAGCCGGGATTGAGGAAGATATCACGCCGCACACGCTGCGCCATTCCTTTGCGGCGCACCTGATTGCGAGAGGTGCAGACATGCGGGCGGTTCAGACGATTCTCGGACATTCGGATATGGCAACGACGCAGATGTATGCGGCGTACCGGGAAAATTGAAAAATATCATATAAATTATAAAAATAAAGCACCTGTTTTGTGAAAGACTTGACAAAACAGGTGCTTTATTATATACTTTAGTGGTTTAAAGCGCAAACGTTTAACGCGGATGAGGAAATGTGAAGGAGAAAGACAATGGAGCAAGTACATTTAAAGTACGGAACGTCGGCGGTCGATTTTGAGATTGACGGTGCGAAGAGTGTAAAATACCTGTATGAAAATAAGATGCGGGTCATTGAAGATATAAAAGCAGAATTTTTGCATTGTGTGACGGATGGTGTGATTGGCACGAAGCCGTTAAAGGAATTGATTGCACCGACCGATCCGGTTACGATCGTGATCAGTGATATGACGCGTTTCTGGATGCGTCAGGATGTGATTTGCGAGCTTCTGGTAAAATATCTGCACGATGAGATGGGCGTGGGATATGACCAGATTGCGGTTGTGGTTGCACTGGGAACACACCGCAAGAATACGGCGGAGGATCGCAGAAAACTTGCAAGCGAGTTTGTCTACGACCATGTAGCGAGCGTGACTGACCATGACTGCGATGCGCCGGATCTGGTATACATCGGTACGACGTCCTTCGGAACGCGTGTATCGGTCAATCCGCTGGCAGTCGGCAGAAAGGTCATCTGCATCGGCGGTACGGTGCACCATCTGATGGCAGGCTACGGCGGAGGAAGAAAGAGCATCGTTCCAGGTATTGCTTCCCGTGAGACGATCCGCATGAACCATGAGCGTGCGCTGGATCCGGAGAAACCAATGACGGATGTGCGTGTCGGCAGCGGTCTGGTGGAGAACAACCCGATCAACCTGGATATGCGCGAGGCAGGTGCCATGGTACATGTTACATTCGGTATCAATATCGTGGTAGATACGTCTTCCCGCCACAGCGGTTTATTCTGTGGTGAGTTTGACAAGGCATGGCAGGCAAGCTGCAGTTATGTACAGAAGGGATACGGACTGCCGATCGACTATCAGGCAGATGTCGTAATTGCAAGCTGCGGCGGTTTCCCGAAGGATCTGAATTTTTATCAGTCCACCAAGACGCTGTTTAACGCATCGAGAGCGGTCAAAGAGGGCGGTACACTCATTATGCTGGCGGAATGCCCGGAGGGAAGCGGTTCCAAAGATTTCTTCGACTGGATTAAGCCTCTCTCTAAGGGATGCCTGGATGAGGCACTGCGTGCGTCTTTCACCATCGGCGGCTATATTTTCTACGCAGCCTGCGAGTCCATCCGTCGTTCGAAGACGCTGCTTCTGTCTTCCATGGAGCCGGAGCTGGTTCGGGATATGGGCGTAAGATCGTTTAAAGATATGAAGGATCTGCTGGCAGAGGTAGACTTTAACGGAAAAGATGTATATGTAATTCCGTACGGCGGAAGCGTGCTCCCACAGACAAAGGAAGCCTACGAGCGTATTTGCCGCGAGGCAGAGGAAAATGGAGGCGCGAAGTAATGAATATTCCGCTGCTAATTGTTATTTTATATGTGCTTCTGCTGTTTGGCATCAGTATCTATGTGTCTTACAGCCAGAAAAAGGATTCAGAGAACTTCCTTTTATATAAAGGGAAAAATAATGCGTTTGTCGTGGCAGCTAGTATCGCGGGTCTGGCGATCGGCGGCGCTTCGACGATCGGTATCGCGGAGAACGCCTTTACCGTGGGGCTGTCGGCAGGCTGGTATGATACAGCATGGGCGCGCGGTTGTTTCTTCTATGCTGGCAGTCTGCGGGGCTGTGAAGGTACTGAACAGTTACAAGAGTTTAAAGTAAAAAAGAACGTCAAATCCAAGCGAAAAACTTAGAATTTGACGTTCTTTTTGCATATTTATATTCGATTCGATGCTACTCAACCGTCCCGGCGTCTTTGATATAGGAAATGAAACTCTTCTTGATCGAGGTCACGATTTCTTTGCATTTTGCATATTCTTCGCTGTCGCTGGCATACTGCTCGTCGTAGTGCGGATCCAGAATGAAGAGCTTGTTGCCGCAGAAGCCTAAGATGGTGCAGCCGTTTAAATCGCGGTAATGCGTGTCCTCAAATGCGAGAATGCGGAAGAGAAGTCCGCCTCCGTTGGCTTCATAGGCTGTTTTTTCATATACCTCGTAGGAATCCCCGTTCGGAACCATGATGAGTCTCGAAAATGACTGGGATGGAAGTTTGAATGAAAAATCGTCGGTAATTACTTTGGAGCCGGTCAGCTCGATGGAGAGGTTGTCCGGGTCCTCCTGAGAAAAACTCACAACCTGTGCGGAATAATCAGCTGCATAAGACGGCGTCACGTAGAGAGCCGCAGCCAGAGCCGCGCAGAGGAATAATTTTGATTTCATCCTGAGATCTCCTTTTAGTCTGTCTTTTTGTTCCCCTATATAGAAGATAGGCTATGGAATCCACAGCCTATCTTAAACTCCATATAAATTTATTATATCACAGACGTCTTTAAAAGTCAGCTGGAAATTTTATCCAAAATCATCCAATTCTCGAATCTTTTTTCCCTTCTGACAGGTTCTTCTGTGCGGTGGAAAGCATCAGTTTGATACGGTTCAGCTGATTGACTTCACTGGCACCCGGATCGTAGTCTACGGCGATGATATTCGCCTCCTGATGGCTGGCGCGCAGTCCTTTGATGACGCCTTTTCCGACGATGTGGTTCGGCAGGCAGCCGAACGGCTGGGTGCAGATGATGTTCGTCGTGCCGCTGTGAATCAATTCCAGCATCTCACCAGTCAGGAACCATCCCTCGCCGGTCTGATTGCCGAGGGAAACGTAATGCTTCGCCATCGACGCCAGATCCTGAATCCGTGCAGGCGGAAGGAAATGTGTGCTGCGTTCCAGTTCGCGGCGGCAGGTGCGGCGGAAATACTCCAGCAGGGAGATTCCCATGTTGCACAGGTGTGCGGTGGAACGCTTGCCGCCCAGATTGTCGGCTTTGAAGTTGCTGTTGTAGAAGCAGTAAAGCAGGAAATCAAGCAGATCCGGCATTACAGCCTCGGCACCCTCGGCTTCCAGAAGCTCTACCACGTGGTTGTTTGCTAACGGGGAGAATTTTACCAGGATCTCGCCGACAATGCCAACCCTCGGTTTCTGGACATCGCGTCTCGGAAGTTCGTCGAAGTCATGGATAATACCGCGGATGTTGCGGTTAAACTCTGCCATGGATAAAGAGTGTTTCTGCAGTGATTTGATGCAGATTGCTTTCCATTTCTCATGCAGGGCATTGGCGGAACCGGCTTTTGCCTCGTATGGGCGGGTCGCATAGAGAACCCGCATGAAGAGGTCACCGTAGACAACCGCCTGCATTGCCTTGGTGAGAAGCGGCAGGGTAATCTTGAAGCCCGGATTCGTCTCCATGCCGTTGGCATTTAACGAGATAACCGGAATCTGCGGCATACCGGCGCGCTCTAAGGCACGGCGGATAAAGCCAATGTAGTTGGAGGCACGGCAGCCGCCGCCGGTCTGGCTCATAATAACGGCTGTATGCTCTAAGTCGTATTTGCCGGAGAGCAGCGCATCCATGATCTGACCAACTACGATCAGGGACGGGTAACAGGCGTCGTTGTTGACGTACTTAAGTCCTGTGTCGATAGCAGTACGGTCGGAGTTCTGCAGCACCTCCAGGTTGTAACCACAGCTTCGAACCGCCGGTTCGATGAGGTCGAAATGGATCGGCGACATCTGCGGGCAGAGGATCGTGTAGTTTTTCTTCATTTCCTTCGTGAAATAAACACGGCTGTATGCGCTGGAAACGATCGGTTTATGGTAGTGGCGCATCTCGCGCACGCGGATCGCGGCGATTAAGGAGCGCACACGGATACGTGCGGCGCCGAGGTTGTTGACCTCGTCGATCTTGAGCAGCGTATAAATTTTGCCAGAGCGGGTCAGAATATCATTGACCTGATCAGTAGTAACTGCATCCAGACCGCATCCGAAGGAGTTGAGCTGGATCAGATCCAGGTTTGGCTGTGTCTTCACATAGGAAGCTGCCTCGTAGAGGCGGGAGTGGTACATCCACTGGTCGGTGACGATCAGCGGACGGTCAACGCGTCCTAAATGGGAGACGGAGTCCTCGGTCAGCACGGCAAAACCGTAGGAAGTGATGAGTTCCGGAATGCCATGGTTGATCTCCGGATCTACATGGTACGGTCTGCCTGCCAGCACGATGCCGTGGCGTCCGGTTTCTTTTAACCAGGCGATGACTTCCTCGCCCTTCTTTTCCATATCCTGACGGGAGGCGATGAGTTCCTGCCATGCCTTGTGAGCGGCGGCGCGGATCTCCTTCTCCGGGATTGCCTGATCCTTGGTAAATTCTTCGACCAGACGTTTTGTCAGGATTTCCTCATTTGTAAATGCCATAAACGGATTCCGGAAATGTACCTTGTGATCCGTCAGGGATTCTACGTTGTTTTTGATGTTTTCCGCGTAGGATGTGACCATCGGGCAGTTGTAGTGATTTCCTGCTTCCGGGGTTTCGTTGCGCTCGTAAGGAACGCACGGATAGAAAATGTAGGTCAGTCCCTGGCGGATCAGCCATTCGATATGACCGTGCGCGAGTTTTGCCGGGTAGCATTCGGATTCGCTCGGGATCGATTCAATACCAAGTTCGTAGATCTGTCTCGTCGATTTTGGGGACAGAACGGTGCGGTAACCCAGTTCCCTGAAGAAGACCGCCCAGAACGGGTAGTTTTCATACATATTCAGGACACGCGGGATGCCGACGGTACCGCGCGGCGCCAGATCGGCGGTCAGCGGTTCATAATCGAACATACGGTTGTATTTATAGTCAAATAAGTTCGGAATGTCTTTTTTCTGTTTGTTGCCGCCCAGACCGCGCTCACAGCGGTTGCCGGTAACGAACTGACGTCCGCCGTCGAAACGGTTGATCGTCAGGACACAGTGGTTTGTACAACCCTGGCAGCGCGCCATCGTCGTCTTGTAGGTCAGGCTTAAGATCTTGTCGATCGGCAGCATCGTGGTTGTCTTGGAAGCATCGTAGCGCTCACGGGCAATCAGAGCCGCACCGTAGGCACCCATGATACCGGCGATGTCCGGGCGGACTGCCTCACAGCCGGAGATCTTCTCAAAACTGCGGAGAACCGCATCGTTGTAGAAGGTACCGCCCTGCACGACCACGTGTTTTCCGAGGTCGGAGGCATTGGTAATCTTGATAACCTTAAACAGGGCATTTTTGATGACGGAGTAAGCCAGTCCGGCAGAAATATCTGCGACGGAAGCTCCCTCTTTCTGCGCCTGTTTGACGTTAGAGTTCATGAAAACAGTACAGCGGGTACCGAGGTCGGTCGGATTTTTGGCAAAGAGCGCCTCCTTGGCAAAATCTTGTACGCTGTAATTTAATGATTTAGCAAATGTCTCGATAAAGGAGCCGCAGCCGGACGAACAGGCTTCGTTGAGCTGTACGCTGTCTACGGTGCCGTCCTTGATCTTGATGCATTTCATATCCTGGCCGCCGATATCGAGGATGCAGTCTACATCCGGCTCAAATGCCGCCGCTGCGTAGTAGTGGGAGATCGTCTCGACCTCGCCCTCATCCAGCATCAGGGCAGACTTTAAGAGCGCCTCGCCGTAACCGGTGGAGCAGGAATAAGCGATCTGTGCTTTCTCCGGAAGCTGGTCATGGATCTCCTGCATCGCACGGATCGCCGTCGCCAGCGGGCTGCCGTTGTTGTTGCTGTAGAAGCGGTATAGAAGAGAGCCATCCTCGCCGACGAGCGCCACCTTGGTTGTGGTGGAACCGGCGTCGATGCCGAGGTAGCAGTTGCCTTCGTAGGTCGCTAAATCACCTTTTTTGACATCATGGCTTGCATGGCGTGTCTTAAAATCTTCATAGTCGGCTTCATCAGTAAAGAGGGGTTCCATCCGCTTTACCTCGAAATCCATCTTGATGCCGTGGGACAGCCGTTCGATCAGATCGTGCAGGCTGGCAGTCGTCTTCGGATCAGAGTTCATCGCCGCGCCGATCGCCGCAAACAGATGCGAGTGATCCGGGGCAATGATCTGGTCCGGTCCCAGATTCAGGGTGCGGATAAATGCCGCGCGCAGCTCCGGGAGAAAATGAAGCGGACCGCCGAGGAATGCAACATTGCCGCGGATCGGCTTGCCGCATGCCAGACCGCTGATGGTCTGGTTGACAACCGCCTGGAAAATGGAGGCGGACAGATCCTCTTTGGTTGCGCCTTCGTTGATGAGAGGCTGGATATCCATCTTGGCGAAAACGCCGCAGCGCGCCGCGATTGGATAGATTGCCTTGTAATTTTTCGCGTACTCATTAAGACCGGATGCGTCCGTCTGAAGCAGCGAAGCCATCTGATCAATAAAAGAGCCGGTGCCTCCGGCGCAGATTCCGTTCATACGCTGGTCGATGCCGCCGGTAAAATAAATAATTTTCGCATCCTCGCCGCCGAGCTCGATGGCAACGTCGGTCTGCGGGGCATAATCCTTCAGGGATGTGGCAACCGCTACAACCTCCTGGACAAATGGAATGCCCAGATGCTTAGAAAGTGTTAAACCGCCGGAACCAGTGATGACCGGCTCGACGGTCAGTGCGCCAAGTTTCTCTTCACCCTCACGGAGCAGGTCCGCGAGCGTCTCCTGTATGTTTGCAAAATGACGTTTATAATCGGCGAAAAGAAGCTTACCGCCATCTTCAATAATAGATACTTTAACCGTTGTGGAACCGATGTCGATTCCTAATTTTTTACAGGAATTCATGTACAATCGGGGCAGTGCCCCTTCCCTCCTTTGTACTACACATGTATTCGGCTATACTTTAACATAGAATAAGGAAGAAAACAATTAGTAGGGTGCGTTAAAAAGATGCTAAAAATGACTAAAATTTGTTAATATTGCGCATAATGGGAGAATGTGCTCTGTACAAGGAAAGGCATTTTCTGCGTGGAAAATACCGCTTTTTCTGAGTTGGAATGCAGCCGTTACAGATCGCAGGCAGGCACTTCTGGAACCGAATGTGCCGTAAGATAACGTGGTGGAAGCGAGAATATAATTTGACAAAGAATCCGCCGCTCTCTATAATGAAAGGAAAACGGCAAAGGATGTGAATTATGAATTTTTTTAGAAAATTAGAGCGCAAATTCGGTCGGTTTGCGATCCCGAATCTGATGTACTATATCATCATGATGTATGCGGCTGGATTTGTGATGAGCCTGTTTAATCCGTATTTTTACGTGCAGTATCTGGCGCTTGATGCAGCGGCGATCCTGCGGGGACAGGTATGGAGAATCGTGACCTTTCTCGTATGCCCGCCTCAGTCGGGCGTCCTCTTTGCGCTGCTCGCGATGTATCTCTATTATTCGATTGGATCGACGCTGGAGCGCGTGTGGGGAACCTTCCGATTTAATATGTTTTTCTTTATGGGCGTGCTGGGACACATCATCGCGGCATTTCTGGTGTACGGTGTGACCGGCTTTTCGGTGCCGATGTCCCCGTATTACTTAAATGAATCGCTGTTTCTGGCGTTTGCCTGCACCTTCCCGGAGATGCAGTTCCTTCTGATTTTCATTCCGATCCGGGCGAAATACCTTGGAATGATGTACGGAGCGCTTCTGGTCTACAGCTTCTTAACGGGTGGCATTATCGCGAAAATTGAGATTGTTGTTTCGATGCTCAATTTTATCATTTTCTTCCTGATGACGCGTAACTACCGGAAGATCAGCCCGAAAGAGGCGGTTCGCAAGCAGAAGTTCAAAAACGAGATGCAGAAAGCGCAGATCCAGAAAATTTCCCTGACCCGCCACAAATGCGCGGTTTGCGGACGTACCGAGAAGGACGATCCGAACCTGGAGTTCCGCTATTGTTCGAAATGTGCGGGAAATATGGAATATTGCATGGATCACCTGTATACGCATAAACATGTGACGGAAGAAGAATTGAAAGATTCTAAATAGAACCAAGCGGTGGATTGTTTTTTTAGCAGGGGATTTAAATAGGCTGGATGAAGCATACAAAAGAGGTTATAAATGATTCACTGATGGGAAAAATCTTGATAAATGACAGAATATGAGGAGGAATGACAGAATGAAAAAGACAAAGATTGTCTGCACAATGGGACCAAACACCGATAACCGGGAGATTATGAAGGAGTTGGCGTTAAATGGCATGGATGTCGCACGTTTTAACTTTTCGCATGGCGATCATGCGGAGCATAAACATCGTCTGGAGATTCTGGAGAGTGTGCGCGAGGAGCTGGGGATTCCGATCGCATCGCTTCTGGATACCAAGGGACCGGAAATCCGTACCGGCAAATTAAAAGATGGAAAGAAAGTGACGCTGAAAGAGGGCGATCTGTATACTCTGACGACCGAGGAGATTGTGGGGGATGAGACACGCGGCTACATCAACTATGCGGGGCTGGCGGAGGATGTAAAGCCGGGCGACCGCATTTTGATCGATGATGGCCTGATTGAGCTGCACGTGCGGGAGGTCAATGGAACAGACATCGTCTGCCGGATTGAAAATGGCGGCGAGCTGGGCGAGAAGAAGGGTGTCAATGTACCGGGAGTACGGGTCAAGCTTCCGGCGCTGACCGATAAAGATAAGGAAGACATTCGTTTCGGCGTGGATGCAGGCTTTGATTTTGTGGCGGCTTCGTTCGTCCGCAATGCCGATGCGATCCGCGAGATCCGGGAGATTCTGGATGAAAAAGGTTCTGCTATGCAAATTATCGCGAAAATCGAGAATGAAGAAGGAATTGAAAATATTGATTCCATCATTGAGGCGAGCGACGGCATCATGGTAGCCCGGGGCGATATGGGCGTGGAGATACCGGCAGAGAAGGTTCCGCACATTCAGAAGATGATCATCCGCAAGTGTAACTTAGCGTGCAAGGTTGTTATCACGGCGACCCAGATGCTTGATTCAATGATCCGCAACCCGCGTCCGACGCGTGCCGAGGTATCGGATGTGGCGAATGCAGTGTACGAGGGAACCGATGCGGTTATGCTGTCCGGCGAGACGGCGATGGGAAGTTACCCGATCGAGGCAGTCCGCATGATGAGCCAGATCGCCGAGGAGTCGGAGAAATATCTGGATTATATGTTCTACCAGAGAAGAAAGGTATCGGCGGAAAATCTTCGAAATATATCTAATACGGTATGTTATTCGTCCGTAGCGACCGCCTCCGATCTGGAAGCGCCGGTCATTGTGGCGCCGAGTGTCAGCGGATTTACGACGAGAATGCTTTCGAAATGGCGTCCGAAAGCATTGATCGCAGGACTTTCCCCGAGCATGACGGCTGTCCGCCAGATGCAGCTCTACTGGGGTGTTAAGCCGTTCCATGCAAAACGCGCTGAATCGACGGATGCACTCTTATTTGCATCGGTGGAACTGCTGAAAGAGAAAGGTATCGTCAAAGAGGGTGAAATTGTGGTTGCAACCGCGGGTGTGGTGACACGTGCCAACCGCCATGAACCGGTAGCCGATACGAATATTATGCGTGTAATTGTGGTAGAGTAGAAACTGGATTCTGCGCCTGAATCTGTGCCCGGTTCATAGATGTATCTGGAAAATGATTCAATTTGTCCGGAGTTTGTGTCCTGGCGGAGAAAAGGAGAAAAATACCAGTTACTGTTCACAGGTAGGCACTTTTGGAACCGAAAGTGCCGTAAGAAAACGTGGTGGCAGCAGGAATTTGCCGTATTTAAATGCGAAGCCACGGCAAATTCCGTTACTGGGCACGTATGCGTGAACAGTAACAAATACCGCCCATTTGTGGGCGTTTTTCGGGAAATCAGTTGATAAAACACGGTTTTTGGTGTATAAATAGTAGCAGGACAAAGGAGTCTGGGCGTGCCGGGAGTAGTGTATGTTCCCGGTAGTCCAGACTTTTTAGTTTTATATGTAGATTTTAGTTCGGAGGATGTAAAAGTGGAGAAGAAACCATTTGTAACACGGGAGCAGCTGGAGGAGATCAAGAAAACATACCCGACACCGTTCCACCTGTATGATGAAAAGGGAATCCGCGAGAATGGCGAGCGCCTGATGCGTGCATTTTCCTGGAACAAGGGATTCAGAGAGTATTTTGCTGTAAAGGCAACACCGAATCCATTTGTAATTGATATTTTAAAGAAACTTGGATGCGGCGTGGACTGCTCTTCGCTGACAGAGCTTATGATGGCAAAGGCGATGAAGTACGATGGCGAGAAGATCATGTTCTCCTCCAACGATACACCGCCGGAGGAGTTCAAGATGGCTGCCGAGCTGGGCGCGATCATCAACCTTGATGATTTTACGCACATTGATTTCCTGGAGAAGACGATCGGTTATATTCCGGAGACGATCAGCTGCCGTTACAATCCGGGCGGACTGTTCAAGATCAGCAATGATATCATGGACAACCCAGGCGATGCGAAATACGGTATGACAACCGAGCAGCTATTTGAGGCATTCAAGGTGTTGAAAGCAAAAGGTGCGAAACATTTCGGTATCCATGCTTTCCTTGCAAGCAATACAGTAACAAATGAATATTATCCTATGCTTGCAAAAGTTATGTTTGAACTTGCTGTAAAACTTCAGAAAGAAACCGGAGCGAACTTGGATACGATCCTCACGAATTTACGGTATATATCCAGTAAGAGCGCTAATAAAGTAACGATCCGTGTACCGGTAATCCCCGGTTTCAATTTCAATGAGAATACGCTTCGGGAAATATTCATGCTGGCGAAAGAAAATCGTATCAAATGCGTACACCTGCTTCCCTACCATACATTGGGAAAAGATAAATACGAGCAATTAGGTCTCACCTATCCTTATCCCTGCGAGCAAATGCTAGCCAAAGAAGAGCTGTTCCCCTTTAAGGAGATGGGGGAAAAAATGGGTTTGGAAATACGAATCGGAGGATAAACTCCTCCCAATAAAATAGTATCTTCGCGCAAATCATCGTTTTATAAATCTTAGTAAGAGACATATGAAAACAGAAAAAGAGAAAGCGGCGGAAGGTCTATTATACAATGCGAATCATGATAGTGAGCTTCAAGATGAGATGAAAAGAGCGAAATGCGTCCTTTTCAAATACAACCAATTGCCCCCCGACCAAGAGGAAGAAAAAGATCGGATTCTAACCTCTTTTCTAGGCAAGAAAGGGAAGAACACCGTTATCCTATCCCCTTTCCAATGCGATTATGGCTATAATATCGAGATTGGGGATAATTTCTTCGCCAACGTGAATCTCGTTATCT
>ERZ772900.1949-NODE-1949-length-16973-cov-11.811857_pt1 | contig 16973 bp, 9 predicted proteins | sample MGYA00512124_ERZ772900 | MGnify/ENA primary metagenome ERZ772900 (study PRJEB29015, sample SAMEA2737716) | human gut metagenome | biome: human gut; feature: human-associated habitat; material: faeces | place: China | collected 2012 ... | reverse complement strand
GGATTAAGTTTCATACGCTGTTTCAGATATCCTGGTTTTGAAATAGACACACCAGAATGAGCAAGTTTCATATAAAATAACAAGGAGAAGGGATGGACGGTATTTTTATTCATATATGCCGACAGGTGTATATGCAGAACTGCGGAATGCGTCAAACCGTCGGTTTGTGCTTGTAGAAGAACAGACAAGGGCGAAGAACCGTCTGCAGAAGTGGATTGCAGTGTATTTCCCGGAATATAAGGGAATTTATACACACATAGATGCCAAGGGAGGATTGCTGGTGTTAAAACAGGCACCAACTCCTGAGGAGATAGTAAGACTTGGAGTGGAAGGTATCATAAAGATATGGAAAGACGCTAAACTCCGAGGAAATGGGCATAAGAAGGCTATGTTGATTCTGAATGCAGCCATGAAAAGCATAGGATTAAAGGCAGGCCTTACAGAAGCCAGAATGGAGATACAGGATCTGATAGAGGATTATGAACTCCAGACAAAACGCCTTGAACGGGTCAATGACCTAATTAAAGAACTATGCCAGCAGATCAGGTATGCGGATAAGCTGCTTGAAATAAAAGGTATAGGAATAACAACAGTAGCTGGTTTCATAGCAGAAGTCGGTAATATCACGCGCTTCGATAGCACGAAAGAACTTCAGAAACTAGCAGGATTGGAACTGGTGGCAGATAGCTCTGGCAAGCACAATGGAAAGACAAAGATAAGCAAAAGAGGGCGCAAGCGTCTCAGATATCTTCTTTTCGAGGCAGCGATATCGGTGGTGGGAAAGAATGAAGAATTCAAAGAAATCCACAGGTATTATACCACCAGAGAAAAGAATCCATTAAAAAAGATGCAGTCGCTGATAGCAGTAGCATGTAAGCTGATAAGAGTATTCCATGTGATCCTTACCAAGGGAATCAGTTATGATGCATTAAAGATGTTGAAAGATATTCGACATCCGGGAGAGCAGTTAAAGGCTGCATAACCGAGCAATAAAGAATAACCATAATGATTATAGGAAGCGTCCACCGAAAGGTGCTGTAATCGGAGGGTTTGGATCAGTGATGAAAGTACAAAGAATGAGCTGGTAGCTGGCAGGAATTTTCTCCGGAGGGAATGACCCTGATGAATAGCTAAGCTGGCACCCTGGTTATGGACAGGCAGAATGAAGGAAGTGAGGACCCACCGTAAGGAGGATGATCCTGTTGGACATGAGAGGTGAGCTGCCATATAGGGATGGGTACACATCGAGGCCATTTAGAACGAATAGTGATGACGTTTTATTTGGTGTACCCATTATTACTATATATCTGCCCTGTATGAGGTAAAGATCACTCCATAACCTTAGTTCTATTCAATGACAGGTATCAAAAAGTATTGAATTTATTGAAAAAACACTTGATTATATGGAGAGGAGTAAAATAAAATCGAGTGAAATATTATTCATTGTGTGGTTTATATTATAATGATATAATACAGATATATTAATTGAAAATCAGTTTTAATTGAGAAAACCTTTCAATATAACAAGGGAAACAAGAAAACCTCCATGCATTCCGAAAGGCATGGTAGGGGATGAATAATTATAGATTAATTATCTTGGCGAAAGTGGCAAAATCTTATAAATCAAACCAATCAAACGAAAGAAGGATGATAAGCATGAAATCCAACTTTGAATTTCTAAATAAATATTGGCCTGTACTGGCACAATTAGGAGCTAATGCTGAAAATTATTTATATTCAGATCCTAATGCATGTATTTATAAGCTTGGAATGTTTGCGGAGCGCCTTGTACGAGAAATATTAGTATTTGAGCATATTGATGAACCGCAAACGGAAAATACTCATGCGAATCGTATTCGTTCATTGAAAAAAGCCGGTCTTCTTCCGCAAGAAATAGATAATACTCTTTATTTACTCCGCAAAACTCGTAATTCTGCTGTACATACAGGAACGGATTCGGTGGATGATGCAAAAATGCTCTTTTCTATGACATATAATTTAGCTGTTTGGTTTATGGAAACTTACGGTGATTGGAAATATATTGCAGATGATTTTACTATGCCTAAAGAAGTACATCAAGCAGATTTGAAATCAGTTATAGAAGATCAGGAAAAAAAGATTGTTGAGCTATCGAAAAAGCTTGCAGAAGTAACTACTGCCGTTTCTGGTACCACGCAGCAAGAACGTGTGAAAAGATCTCAAGCTGTATCTTCAATGATGGAATGGAATGAAGCTCAGACTCGTTGTTTAATAGATGAGCAGCTTCGTAAAGCAGGATGGGAAGCAGATACTGTTAATTTACGCTACAGTAAAGGTACACGTCCGGTAAAAGGTAGAAATATTGTTATTAGTGAATGGCCGACCAACTCTGCGTTTTCTAAAAATGGTTATGCTGATTACGCGTTTTTTATAGGAGAAAAACTGGTTGCATTAATGGATGCGAAGAAAGTTTCCGAAGATGTTGCCTCTACCATTGATGTGCAGGTGAAGGATTACGCGAAACATATTAAAGAGGAACATAAAAGATATACTATAGGTTTATGGGATGAATATCAAGTCCCTTTCCTATTTGCATCAAATGGAAGAGCTTTTTTGGAACAACTTCGAACCAAATCTGGCATATGGTTTTTGGATGCACGAAAATCTGCGAATCAGTCATATCCAATACGTAATTGGTTTAGCCCTAGTGATCTTAAAGAAAAGTTAGGACAAGATATTGATCAAGCAAATGAAAACTTAGCAACCTATAATGATTCGTTTATGGAAGATCCTACGGGGCTTAATTTACGTGATTATCAGATTAGGGCGATTAATAAAGCAACAGAAGCTATTGTGAATGGAAATCGTACTGCATTACTTGCAATGGCGACTGGTACGGGAAAAACACGAACTGTTCTTGGTTTTATTTATAAAATGCTTGAATCTAAGCGATTTAGAAGAATTCTATTTCTCGTTGATCGTGTATCACTTGGAGAACAAGCAATGGATACATTTAAAGATGTTAAGCTTAAAGATTTGATGACTTTGAATGAAATCTATGAGCTCAAATCCATTGATGATAATGAAATTAATTTAGAAACAAAAGTTAGTGTTTCTACGGTGCAGGGCTTGTTAAGAAGAACTATTCTTTCTGAAACACCGGATTTAATGCCCGGTGCATTTGATTTGATTATTGTGGATGAAGCTCACAGAGGATATATTCTTGACAGAGAAATGACACAAGAAGAAATTCTCTACGATAATCAAGATGATTATATGAGCAAATACAAACAGGTCATTGAGTACTTTGACGCAGTAAAAGTAGCTTTGACAGCTACACCTGCTTTACACACGACTGAAATTTTTGGTAAACCAATTTTTACATATAGTTACCGGGAAGCCGTTATTGACGGATGGCTCGTAGACCATGACCCGCCGTACATTATAAACACTGGTTTTATTGAAAATCATGTGAAATTCAAAAAAGGTGAAACACTTGCACAATATGATCCAAATACAAATGAATTGGTTAATGGTGCTGTATTGCAGGATGAACTGGATTTTGATGTTTCGGATTTTAATAGAAAAATTATACTTCCTGATCATACACGTAAGGTTTTGGAAGAAATATCTAATTATTTAAATCCTGAAAGCAGGGAAAAAACACTGATTTTTGCTGTTAATGATAATCATGCGGATTGTATTGTGGATACACTTCGGCATATTTATGAGCCTTATGGAATTTCAAATGATGCTATTATGAAGATCACTGGAAAGACCGCTGGAGGCAATAAAAAGAAGATTTTGCAGGTCATTAAGCAGTTTAAAAACAATCAATATCCCAATATTGCGGTAACAGTCGATTTGCTGACAACTGGAATTGACGTGCCCTCTATTTGTAATCTTGTATTTATGAGAAAAATTAATAGCCGTATCTTGTTTGAACAGATGCTTGGGCGTGCTACTCGGATTTGCCATGAAATTGGTAAGACACATTTCAACATTTTTGATGCGGTTCGAGTATATGAGGATTTGGATTCTACTTCAGGAATGAAATCTGTTTCTGTAAGTAAAACCATGCCAGAACTACTAGAAGACCTTTTCCGTAATAATGGAGAAAATAAACAACAAGTTAAGGACCGTATTTTAGCAAGACTGCAGCGTAAAAATAACAATCTAACAGCTACACAGAAATATGATATTATTGAACGTTTAAATGGTGTTGACTTGAAATCTTATATTAAAAAATTGAAATCATATACAGAAAATACCTTTGTTAAAACGTGTGTACAAGACAAAGATTTTTTGTTATGGGTAGATTTGCTGAAAAGGGAAAAGAAGGGATATTACTATTCTGCAAAACCTGACATTTTAAGAGAGACTACCCGTGGATATGGGAATACGGAAAAGCCAGAAGATTATCTTGAAGCTTTTGCAAAGTTTGTTAATGAGAATAAAGATAAGATTGAGGCGATCCGTATTGCCTGCACTAAACCCAGTGATATGACAAGAGCACAGCTAAAAGAGTTGAAGCTTACCTTGGATAAGAAGAATTTTACAGAAACAAATTTGAATGAAGCGACCAGTTCTGTAACTAATGTACACATTGTGGCAGACATTATTGCTTACGTTCGCCAGGCAGTATTGAAAACGCCGATATTTAACCATGATGAGCGTGTCACAGCAGCTTTTGATAAATTAACTGCGACGCATCATTTTAATAAAATCCAACTGGATCTTTTGAACAAAATCAAAACCTACATGTTACATGAGAGTATTTTGAATACCGAAACCTTTGAGGCTCCGGTGTTTAAGATGGATGGAGGATTTGACCGTTTTAATAAGAAGTTTGGAGGAACACTGGTTGAGATTATACGAGAAATTAACACTTATATTTATGAAGGAGTTGCATAATGAGTACTCAGGATATTGTTCAAAAACTATGGAATCTTTGTAATGTTCTTCGCGATGATGGAATTACTTATCATCAGTATGTTACAGAGTTAACCTATATTTTATTTCTCAAAATGTTGGATGAAACCGGCGAAGAAAATACATTGAAAGCCGATATGTTAAAAGCATATCAAAATTCTTTGGAGCAGTATGCCCGCAGAAAAGGGAAAGCGGTTGAACAGCTGACCGAAGAAGAAAAAGAATCCAGAAAGCCACTACTTTACAATTACTCTTGGGAGTACCTTACCACTTTGGAAGGCATTGAACTGAAAAATTATTATATGAAACTGCTTTCCGAACTAGGCAGTACCGGTATTCCTAAAATAAGCGATATCTATGCAAAAGCGGTTTCCAGCATTGAAGAACCAAAAAACTTACAGAAAATTATTTCCGAGATTAATAAACTGGATTGGTTTGAAGCAAAGCAGGAGGGGCTTGGCGACCTTTACGAGGGCTTGCTGCAAAAGAATGCTGACGAGAAGAAATCTGGCGCAGGTCAATATTTTACTCCTCGTGTGCTTATTGATGTGATGACTGATTTGATTTCCCCTAAACTTGGTGAAAAATGCTTTGACCCTGCCTGTGGTACGTTTGGGTTTATGATTTCCGCCTATCAGCACGCTATTGACGGTGTGGATCTCTACTCCCTTTCTGATCAGGAAATGGCGGCTTTTCAGGACTCTTTCTATGGCGTTGAGCTGGTACACGATGCACACCGTTTGGCTCTTATGAACGCCTATCTGCATAATGTTCCAGCGCATATTTCCTGTGAGGACTCCCTGGCTCCAAGTGCAAAAAGGCTGAAAGGCTTTGATGTGATTTTAACTAATCCTCCTTTCGGAACCAAAAAAGGCGGAGAGCGTACATCCCGTGACGATATTTCTTTTCAGACTTTCAACAAACAGCTGAACTTCTTGCAGGTAATCTACCGCAGTTTAAAAGCGGACGGAAGTGCACGTTGTGCCGTTGTTCTGCCAGATAATGTGCTGTTTGCTGATGGTGACGGAACGAGTGTACGTCGGGAGTTGATGGACTTTTGTAATCTTCATACTATTCTACGTCTGCCTACTGGAATTTTCTATGCACAGGGGGTAAAAACCAATGTGCTTTTCTTCACCCGTGGCAAGACCGAAAAAGATAACACGAAGGAGGTTTGGTTCTATGATTTGCGTACCAATATGCCATCTTTCGGAAAGACTGCGCCGTTGAAAGAAGAACATTTCATCGATTTTGTAAAAGCCTACACCGCTGAAGACCGCCATGCTGTGGATGACGAGCGCTGGAGCGTATTTACAAGAGAGCAAATTGGCGAAAAGGGTGATACCCTTGACCTTGGGCTGATTCGTGATGATTCTGTCTTAGATTATAATGATCTACCAGATCCAGCGGATAGTGCCGAGGTAGCCGCAGCCAATCTGGAAGAGGCGGTTGACTTGTTGATGAGCGTGGTGAAAGAGCTACGGGCTTTGGAGGTGCAGGACTGATGGCAAAGGCTAAGAAAAAAGAAACCTTAACACCCGAAGAACGCTTGCAGGCGGTACTGGTGCCGGATTGGGAACAACCTTATAAAGTGCCGGAGAATTGGTGTTGGATTCATTTGCTTGATTCTTTTGAAAACTGCACTGATAGTAAAAAGAAAATCCCGCAAAAAGAGTATTTACAAGACGGAAAAATTGCTGTTGTTGACCAAGGGCAGAATTTGATAGGCGGTTATACAAATGATAGAGAAATGATTTTTGCTGGAAATGTGCCCGTCATCATTTTTGGTGATCATACAAGATGTATCAAATACATTGATTTTCCGTTTGCACAAGGTGCTGATGGTATTAAGGTATTAAAACCAAAGCAATTTTTCAATGAAAAAGCATTTTATTATGCATTTCAAACTGTTGACATTCCTAATATGGGCTATCGTAGGCATTTTCCCCTATTTGACAAATACGCAATTCCAGTTCCCCCCCTCTCTGAACAACAGCGCATTGTTGACCGCATTGAAAGCCTGTTTACCAAGCTGGACGAGGCAAAGCAAAAGGCACAGGATGCGCTGAACAGTTTTGAAACCCGCAAAGCCGCCATCCTACACAAAGCCTTTACCGGCGAGCTCACCGCCCAGTGGAGAAAAGAACACGGTGTGAGAATTGAGAGTTGGAAAAATGTATCAGTTTCTGAGATTTGTCATTCATTAAAATATGGCACATCGAAAAAATCTGTATCACAGGGTAAAGTAGTAGTTATACGAATGGGGAATTTACAAGACGGAGAAATTAGATGGGATGATTTAGCTTATTCCAATGATGAAGAGGATATAGAAAAATACAGACTATTTTCAGGAGATGTTCTTTTTAATAGGACAAACAGTTCGGCTCTTGTTGGAAAAACATCAATATATCGCGGAGATTATCCTGCTATTTATGCAGGATATCTTATTAAATTGGATTATGATCATTCACGCATTATAGGTGATTTCTTGAATTATTCACTTAATACCATTCGGGCTAAAAAGTATTATAATTTGGTAAAGACGGATGGTGTTAATCAGTCTAATATTAATGCTAAAAAAATTGGAGCATATAAGTTCGCTATGCCCAATATTAAAGAACAAATAGAAATTGTTCGTATTCTTGACGATATGTTTGCTAAAGAACAGCAGGTAAAACAAGTTGCCGAAACAGTGGTGGAGCAGATTGACCTTATCAAAAAATCTATACTTTCTCGTGCTTTTCGAGGTGAGCTGGGAACGAACAACCAAAACGAGGAAAGTGCAGTGGAGTTGGTGAAAGAAGTTGTAGAAAAAAGTGTAGAAATCAACAACAAACCCAAAACAAAACGAACTGTCATCCCTGAAGAAATTAAGTCTGCACTATCAAGTTCCAATGAAGAAGAGATAATCCGATTATTGATAAAGTCCGCTCCAAAAGCTGTCTCTGTGCAAATGATTATGTCTATTAGCAAGAAAAAATTTGAATTGATGGATGCGCTTCGAAGCCTTGAGCAAAAACAGATTGTTATTAAAAACAGTTTAGGGGAATACTTGCTAAAGAGGTGATATTATGCAAATCAAAAGATTACGTATTGACAAGCATCTTTGTTTGGTTGATTTTGATATTAGATTTGCCACTGTGTCTGGTGGTAGTTCAACCATTTTGATTGGTGAAAATGGTGCAGGCAAATCAACAATGATAGAATGTATTTTGAATATTTTAATGTCCTTTGATTCACCGGCAATTGAGAAGCAGATCGATTATAGTTATTCCCTTGAGTACGAATATGCACAGAAATCAATATCTATTATCAAAAGTGGCCATGCTTACCGTATTACAGCGGACGATTCTGCTATTGAGGGAAGTTATAGGAAGGTTCGTTCGTTTGCCCAAAAGAATTCCCTGTTTCCACAGCGTGTTGTTGCGTTTTATTCCGGAACGAATAACAATCAAGAACATAAAACAAACTGCTGTAAACAAAATCAAGATTTTTTTCATTTATTTCCCTTCCTTATATTGTACGCTAAGTACAAAAATGTAGTGCAGACAAAATAATGTCTTTCATAATTTTACAATATCTCCAAGTTTTTTGCAGTATTTTTTGCAGAAAAAAAGAAGAATTTTTAAATAAATATTTAAATATCTATAGACAAAAATAGAAAAAACTTTCAGTAAGGTAAAGGAATTGGTATAATGTATAAAGATGAAAGTATTTTTTAGAACGGAGGCCCGCATGGGAAATATCATAAATTTGAAAAAAATGATGTCGGCAGCCATGTTTGCAGCTGGACTGCTGGTCAGTATGAACAGTGCTTCGGCACAGCAGGATGAGCAGGAACCGCTGGCGCTGTTGCAGCTGGATGTTGACGGTAACGGCAGTCTGGAAACTGTGGAACTGTATGGCGGTCAGATGACTCGCGGCAGCAGTTACAGGAATGATTTTTTATTGCTTTTAAAAGGCAGTGACTCTGAATTGCTGACGGCATATGTACCAAGTATTAATGGCGGTTACGACTGCAGTTTAGAAAAAGCAAGGTTTACGGGCAGAGGCGAACAGCTGATTTTGTCTGTTGGACAGGGAGGCGACGATGGCAGTATAGAATATCGTATCATTGACTTTGCTGATCCTAAGGCGGTGAAGGAGATTTTTACTGGTAGCGATAATGCAGGTGTAGCGGCAACTGCGGAATTTGTGCCGGATTTTCGCAGTAAAATTGCTTTTGCAGACGGCAGCACTAATTATGAACTGCTTCCCAAAGAGAAAGAGTTTTATGAACAGCGTGGGCTTTATGACGTTGACGGTACCTTATTAAAGGGGTATCGATGCCCGTATGTCGGGAAAATACATTCGCTGGTTGCTGTAGATATGGAGCAGGACGGGATTTTGGAACTGTTGTCGCTGCAGAACATCAGTGGGTTAAACAGGGAAGACCTGCTTGGGAAGCTGGCCGGGGTGTGGTCATATGATGGCAGCAGTGGCTGGAAATTAAAAAGTAAAACTTTTTACAGCGGCGGCAAAAATAAAGACGACAAATTCCATCGCAGCTATAATGAAAAAAACTGGCGGATTTTACCGAGGCAGGCGGTGCATGACAGCAGCAGCGTAACTTATCCTGTTTTTACTGCGATTGCGGCGCTTGAGGTGCAAAATAAGCTCAATGGAGATTTTGCGATTATTGCTGGTCCTTATTTGCAGAATCTGGCAACTGGAGGCTGCGAACTTGATTATACATTGACCTTCGTCAGTGAAAAGTTTATCAGTATGGTGTTTTTTGGTGTACTGGATGAAGGTGAAAAAGAAATTTTTGCTAAGATACCATTAAATATTGATGTACAAACTGGAGCACAATTGGCACTTGGTGATGTTTTGAATTTACGTGATGCCGATTTACTTCCTGTTTTAAGGTTGCTGACAAAGAAAGATAAGGTGGATTTCAGTAAAGGTATTCCTGAAAGCTGGTATTATAACGGGACTAATTTTGTGTTTTGTCAGCGAAGTGAAATCGGCGAGTGGCTGGAAGCAACGGTGGCTGCAAGCGATCTGAAAAAGTTTTTACTGAAACCGGAATTATTTTAAAGAGAACTGACTGGTCAGTCAGCAAATAGTGAAAAACAGAGAAAAAATACGAAAAATTAAGAAAAAAGGCTTTAATCGGTTAAAATAGCGGTTGCGTTTATAATTACGATAAACTATAATAAGAGTATTCTTGAAAATAGCGGAGCCGTGCGCCCTTTTACAGGGCGCAGCCGTTTTTTTGAATACGTGAGGAGGATATATTTATGCTGAGTTTTTTTGATAAAGGCCGAAGGAAAAAGGCCTTGGCTGTTGCGGTAGCGGCATTTACCGTGATGGCTTTGGCTGGCTGCAGCAAAGAGCAGCAGGCACCACAGGCAACGTTGGTTAAAACGATGGAAGTTATCAAACGCGATACGCCGATCGTTTATGACTATACAGGTTTTGTGCAGGCGCAGAAAGAAGTCAATTTGATGGCGCAGGTCAGTGGACAGATCACAGGAAAGTATTTCCTGGGCGGTGAAAAAATAACTGCGGGACAGACCTTGTTTACTATTGATCAGCGTACATATCAGGCAAAAGTTCTGAATGCACAGGCCGGACTTGCCAGTGCCCAGGCAACTTTGATTCGTACCAGCCGTGATCTGGAGCGTTATAAAAAGCTATATGAGCAGAACGCTGTTTCCAAGCAGGAGCTTGATAACAGGGTCGCTGAGGCCGAACAGGCGCAGGCTGCTGTTGATGCACAGCAGGCTTTGCTGGAAAATGCCAATATTGATCTGGGAGAAACTAATGTCGTTGCGCCTTTTGACGGACGTATAGATACCAATGATCTTTCTGTAGGCAACTATGTTACTGCCGGTCAGACTGTTCTTGCTACTATTTCTAATACAGATCCGGTATTTGTAGAATTCAGTCTGGCAGAAAACGAATATTTAAAACTTCTGAGCGCTCATAATGATGCAGGTGGAGCGTCGTTGGAAAATCTGACGATCGTTTTGAGCGATGGCAGTACTTATTCTGAAAAAGGCCGTGTCGATCAGGTCAACCGCAGCATTACGCAGGGGACAGGCACTTTGTCGCTGAAAGCTGAATTCCCAAATCCTGCTAAGATCCTGCTGCCTGGCATGTTTGCTCATCTGCAGGCCAACAGCGGTACTGTACATGACGCTAAGCTGATTCCGCAGCGTGCTGTAACCGAGCTTATGTATAAGAAATTTGTTTATGTACTTGGCGATGATAATAAAGTATCCATGCGCGAAGTTACATTAGGGCCACGTATCGGTCGTTTGTGGCTGGTTGAAAGTGGTCTGGAAGGCAACGAAACGGTTGTTGTCGAAGGCATCAACAAAATTAAACAGGGTTCTGAGGTAAAACCTGAACCGATGACCGAGGCAGAATTGGATACTGCTGTATCTTTGAAAGAATCCTAAGGAGGTAACTAGTTGTGGCACGCTTTTTTATAGACCGTCCGGTCTTTGCGATAGTGCTGGCAATACTTATTACCTTAATGGGTACTATTGCCGGATTTAGTCTGCCGATTGCTCAATACCCGGATATCACCAAGCCGCACATTGCTGTTTCTACTAATTATGTAGGGGCCAGTGCTGAAACGGTTGAGGAATCTGTAGCGCAGGCAATCGAACAAAAAGTTAACGGTGTAGAAAATATGCTGTATATGACATCTACAAGTACCAGCACCGGCGAATACACCCTTGACGTATATTTTAATCTTGATAAAAACGCTGATATCGGTTCTGTTGAAGTGCAGAACCGTGTTTCGCAGGCTTCATCTTCTATGCCGTCGGAAGTAAATGATTCTGGTATTACGACAGAGAAAAAGTCTGCTGAGACCATTATGTACTTTACATTACATTCTCCTAATGCAACTTACGATAATATGTTCCTGACTACCTATGCAATGACTAATTTTGTTGATGCTTGTAAACGTGTTAAAGGGGTTTCCAGCATTGATACTTTCGGGCAGGAATATGCAATGCGTTTGTGGTTGCAGCCTGATAAAATGGCGCAGCTTGGAGTAACTGCAGACGATGTTTCCAATGCTATCAAGAGCCAGAACATTCAGGCGCCAGTAGGGTCTATTGGTGCTCGCCCGACTGCGGCTGAGCAGGAGTTTCAGTATACAGCAAATGCTCAGGGGAGGTTAGAAACTCCAGAAGAATTTGGTAACATTATAATTCGTTCGAAAAACGGCAATAATTTAAAGTTGAAAGATATTGCCCAGATAGAAGCCGGGCCTCGTAGTGATTTTACTATAGGTTATTTAAACGGCGGTTCTTCAGTAGTTTTTCCTGTCTATTTGACAAGTGATGCCAACGCTTTGGAAACAGTTGATAATATCAAGGCAGTTTTAGCTGATGCTGCAAGTAGGTTCCCAGAAGATATGGAGCTGACTGTTGTTCAGGATAATACTCAGTTCGTACGCGAAGCGCTGGAAAAAGTTGCACATACTTTCTTTGAAGCGTTAGTACTGGTTATCCTGGTAGTATTTATTTTCCTGGGCAGCTGGCGTGCAACGCTTATCCCGCTGCTGGCGATTCCTGTTTCTCTGGTTGGTACTTTCGGTGCGTTCGTGCTGATGGGCTTTTCAATTAATACATTGACAATGTTTGCGATGATTCTTGCTATCGGCCTCGTTGTTGATGACGCGATTGTTGTTGTTGAAGCGGTAGAGCATCATATTCAGGATAATGGCATGACTCCGAAAGAAGCTACTTACCGGGCAATGAAAGAAGTTTCCGGGCCTGTTGTGGCAATTGCTTTCGTTCTGGCAGCAGTATTTATTCCGGTTGCATTTACCGGCGGTACTGTTGGGCAGCTTTATAAACAGTTCGCTTTGACTATTTCCGTCTCAATGGCATTGTCGGCTATTGTTGCATTGTCTCTGACCCCGGCATTGTGTGCCCTGCTTTTGAAGCCGCATGATGGTGATAGTGAAGTTAAGGGCATTATTGGCAAAATCATTCATAAATTTAATACATGGTTTGCCGGGACCTTGAGTAAATACGTAGTAAACGTAGAAAAGTGTATTCGTCACACAAAAATCACAATGGCTGTTTTGCTGATTATGGTTATTTTACTGGGCTGGGTGGCGAAGATTACTCCAACCGGGTTTGTACCGAGTGAAGATCAGGGGTATTCTATGGTGGCTTTCAATTTACCGGAGGGTGCATCCAGTAATCGTGGTGTTCAGGCGATGATGGAATTAGGTAATAAAGTAGAAGCTTTACCAGGCGTTAAGTATGTAATGGAAGTGTCTGGTATGGATATTCTTTCCAATGCTCCAAAATCAAGCGCTGGTTTGGTTGTTGCAGCAATGGAGGATTATGACAAGCGTAATATTACTGTACAAGAACTTGTACCGATGCTTTATGGTATTGGTGCACAAATGCCACAAATGAGTTTGATGGCTTTTGAACCGCCTTCTTTGCCAGGTGCTTCCAGTACAGGAAGTTTGAGTTTATATTTGATGAATCTGGGCGGCGATGATATGGAACGGATGCAGGAAGTTGCTAACGAGTTCCTTGCTAAAGCCAATCAACGTCCTGAAATTGGTATGGCTTATACCACCTTTAATACTAATACGCCGGTTTATCAGTTTAACGTAGACCGTGAAAAAGCAGAGTCTCTAAATGTACCTGTAGCAAGCGTATTTACAGCTTTACAGACTTTCCTCGGCGGCAGTGAGATCAATGACTTCAATGCTTTTGGCCGTACTTGGAAAGTAGTTATGCAGGCGGATGCAAAATATCGTACGAATGTTGATGATATGCGTTATTTCTTTGTACGCAGCAATAACGGCGATATGGTGCCTCTTAATACCTTGGTTACTGACGAAGGTAAAACAAGTTCTGCTACTGTAACCCGCTTCAACGGTGTACGAGCTATTAAAATAGCTGGTAACCCTGCTACAGGATATAGTACAGGTCAGGCTATGACTGCACTGGAAGAAACTGCTGCAGAAATTTTGCCGACTACTTATACCTATGAATGGGTAGATCAGAGCCGTGACGAACTGGAAGCAGGAAACAGATCAACACAGATTTTCATTATTTCTCTGATCTTCGTATTTTTGTGTCTGGCAGCTTTGTATGAAAGCTGGACTATCCCGTTGGCAGTTATGCTGTCAGTGCCTGTTGCTGCCCTTGGCTGTTTTGGCGCTCAGTATCTGCGCGGTTTGCAGAACGACGTTTATATGCAGATCGGTTTGATCATGCTGATTGGTCTGAATGCTAAAAATGCGATTCTGATCGTAGAATATGCAAAGATGAACATGGAAAATGGCGAACCTGTAGTTAAAGCGGCGCTTGATGCTGCCAGACTGCGTTTGCGTCCGATTCTGATGACATCCTTCGCGTTCATTCTTGGCTGTGTGCCTTTGGCGATTGCAACAGGTCCAGGTGCCGGTGCCCGTGTTTCTATGGGTAATGCCGTTGTTGGCGGTATGACCTTTGCTACGATGATCGGTATCTTTATGATCCCGGTATTATTCGTTGTCGTTGAACGTATTTTCAACAGAAAAAAACACAGCGAAGAATAAATTTAGGTGTTTTGTAAATATATAATGCCCCGTCTTAAAGACGGGGCATTATTTTTTTGCAGGATTTTTTTTATTTATGTGGTATTAAAAAAAGGTAACTGAAAATTTCTGACAAAGAGTGTTTAGAGGTAAAAGCAGATGAATGAATTAAAAAATAAAAGTAAATTTCTCAGAGATGTCTGGTACCTGACCAAAAGTTATTGGCAGTCAGAAGAAAAGGGAAAGGCTTATTTGCTGTTGACGGCAATCATAGCACTAACTTTAGGCGTAGTGTATATGCTGGTGCTGTTGAATAAATGGAACAATTCCTTTTATAATGCACTGCAAAATTACCAGACCGAACTTATTTTTGATGAGCTGATACATTTCGGCTGGCTGGCTGTGATCTACATTATTCTGGCAGTTTATGCCTTTTATTTGCAGCAGGTACTGGTGCTTAACTGGCGTCGTTGGCTGACTAACAGGTATATTGATGAATGGTTGAAAAATAAGACCTACTATCGTCTGCAGATGTTCGGCTCTGATACTGATAACCCTGACCAGCGTATTAGTGAGGATGTGCGTTTGTTTGTTGAGATGACGTTAAAGTTCAGTATCGGTGTTTTAAAGGCTTTTTGTACTTTTGTGTCTTTCGTATTTATTTTATATGAACTGTCAGGTTCACTGGAATTTACTTTGGCGGGGCAAGTGTGGCATATTGAAGGCTATCTGGTTTGGGTAGCCTTGGTTTATTCCATTGTTGGTACAGGGCTTACTCATTTGATTGGTAAAAAACTGGTAGGGCTGAATTTTGTTCAGCAACGTTATGAAGCGGATTTTCGTTTCAGTATGATGCGAATGAGGGAAAATGCTGAAAGTGTAGCGTTTTACAGCGGTGAGAAACAGGAAGGCGGCGTATTTAAGAAGCGTTTTAAACTGCTGCTGGATAATTTCTGGAAGATAGTAGAAAAACAAAAACAGTTGGTCTGGCTTAATTCCGGCTATTCACAGATTGCAATTATTTTCCCTTTCGTAGTGGCTATGCCGCGTTACTTAAGTAAGGAAATAACATTAGGCGGCCTGATCCAGATTGCCAGTGCCTTTGGCAGGGTGCAGGAATCATTATCATATTTTGTAGATATGTATGCTTCTTTGGCTGAATGGCGGGCAGTTGTAGAGCGTCTTACGGGTTTTGGGGTACATATGCACGAGGTAAAACAGGAAAAACCGCAGATTGATCTTGAACGAATGGAAAGTCGCAACGATACTATCGTAGCTGCGTCCTTGCAGGTTGAATTACCAGATGACAGGATCTTGTTGAAAAATGTCAATTTTACTTTAGTACCCGGCCGAAATAAAAATATCCTGATCAAAGGCGCAAGTGGCAGCGGTAAAAGTACATTGCTGCGTGCTGTGGCTGGTATCTGGCCATATGTGCATGGTAAATTGGAACTGCCTGCTGCCGAGAAACTGATGTTTATTCCGCAAAAACCTTATTTACCATTGGGAACATTGAAGGAAGCGTTGCTTTATCCAGGCAGTTGCCATAAAACAGATGAAGAGTTGGTGATGTTGCTGGAGCAATGTCGGATTGGCTACCTGGCAAAAGACCTGTATGTCGAAGCAGACTGGTCACATGTGCTTAGCGGCGGTGAACAGCAGAGGCTGGCTTTTGTAAGGGCACTGATCTATCAACCGTCATGGCTGTTTTTAGATGAAGCTACTTCTGCTTTAGATGAGGAGACAGAAGCTGTGATGTATAGGCTTGTTGAAACTTTAATGTCGGATACTACCATAGTCAGTATTGGACATCGCAGTAGTTTGAGCAGTTTCCACCAAATAGGGTTGTTTATTGATAAAGGTCAGCACAGTGTTATTGAACGGGCCTTGTGAAAATAATGTCAGGCATAGAATTTTGTAAGTAGAATTTACTGTTTTTTGCTAAAAGAAATTTTTACTTTGCTGTGATTTGCTTATATAATAAATAAAGAAGCAGTTTTTCAGAAAGGAAGTGTAAAAAATGATGCCATTGGAAATAGCTCCTAAAATTTATGATGTGGGTGTTGTTGACTGGGCTGTGCGTGATTTTCACGGATATAAGACGGAACGCGGTGCTTCATATAATTCATATTTGATCATGGATGAAAAAATCTGTTTGATCGATACAGTGAAAGCGATGTTTGCTGAAGAATTATTGGCAAAGATTGAACGTGTTGTCGACCCTGGAAAAATTGATTACGTAATAGTGAACCATGTGGAACCGGATCATGCAGGGGCATTGCCGGCGCTGGTCAAAGCGGCTCCGAATGCTAAGTTTTTTATTACAGCTCAAGGGAAGGCGGAAGCAATTCGTCATTATGGTGATTTATATGATTTTCAGGTCGTGAAGGATGGCGATAAATTATCATTAGGCAAACGTGAATTGACTTTTGTAACTTTACCAATGCTGCACTGGCCTGACAGTATGGCAACCTATTGTGCAGATGATGGGATTTTGTTTTCTAAT
>ERZ772900.1945-NODE-1945-length-16988-cov-5.444930_pt1 | contig 16988 bp, 13 predicted proteins | sample MGYA00512124_ERZ772900 | MGnify/ENA primary metagenome ERZ772900 (study PRJEB29015, sample SAMEA2737716) | human gut metagenome | biome: human gut; feature: human-associated habitat; material: faeces | place: China | collected 2012 ... | reverse complement strand
GCTGTCCGCTTCCTGTAAACTGATAGAGCCGCACAGGCGGCATTTTGAGAGAAAACGGAGGCTTTGCAGCACATGATGATTCTGGTTGTAGACGGGCAGGGGGGCGGTCTGGGCCGCCTGCTGGTCCGCGAGTTGAAGGGTGCGTTTCCGCAGGCGGAGATTGCGGCCGTCGGGACGAATTCCACCGCCGCGAACGCCATGATGAAGGCAGGGGCGGACTTCGCCGCCACGGGCGAGAACGCCGTGGTCGTCAACTGCCGCCATGCCGACATCATCGTCGGCGCGGTGGGGATTGTGATTGCCGACTCCATGTGGGGCGAGATCACGCCGCGCATGGCGCAGGCTGTCGGGCAGAGCGACGCGCGGCGCGTGCTCATTCCGATCAATCTCTGCAGCAACCTCGTCGTCGGCGTGTCGGAGATGTCCATGTCAAAGCTGGTACAGGCTGCAGTCGATACCGTTCGCCGCCTGACAGAGAAAAAGTGAAACAGCGCCCTCAGCCGTTTGGCGGCCGGGGGCGTTTTTCTGCGCGCAGGTATAGAAAATGAAGTGCTTGGGAATTCTTGGAATAGACGGTGCGCTTTATCTTAGTAAATGGAAATATCTTCCAAAAGTTGCAAATAGTTACAAAAACGTGTGGAAGATTGACATTATATTTATTGGAAAGTTCCTCCTGAAAGGTTGCCGTACATTGTGATTTGTGGTAAAATAAATTCGGCTGCAGGGGAGTGCTGATGACCCGCGCAGCCGTTGGAAGGGAACCGCAGCCTTGACTGCGGCTGGCAGCTCCGCGCAGGGAAATTCTTGAGACGGAGCAAGGCAAGCGCCCGCTTCCGCTGCCTGCGGGGAGGGCGCAGAACACACAAAATTTGGAAGGAAAGGGTGTACACATGAAAAAACGAATTTTCGCGCTCATCATGGCCATGTGTCTGGCGCTGAGCCTGCTGCCCGCGTCTGTTTTCGCTGAAAACGAAAGCGGCAGCGACGTGGTTTACGGCAAGTACGGCACAGGCAAGACATGGACCCAGGACAAGAAGGGCACCGGGACGATTGAGTATAAAACCGGTGACGGAAACACCGTCACGCTGAGCAAGAAGGCGACCCCTGTTAAGGATCAGCCGAACACCTATCAGATTGATCTGGAGGTCAAGTCCACCCAGACGACCACGACCACGCCTCCCGGCGCGGCCGCGACCGTGCTGGTGCTCGACACGTCCGGGTCGATGGCCTACTGCGCCGAGTGTGGTCAGGAGAATTACCACGCATCCGGTTGTGAGCATTATCAGGAGCCCGACTGGGACAATTGGTTCCCCGATAATTCTGTCAAAACTGAAGAGACCCGTCTTGCGGCAGCAAAAACTGCGGCGACCAATTTCCTTGACAGCTACAAGGGCGATACCGCGGGCGTTGGCCGCTATGTCTCCCTCGTGAGCTTTGCCGGAAGTGCAAGCGTTAAATGTGACTGGCAGGATGTCTCCACCACGGCTGGCTACAACGCCGTTGTGCAGGCAATCAGGAACCTTTCCGCGAATGGCGGTACGAATCTGGATGCGGGTCTTAAAAACGCGGCGAATCAGTTCACGAAGTCTGCGGTGAGCGGCATCTCCAAGGACAGCAAAAATGTCATTGCCCTGACAGACGGTATCCCGACGTATTATGGCAAAAATACCAGTCAGCACGGCAGCTATGGCTGTCCCGATACCAATAAGGCGACGGCGGCGAGTGCGGCCGCGCTGAAGGAATCGGCCAGCCTGTATACGGTCTGCTTTGGCGCGGCAAATGACCGCTGCTGGACAGCGGGCAGTGCGCATGACCGATGGGTAGAACACGATACAGATGGGCCGCTGGTCGGCGACTTCCTGCGTGACAGCATCGCCACCTCCGCGACTGCGGACACCACCTATGCCTACAACGCCGCAGACAGCAGCGAGCTCAATAAGGCGTTCAAGGCCATCACCACCTCCATCACCACCGGCATCAGCAGCGGTACCGTGACCGACCCCATGGGGCCGAACATCAGCGTCACGACAAAACCCGACAACTTTGTCTCTGCGGATGGCAAGACCTATACGTGGGAACTGGCAAACGGCGTAAAATCGACCGACGGCAGCAAGACCACCTACACCTATCAGCTCTCTTACACGGTGAAGCTCGACACCTCCGGCGAGAACTTCAAAGAGGGCGAGTATTATCCCACGAATGCGAAGACTACCTTCACCAGCGGCGATGAGAGCTTCGAGTTCCCCGTCCCCGGCGTCAAGGGGACGATCCCGAGCTATCAGGTGAAGTATGAGTACAAGGGCGATGTTCCCACCGGCGCACTTGCTAAGCTGCCCGCGGATGAAACCCACAAGCTGCACACGGACGTGACCGTGGCCGCAGAGCCCAAGCTGGACGGCTATGTGTTCAGCGGCTGGACGACGACCGATGCGTCTGTCAGCGGCGGTCAGTTCAAGATGCCCGAGAAGGATGTCACCCTGACCGGCTCGTGGACGCTCCGCAGCGACCTGAGCTATACCGTCAACTACTATTGGAATGGTACGGAGGAGCCGGTGGCACCGTCCAAGACCGTGGACGGCCAGACCTTCGGCGCGCGTATTACAGATGAAGTGCCGATTTCGGTTGACGGATATACCGCTCTGAAGAATCAGACCTGTGATCTGACGATCGGGACGGGCACGAACGTTATCAACTTCTACTACTACAAGAACGTCACCCTGACCGCGAACAGCGATACCGCTGTCTATGACGGCAAGGAGCACAGCGTCTCCGGCTTCACCGCCGTGCCCGACGGCGCGGACTTCAGCGCCGTCACCGTCGGTGCGAAGGGCATGAACGTCGGAACGTATGACGCGAAGTTCGCGGAGAATACGGTCGGCACCGTCGACGCCACGGGAAAGTATATCGTGACCGAGGCGCATGACGGCAAGCTGACGATCACCCCGGTCGGCGGCATCGTTGTGACTATCACCGGCAATACCGGCAGCAGTCCGTACAGCGGCGCGGAGCAGTCCGTGACCGGCTACACGGTTTCCACCAGCAATCCGCTCTATACGGAAGCGGACTTCACCTTCACCGGAACGGCTACGGCGAAGGGCACCGACGCGGGCAGCTATCTGATGCATCTCGATGCCAGCCAGTTCCAGAATACGAACAAAAACTTCAAGAGCGTCACGTTTATCGTGGAGCAGGACGGCCAGCTGACGATTACGCCGCGCACCGTCAATCTGACCTCCGAGACGGCAGAGAAGGTCTACGACGGCCAGCCCCTGACACGCCCCGATGTCGCCATCACGGGTGACGGGTTCGTTGCGGGTGAGGTGAGCGCTATCCGCGCCACCGGCACCGTCACGAACGTCTCCGACGGCGAGCAGCCGAACACCATCGTCTATACCACGTCCGCGGGTTTCAAGCCCGGCAACTACAGCATCGAGAAGGACGAGGGTACGCTGAAGATCACCCCCGTGACCGACAAGGTCACCGTGACCATCACCGGCAACGACGGCAGCATGGGCTATGACGGCAACGAGCATTCCGTGACCGGCTATACCACCGCGATCGACAACCAGCTCTATACCGTGAGCGACTTTACCTTTACCGGTGAGGCCATCGCGAAGGGTACCGACGCGGACAGCTACCAGATGGGTCTGAACAAGAGCCAGTTCGCAAACAACAGCGCGAACTTCGCGAACGTTGAGTTCGTCGTGAACGACGGCTCCCTGCAGATCAATCCCCGCAGCGTCAAGCTGACCTCCGCCACGGACGAGAAGGTCTATGACGGCCAGCCCCTGACGAATGGCGTCGTGACCGTCAGCGGTGACGGCTTCGTCAAGGGCGAGGGCGCGGCGTATAACGTGACGGGCAGCCAGACGAACGCCGGCTCCAGCGACAACACCTTCACCTATACGCTGAATCAAGGCACGAAGGCGAAGAACTACACGGTGGAGACCAAGCCCGGCAAGCTGACCGTCACTCCTGTGACCGCCGAGGTCACCGTGACCATCACCGGCAATAACGGCAGCATGGGCTATGACGGCAACGAGCATTCCGTGACCGGCTACAAGGTCGAGAGTATCAGCAATCCGCTCTACACGGCGGCTGACTTCGCTTTCAGCGGCACGGCCTCCGTCACTGGCACCGACGCGGGCAGCTATCCGATGGGCCTGAAGGCGGAGCAGTTCCAGAATACCAGCAAGAACTTTACAAATGTGAAGTTCGTCGTGAACGACGGCGAGCTGACCATCAACCCGATGCCGCTGACCATCACTGCGGGCTCTGATAGCAAGGCCTACAACGGCACGCCGCTGACGAACGATACGTTCACCAGAACCTCCCTTGCCGCGGGCGATACCCTTGCGAGCGTCACCGTGACTGGCAGCCAGACGGACGTCGGCTCGAGCGACAACGTTGCGAGCGATGCGAAGCTGGTGCGCGGCGACAGGGACGTCACGGCGAACTATGCCATCAAGTATCTGCCCGGTACGCTGACCGTCACGAAGAACGAGAGCGCGAAGCTCACGGCCGAGGCCTACAAGGGCGTCTATGACGGCGGCGAGCACGATGCGGTTGTCAAGACCGCGCTCAGCGATCTCGTTGACGACAGCGTCTGGACGTACAGCTACAGTCTGGACGGCGAGCACTACACCGACGAGATGCCGCAGGTGAAGAACGTCGGCGCGTACCCTGTCTGGGTCAAGGCTACGAACGATAACTATGTCGACCTCGTGACCGTCGTGACCGCCGAGGTCACCCCTGCAACCGTCCTCGTCACGGCGGACAGCCACGAGTGGATCATCGCCGTCAAGGATACCTGCGTGAGCGACCCTGAGCCGGCGCTGACGTATCAGGCGGAGAGCCCTGTCGCGGGTGAGACCCCCGCCTTCAGCGGCGAGCTCTCCCGCGAGCCGGGCGCCGAGCGCGGCAAGACCTACCAGATCCTGCAGGGTGACCTCGCCCTCGCGGATGGGGAGAACTTCCTCGCCTCGAACTATGTCCTCCAGTTTGTTCCCGGTGAGCTGACCGTCAAGGCGCGCGACATCACCATCACCAAGACGGTCGACGTCACGAAGGCCTTCGTCGGCGACAAGCTGACCTACACGATCACTGTCACCAACACCGGCGACGTGGATCTGCAGGATGTGGCGGTTGTCGATGAGATGCTCGGCATCGAGCAGGTCATCGGTGAGCTGAAGGCCGGCGAGAGCTGGACGCAGCAGTTCACCTACACCGCGCAGGAGAGCGACGCGGGCAAGACCCTCGTCAATACCGCCGTCACCGGAACGAAGGACGAAAAGACCCTCGATCAGGTGGATTCCGACGGCACCGAGATCACGCAGAAACCCGTCCCCACCGGCGACCAGAGCATGGTCGGCCTGTGGACGGCGACGCTCCTGATCTCCGCGGCCGGCGCGGCGATCATCCTCGCCCGCAAATCCAGGCGCAGCAAGTAAGCAATCTCGATAGCTGACAGATAGCTGAAAAAACAAACAGCCCCCGGCACCATAGGTGCCGGGGGCTGTTTTCTAAAGTCTCACAGAGTTCGCGGCTCGGGGCCGCGAATAAAGTAAAATCCGTTTTTTTGCGGCGGCGTGTACGCCACAAAAAACACTTTGCGCAGAGAGTGTGTTTTGCGTGCATGGCACGCAAAAATGCGCGGTTCGGCGCGAGAACCTATTCCACAAAAGGGCTTGCCCTTTTGTGGAATATTTATGCGTCCAGCGCCTGCTTAAGGTCGGCGATGATGTCGTCCGCGTCCTCCAGACCGACGGACATGCGGATCATGCCGTCCGTGATGCCCGCGGCTTCGCGCACCTCACGCGGGATCATCGTGTGCGTCATGGCCGCCGCCTGTTCCACAAGCGTCTCCGTGTCGCCGAGCGACACCGCCAGCGAGCAGAGCTTGAGGTGGTTGATGAAGCGCTTACCCGCTTCGAGGCCGCCGCGGACGTCGAAGGTGATCATGCCGCCGCCCCCGCGCATCTGGCGGCGGGCGATCTCATACTGCGGGTTCGATTCGAGCAGGGGGTAGCGCACCGTCTCGATCCGGGGATCGGATTCGAGCCATCGGGCGATTTTCAGCGCGCTCTCGTTGTACTGCCGCATGCGCACGCCGAGCGTCTTCATTCCGCGGCAGACGAGAAAGGCCGTGAACGGAGCGATGACCGCGCCGAAGTGCATCAGCGTCCCGAGACGGCACTGGCGCAGGAACTGCTCATCGTTGGAGATAACCGCGCCGCCGAGCAGGTCGCCGTGGCCGCCGATGTACTTTGTCAGGCTGTGGATCACGACGTCCGCGCCGAGGTCGAGCGGGTTGGTGTTGTAGGGCGTGGCGAAGGTGTTGTCAACGAAGAGCTTCGCGCCGTGGCGGTGCGCAATCTCGGCCACGGTCTGCAGGTCGACGAGCACCATCGTGGGGTTTGCGGGCGTCTCGACGTAGATGACACGCGTATTCGGACGGATGAGCGGCTCGAGCTGGCTGAGGTCGGCGGCGTCGAAGCTGTCGTGCTCGATGCCGAAGCGCGGGAGCCAGTCGCTCGTGATGTCCTCCGTGCCGGAGTATTTCGCCTTGGTGAAGATGACGTGGTCGCCGCACTTGAGCTCCGCGAACAGCGCGCCGGAGACGGCGCCCATGCCGGAGGCGTAGGCCACGGCACCCTTGCCGTGCTCAAGGGCGGCCAGCTTCTGTTCGAGATAGTCCTGCGAGGGGTTCGTGATGCGGCTGTAGGCGAAGCTCTCGGCGTAGTCATCGCAGGCCTTCACCGCGTCGTCGGTGGAGTCAAAATAGAACGTCGAGGTCTGGTAGATCGGCGGGATCAGCGCGCCGTAGGTGTCGCGCGGCTCACCCGCGTGCACCTCCAGCGTGTCAAAGTGCAGGCTGTCCGCCTGCAGGTCGGGATGTCGCAGCTTCAGCTGGCTCATAATAACACCTCCATAAAAAATATGCCGGGATACGGCTTTTCCTGTATCCCAGCATAGCATATTTTCGGTGAAAGCAGAAATACCCGATCCCTATCGCCGTCCATAGGAAAAAGCTTTACCCCTGCGCGGCGAGGATGTGGCGTTTCATGCACGCGAGGAACGCCTCCTCGATCGGCCGCAGGGCGCGGCCGCGGATGCTGATCCAGCCGATGTCGACGGTGTCCTCCGTCTCGATGGGGACGCAGGCGACCTCGCGCGCGAGCCGCGGCGAGATGACGCCCGTGCCGACGTCGTAGGCGTTGCAGCTGCGCATGAGCGCGGTGCTCACATAGAGGTCACTGATGTAGACGACCTTGGGCGGGTAGAAGTTCGGCAGCATCATCTCCTCGGAGAAAAAGCCGGGCGAGTCCGCCGTCTGCTCATAGACGATGCAGGGATATTCCATCAGCTCGTCCGTGCGGATGCTCCGGCGCCCGGCGAGCGGGTGCGTCACGGAGAGAAACGCGTGCGGCCGCGCCTGAACGAGCCGGTGGAAGGCGAGATTGTTGTCCTCCAGCACCCGCTCCATGTGCCGCCGGTTCACGTCCGAGAGGAAAATCACGCCGAGGTCGCTCGACTGCTTGCGCACGCTCTCGATGACGACAGAGGTTTGGTTCTGGTTCAGCCCGAGCGTGTAGCGGTCGGCGTCGAGCCCGCCGACGAACTCCTCAAACGCGCTCACAACGAAGTCATAGTGCTGGCTGCTGATGAAAAACGACGGCTTCGGCCCCTCGGCGCTGCGCTGGAAGTACTCGTCAATGTAGTCCGCGTCGCGCAGGAGCTTGTTGCTCAGCTTGAGCAGCTGCCGCCCTTCGTTTGTGATGGCGATGCCGGAGGAGGAGCGTGTGAAGATCGTGATGCCCAGCTCCTCCTCGAGCGCGTGGACGAGACTGCTGACGCTCGGCTGGGAGACATAGAGCTTCTGCGCGGCCTTGCTGAACGAGCCGCATTTTTCCACCATGGAGATATATTTGAGCTGCTGCAGCGTCATGTGCTGTCCGCCTTTCTCGTCCCGGGGCCGCTGTTTTCTCCATTATATCGGATTTTCCCGCCGGTGGCAACGGCCTTTCCCGCCGCATATCCATGGGAATGGGGGCGGCCGCGCGGAAACGGAGGAGGTTTTCATGGCAAAGGTCTATCTCTCACCCTCGTCACAGGTGAGCAACCCCTACGCGTGGGGCTCGACGAACGAGGCGGCGCAGTGCCGCCGGATTGCGGACGCGGCGGCGGCCGCGCTCACGCGCAGCGGCCTTTCAGTCAAAAACAACCAGACGGCGTCCATGGAAGGGCGCGTGGCGGAGTCGAACGCGTGGGGTGCCGACCTGCATGTCTGCATCCACACGAACGCCTTCAACGGCCGCGTGACGGGAACGCGTGTTTTCAGTTGGAACGATGCGGGCCGGGGCCGCGCCGCGGCGCAGGCCGTCTTTGACGAGCTGGCCCCGCTGACACCCGGCACGTCCGACAGTCTCAGCACGAACCAGACGTGGTATGAGCTGCGGCGTACCGCCGCGCCGTGCGTCTATGTCGAGGCGGAGTTTCACGACAACGCCGAAGCGGCCCGCTGGATCATAGAACACACGCAGCAGATCGGTGAGGCCGTCGCCCGCGGTATCTGCCGCTATTTCGGCGTCGCCTACGCGCCCGCGCCGGAGCCGGAGGGCGGGACGCTCCACCGCGTGCAGGTCGGGGCCTACGCCGTGCGCGCAAACGCCGAGCGGATGCTTGCGCGCTTGCGCGCCGCGGGCTTCGAGGGCTTCATCACAGAATAATCTAAAGAGAACAAATAAGCGGCGCATCCGAACGGATGCGCCGCTTGCGCTTGGCCTTTGATCTCGTGATGGTGTAAGGGAATCACGCCTTACACCGAGGGACAGAGCTTGTCCGCGAGGGCACGCGCCTGCGCGAGACCGTCGGTCTGGGAGATCTCACCCGCGCCGTAGACGCCGGGAATCAGCACCTCGCCGACGTTCCGGCAGCCAAGCAGGGAGACGGTCTTGCGGTAGGCGAAGACGATGCCGTCGAACGTGTCCATGGCGGGCTCGGCGCAGCAGGTGATAAGCGCGGCGGGGATCCCGGCGGGGAACTTCTTCGCGTTGTAGAGCGAGACAAAGCGGTCAATGACGTGCTTGATCTGCGCGGGGAAGGTGTACCAGTAGACGGGCGCGGCCAGCACCAGACCGTCCGCCGTCTCCAACTCACGCGCGATGTCGTTGAAGCCGTCGCCGCCGAAGGCGCAGGCCCCCTCGCCGCGGTAGCAGGCGCGGCAGTCGCGGCACCCGCCGAGGGGCAGAAACGCCGTGTCAAACCGCACCACGCGGCATCCCTTCTCCTCGAGCGCGGCGGCGAGCGCGTCCGCCATCTGTGCGGTGTTGCCCTTTCTGCGCGGACTGCCCGTCAGCAGAACGATTTTCTTTGCCATGTTGTTATTCCTCCTGTGATGTGATTTTAAAAATAAAAAAGCCTCGCAGAGTTCGCGGCTCGGGGGCCGCGAATCAATCAAAATCCGTTTTTTGCGGCGGCGTGTACGTCGCAAAAAACACTTTGCGCGGCACGAGCCTCGGCCCAGAGAAACTGGCCTCGGCAGATCCGACGGTTGATGTCGGCCAATGTCGCAGCCCCGCCTGCGGTGGGGCAAGGCGCGGAGCGAAGCGAGAGCCCCTTCATCAAAAAAGGCGTAGCCTTTTTTGATGAAAAACGCGCCCCGCGGCTCTGCCGCAGGGCGCGTAGGTCTTTCAGCTCCGTCCGTGGATTTCGCGGTGGCACTTGGGGCAGGTGATGACGATCTTGCCCTTTCCGCGCGGGACACGGCAGACCGTGCGGCAGTTGGGACAGGTGAAGTATTTGTGGTCCTTGTCCATGCGTTGCTGGCGGCCGGTGCTGCGGCGGCGCTGCACAGGATAGACGAACTTCGTGAGGAACCACGCGTTCTCGGCGCGGCGGCGCTGCAGGTTCCGGGAGAACATCCGGAACACCACCCAGAGCGTGAGCACCATGGCGACCGAAGCGACCGCCGCGTGCGCCGTGCCGTTTTTGACGAAGATGTTCACAATGTCCAGCAGGATAGCCAGCCAGAGGGCGGCCATTCCCAGATGATCGGCCCCGTTGCGGCCATACATAAAGCGGGAGAAGGCATTGCCTACCTTCTGGAAAAAGTTCATAAGAGCGCCTCGATTCCATCAATCTACAAAACGATACCTTGTATTTTACAGGAAAACTCCCCGCAGGTAAAGACCCGGCCCGCAAAGTTTACAGAATGGTCACGATTTGGTACCTGAGTCGGAGAATACGTTCTATGCGTATATTTATGCAGATATACACGGAATGATTCTGTGCATCACGCCTGACGACAGACTGGTATCTCGGATAAAACAGGGCAAATTCAACAAAACCACAAGGCGGAGTGAAAATTTATGCATTTTGGGGTTGACATTTATACAAAGCTGCTGTATGATAGCCAATGTCAGGAGGAGCTGATCGAGGAAGAGACAGCACCGCCCGCCTGACGGCAGACAGAAGCAAAATAATTTTAAAATAATGAAGTGAGGTAAGAATGATGAAAAAGCTGATGTGTCTGATTCTTGCCCTGGTCACGGCTCTGAGCCTTGTGGCCTGCGGCAGCAGCAACGGCGGCAACAATACCAATACCGACGATGTCAAGCTCAAGGTGCTTGAGGGCGTCGTCGACTGGGGCGAGACCGAGCCCTACCGTGTTCTGGTGCAGAAGGGCGATCCCAAGGGCCTGCTCCCCGGCATCAACAAGGCGATCGCTGAGCTGACCGCCGACAACAACGCCAAGATCCACGAGATCGAGGAGAAGGTCGCTTCCACCGACACCTTCACCCCCGACAGCGTCCCCTCCGATGTCGTGGCCGCTCCCGAGACCTCCACCAGCGGCAAGCTGGTGCTGGTCATGGGTACCAGCCCCGACTATCCCCCCTACGAGTTCTACTCCGACAGCGCGATGACCCAGTTCGCCGGCATTGACGTGGAGGTCGCCAAGTACATCGCCGAGTCCATGGGCATGGAGCTGCAGATCGAGGCCATGAACTTCGACAACCTCGTCACCTCCCTCAGCAACGGCGACTTCGACATGGTTCTCGCCGCCTGCGAGTACACCGACGAGCGTGCGCTGGCCTGCGACTTCTCCGATCCCTACTACACCGATCTGCCCCCGGTCATTCTGGTGAAGGAGTCCGACGCGGACAAGTATAAGACCCTCGACGACATCAACAAGGCCAGCGTCATCATCGGCGCACAGAAAAACACGACTAAAGCTTCTGCGGCAGCAAGCAAGTTCCCCGAGGCCGCCAACGGCATGGTGCTCGAGTCTCTGGTTCCCACGCTGGTGACCGAGCTCAAGAGCGGCAAGATCGACCTGCTGGTGCTCGACGGCAACGTCGGCCAGAGCTACGTCGGCTAAAAACGAACATCCAAGCGAACCGTGCAAAGCCGCCTGATACGGCTTTGCACGTTCGTGTGTCTGTAAAAAAGTCTGAAAAGAGGTACGAAAGGAGCCTACGCCTATGTGGAGTGACCTGTTCGCCAACATGAGCAATACCAACTTCTTCAATTTTTCATTCCTTCCGAAATATCTGCCCGCGTTCGTCAAGGGCTTTGAGTATACGCTCCTGCTGGCGGTTGTGTCGGTGGCGCTGGCGGTGATTCCGGCGCTGCTGCTGGCGATGATGCGCCTGAGCAAGAACCGCTTCGTGCGCGGCATCTCCGGGGCCTACATCGCGGTCTTCCGCTCGACGCCGCTGCTGGTGCAGCTGTCGATCATCTATTTCGGCCTGTTCCAGTTCATCAACCTTCCGCGCTACCTGCTCTTCGGCTTCATCGCGATCAACCGGTTTGTACCCGGCGTGGTGGCGCTGGCGCTCAACAGCTCGGCCTACGTCGCCGAGATCTTCCGCGCGGGCATCCTCGCCGTGGATAAGGGGCAGACCGAGGCGGCGCGCTCGCTGGGCCTGAGCCAGTGGCAGGCGATGAAGCTCGTCGTGCTGCCGCAGGCGATCAAGAACGTGCTGCCCGCGCTCGCCAACGAGGTCGTCACCATGGTCAAGGAGAGCTCTATCTGCTCGACGCTGGGCATGGCGGAGATCATGTACGCCGCGCAGACCGTCTCCGGTACGTCCTATATCACGCTGGCGCCCTATGTGTTCGCCGCGATCATCTATTTCTGCATCAACTACCCGGCCTCCAAGGCCATCGAAGCGATTGAAAGGAGAATGCGCCGTGGAGACAAGCAATAAGCTCATTTCTGTGCAGCATCTGGTGAAGGAGTATAACCACGGCACGGTCAAGGCTCTGAACGACTGCAGCATCGACATCGCCCGCGGCGAGGTCGTGGCCATCATCGGCCCCTCCGGCTCCGGCAAGTCGACGCTTCTGCGCTCGCTGAACCTGCTCGAGCAGCCGACGTCCGGCGAGATCCTCTTCGATGGGGTGAACCTCGCCGACAAGTCCGTGGACATCAACCTCCACCGCCAGAAGATGGGCATGGTGTTCCAGCACTTCAACCTCTTCCCGCACAAGACGGTGCTGCAGAATATCACCATGGCGCCCGTCACGCTGAAGAAAAAGACCCCCGAGCAGGCGCAGCAGCAGGCCGAGGAGCTGCTCAAGCGCATCGGCCTCGCCGACAAGGCAAACGAGTATCCGAACATGCTCTCCGGCGGACAGAAGCAGCGTATCGCCATCGTCCGCGCCCTCGCGATGGATCCGGAGGTCATGCTCTTCGACGAGCCGACCTCCGCGCTCGACCCCGAGATGGTCGGCGAGGTGCTCGACCTGATGCGCGACCTCGCGAAGGAGGGCATGACGATGGCCGTCGTGACTCATGAGATGGGCTTCGCACGCGAGGTGGCCGACCGCGTCGTGTTCATGGCCGACGGCCGCATCCTCGAGGAGGGCACGCCGCAGCAGATCTTCGACAGCCCGAAGGATCCCCGCCTGCAGGACTTCCTGAGCAAGGTGCTGTAAAAATTCAATTCCCGGAAGGGCGCTGTCCTTCCGGGAATATTTTCTGCATGATTCCACATGATGAAAAAGATTTGTCACAATAAAAAAGTTCTGTTGTGGCAAAAAGTACGGAAAAAGAATAGATAGTTAACCTTGTCAGCCACATTTGTGGTGTGTTATACTGAATTTTATTGATAGAGAAAAGGAGACACACCCATGAATGTACTTGTAATCAACGCAGGAAGCTCTTCTCTGAAGTACCAGCTGCTCAACCCGGAGACGGGTGTGCTTCTGGCGAAGGGGCTGTGCGAGCGCATCGGCCTTGACGGCCGCTTTACCTATAAGCCGCAGCTGCCCGGCAGAGCCATCCGCGACGCGGAGAAGCTGGCGATGCCCACCCACGCCGAGGCGATCAGCGAGGTGCTGCGCGCGCTGGCCGACCCGGAAAACGGCGTCGTCTCCTCCATGGACGAGATCGGCGCCGTCGGCCACCGCGTCGTCCACGGCGGCGAGAGCTTCGCCGAGTCCGTCCTGATCGACGAGGACGTGCTGCGCGCGGTGGAGGCATGTACGCCGCTCGCCCCGCTGCACAACCCTGCGAATATTACGGGCATTCTCGCCTGCCGCGCAGCGCTGGGGGAGGGCGTTCCGCAGGTCGCCGTGTTCGATACGGCCTTCCACCAGACCATGCCCGAGCACGCGTACCTCTACAGTATCCCCTACGCCTTCTATGAGAAGGACCGGATGCGGCGCTACGGCTTCCACGGCACGTCGCACCGGTACGTCTCTCTCCGCGCGGCGGAGCTGCTCGGGAAGCGCCCGGAGGAGCTGAAGCTCGTCTCCTGCCACCTCGGAAACGGCGCGTCCCTCGCGGCGATTGACTGCGGCCGCTGTGTCGATACGTCGATGGGCATGACGCCGCTCGCGGGGCTGACGATGGGCACGCGCGCGGGCGACATGGACGCGGGCGTCGTGGAGTATATCGCGAACAAATACAGCATGACCGTCTCCGAGACGGTGCGCGTGCTGAACAAGGAGTCCGGCGTGCTGGGGCTCTCGGGCGTGTCGTCCGACTTCCGTGACCTCCACGCCGCCGCCGGACAGGGACACCGCCGCGCCGCGCTGGCGCTCGACGTGTTCTGCTACGGTGTGCGCAAGATGATCGCGGGCTATGCCGCGGCGATGGGCGGCGTGGACACCGTCGTCTTTACGGCGGGCGTCGGCGAGAACTCCGCCGATACCCGTGCGCGGATCCTGCGGGGGCTGGAGTTCATGGGCATCACCTGCGACGAGGAGAAGAACCGCTTCAGCGGCGAGGAGTGCATCATCTCGCGCGACGGCGCGCCCGTCACGGTGATGGTCGTCCCCACAAACGAGGAGCTGATGATCGCGCAGGACACCTTCGCGCTGGTTGCGCAGGAGAAATCTGCATAAAACCGTTGTCAAAAAAGACTGTGTCCTGATCTGCAGAGAAAGTCTCACAGAGTTCGCAGCTCGGAAGCTGCGAATAAGGTGGAATCCGTTTTTTGCGGCGGCGTGTACGTCGCAAAAAACACTTTGCGCGTAGAGAGTGTATTTTTGCGTGCGCGGCACGCAAAAATGCGCGGTTCGCTGCGAAACCCCTTTATTCAAAAAGACCGTGGCCTTTTTGAATAAGTATAAGGCGGCCCCGGAGAATTGAAGTGCACCCCACTTGTTAGACAGTATGATATACTATCTAACAAGTGGGGTGTTTTGCTATTGTCTAACTTTTTGGGGTCACTTCAGTTCTCCGCCGTCTTTTTTATTCGCCGCTGCGCAGGCCCGCGACCGAGGAGATCGGGAGCGAGAAGCAGATGGCGCCCGCGGGGGTGCCGGGGCCGGCGTTTTCCTTGATGGCCTTCATGATGGCGGCCTTCTCCTCGCTGCGCGCGACGATGTAGACCACGTCCTTCTCGTCGGCCAGCGTCACGCCGAAGAACTTCTCCGCGCGGCCGGAGCCGGTGCCCTTCGCGTGGAGCACGGTGCCGCCGCCTGCGCCGGCGGAGCGGGCCGCGTCCATGACAAAGTCAGACTGACCCTCGTTCAGAATGGCGACGATCAGTTCATGTGCAAACGTCATATCCGGGATTCCTCCTGTATCTTTCTTGTCGCTGAGATAAGCCAGCGTCCTGCCGCCCGCGACGCTCTTAAGCGGGATGGAGAGCATGACGCCGTTGCCGGGGATGTCGATAAACAGGCGGCGCTTGGCTGCCTTGAGGAGCTGTCGCTCCTCACTGGCGCTCGCCACACCCGTCACGACGGCCTTGTCCGTCGCTTCGAGCCCATAGAGCGAGAGGTGTTCGCTGCGCGCCGTCCCCACACCGAGGTGCGTGAAGATCATGTGCAGGCCGCAGGAGGCATAGAGATCCTGCATGATCTGTGCCTTGCTGCGGTCGGTGATGCTGATGATACAGTACAGCTCCATCTCAGGCCACCTCCCAGAGTTCGATGATGTCATCGTCGCCGAAGGCCGCGGCGGGGGCGGTCTGCTCGCTGCGGTGGGACTTGACGACGTAGATTGCGCCCATCGCCTGTACGGTGATGAGCGGCATCATCGCCACGAGCGCCACGAGGCCGAACGCGTCGGTCATGACGTTGCCGCCGAGCGCGCCGCAGGCGCCCATCGCCAGCGGGAGCATGAACGTCGCCGTCAGCGGGCCGGAGGCCACGCCGCCGGAGTCGAAGGCGATGGCCGTGAACGTGCGCGGGACGAAGAAGCTCAGCCCCAGCGCGACGGCGTACCCCGGCACGAGGAACCACAGGATCGGAATGCCCGTCAGCACCCGCACCATCGCAAGACCGTTCGCCGCCGCGACGGCGACGGACAGGCTCACGCCCATGGCGCGCGCCGTGATGGTGCCCGCACTGAGCTCCTCCACCTGCCGGTTGAGGATATGGACGGCGGGCTCGGCGTTGATGATGTACCAGCCCATGAGCATGGACACCGGCACCAGCAGCCACACGCGCCAGCCCACCGTCAGCTGCGCGCCGAGGACATAGCCGAGCGGCGAGAAGCCAATGTTCACGCCCGTGAGAAACAGCACCAGGCCGACATATGTATAGAGGATGCCCGCGAGGATCCGCGCAAACGGCAGCCGCCGCAGGTGCAGCGAGACGACCTGAAACACGAGGAAGAACGCGAAGATCGGCAGCAGCGCCACGGCGACCTCACCCATGTATTCCGGAATGGCGTGCAGGTACTGCCCGCCCATCTCGACGGTGTTTTCCAGCGCGGCGATGACCGTCTCGGCCGCGGCGTCCGTCTCGGGCTGATAGATCGCGCCGAGCAGCAGCACCGCCGCGACCGGCCCGATCGAGCACAGCGCCACAAGACCGAAGCTGTCGGCCTTGGCGTCCTCGTCGCTTCGGATGGACGCGACGCCCACTCCGAGCGCCATGATGAACGGAACCGTCATCGGCCCGGTCGTCACGCCGCCGGAGTCGAACGCGACGGAGAGGATCGACCGGTCAGAGAGAAACGCGCCGAGAAACACGAGCGCGTAGAACACGATCAGCAGCGTCCGCAGCGAGATGCGGAACAGAATACGCGCCATGCAGATCATGAGGAACAGACCCACGCCGACGGACACCGTGAGCACGAGGGCGGTTTTGTCGATGGCGGGGACGTTCGTCGCGAGTACCTGCAGATCCGGTTCGGCGATGGTGATGGCCGCGCCGAGGACAAAGCTCAGCGCGAGGATGAGCCACAGGCGGCGCGACTTCGTCATCTTCGCGCCAATGAGGTTGCCGATGCGGCTCATGGACATGTCCGCCCCGAGGGTGAACAGTCCCATTCCGACGATCAGCAGCAGTGACCCGATGAGAAACGAGAGCATCAGCCCCGTGTCGACCGGCACGAGGGCCAGACACAAAGCGGCGACGATGACCGTCACGGGGAGGACGGAGGCGGCGGCCTCCTTCATTTTTTCGTTGATGGCATACTGAACAGGCAAATGGTTCGCTCCTTTTCCAGAAATTTCCGGCAGCATGCAGCCCGCCTCATCGCCTTCCGAAGCCCGGAGGGCGCAGGCCGAATGCACGCGGTA
>ERZ772900.1933-NODE-1933-length-17065-cov-9.276896_pt1 | contig 17065 bp, 23 predicted proteins | sample MGYA00512124_ERZ772900 | MGnify/ENA primary metagenome ERZ772900 (study PRJEB29015, sample SAMEA2737716) | human gut metagenome | biome: human gut; feature: human-associated habitat; material: faeces | place: China | collected 2012 ... | reverse complement strand
AGTTAAAGACAGTTGGACCCAAATATGGCAAACAGCTTGGCAATATCCGCAAGGCTCTGAATGAGATCGATGGCAACCGGGCGATGGATACCTTAAAGGCTGAGGGCAGACTGACCTTCAACTTTGACGGAAATGAAGTCGTTCTGACAGAGGAAGATCTGTTGATCGATATGGCCCAGAAAGAGGGCTATGTCAGCGAGGCAGATCAGAATGTGACGGTTGTTCTGGATACCAACCTGACTCCGGAGCTGATTGATGAAGGCTTTGTCCGCGAGCTGGTAAGTAAGATCCAGACCATGCGTAAAGAAGCTGGCTTTGAGGTGACAGACCATATCGCTGTTTATGAGAGCGGTAATGAGAAGTTAGCAGAGCTGACTAAGAAATTTGAGGTTCAGATCAAGAAAGATGTGCTGGCAGATGAGATCATCATCGGTCAGATGGACGGTTATACAAAAGAATGGAACATCAATGGCGAAACCGTCACACTGGGAGTTGTAAAAAAAAATTAAATAAATCAGTGGAAGAGGAGAAATTATCAACCATGGAAAAGAAGTTTGATAAGGAAGAATTTCGCCGTTCAATTATTTATACATTAAAGAGCCAGTTCCGTAAAAAGGTTACGGACGCGACACCACAGGAAGTATATCAGGCGGTTGCGTATGCAGTAAAAGATATCATCGTTGATGACTGGATCGCAACGCATAAAGAGTATGAGAAAGAAGATTCCAAGACTCTTTATTATCTGTCCATGGAGTTCTTAATGGGTCGTGCGCTGGGTAATAACATCATCAACCTGATGGATTATGAGCCGATCAAAGAAACTCTGGATGAGATGGGCTTTGATCTAAATGTGCTGGAGGACCAGGAGCCGGATGCCGCGTTAGGCAACGGCGGTCTTGGCCGTCTGGCGGCCTGCTTCCTGGATTCTTTAGCAACTCTTGGCTATCCGGCGTATGGCTGCGGTATCCGCTATCGTTATGGTATGTTCAAGCAGAAGATCGAGGACGGCTACCAGGTAGAGGTTCCGGACGAGTGGTTAAAGGATGGCAATCCATTTGAGATCCGCCGTTCTGAGTATGCGACCGAGGTCAAATTCGGCGGCTATGTAAAACATATCTGGGAAGATGGCAAGGAGAAATATGTCCAGGAAGGCTATGAGTCCGTTATGGCGGTTCCTTACGATCTTCCGATCGTGGGTTATGGCAATCATGTAGTCAACACTTTAAGAATCTGGGACGCACAGCCGATCAATATGTTCAACCTGGATTCCTTTGATAAAGGTGATTACCAGAAGGCTGTAGAGCAGGAGAACCTGGCAAAGAATATCTGTGAGGTGCTCTATCCAAATGACAACCACTATGCAGGAAAGGAACTGCGTTTAAAACAGCAGTATTTCTTTATTTCTGCAAGTGTACAGAGAGCAGTTGCAAAATACAAACAGAACCATGATGATATCCGCAAGTTCTATGAAAAGAATGTATTCCAGTTAAATGATACCCATCCGACTGTGGCAGTACCGGAGCTGATGCGTATCCTTCTGGATGAAGAGGGCTTAAGCTGGGATGAGGCATGGGAAGTAACCACCAGGACATGTGCTTATACCAACCATACGATCATGGCTGAAGCATTGGAGAAATGGCCGATCGACTTATTCTCCAGACTGCTTCCTCGTGTATACCAGATCGTAGAGGAGATCAACCGCCGGTTTACGGAGCAGATCCGTCAGATGTATCCGGGCGATGAGCATAAGGTATCCAGAATGGCGATCCTGTATGATGGACAGGTCCGCATGGCATATATGGCCATCGTCGGCAGCTTTTCTGTTAACGGTGTTGCAAAACTGCACACTGAGATCTTAAAGAACCAGGAATTAAAGCATTTCTATCAGATGATGCCGCAGAAGTTTAATAACAAGACAAACGGTATCACCCAGAGAAGATTCCTGCTTCATGCAAACCCACTGCTGGCTTCCTGGGTAACTGAGAAGATCGGCACAGATGCGTGGATCACAGATCTTCCACAGATCGCAGGCTTAAAGAAATGGGTGGATGATGAGAAAGCACAGAAGGAATTCCAGGAGATCAAGTACCAGAACAAGGTGCGTCTGGCCAAATACATCAAGGAGCACAACGGTATCGATGTAGATCCAAATTCCATCTTCGATGTACAGGTAAAACGTCTCCATGAGTATAAGCGTCAGCTGATGAACATCCTTCATGTGATGTATCTGTACAATAAATTAAAGGACAATCCAAATCTGGATATGGTTCCGAGAACCTTTATCTTCGGAGCGAAAGCGGCAGCAGGCTACCGCCGCGCGAAGCTGACCATCAAGCTGATCAACTCTGTGGCTGATGTGGTCAACAACGATCCGGAGATCCAGGGCAAGTTAAAGGTGGTATTTATCGAGGATTACCGTGTTTCCAATGCGGAGATCATTTTTGCCGCAGCGGATGTCAGCGAACAGATTTCCACCGCAAGTAAAGAGGCTTCCGGTACCGGTAACATGAAGTTTATGTTAAACGGCGCATTGACTCTGGGCACGATGGACGGTGCCAATGTGGAGATTGTCGAAGAGGTTGGTGCGGAGAATGCGTTCATCTTTGGTATGTCTGCCCAGGAGGTTATCAACTACGAGCAGAACGGCGGTTATTATCCAATGGACATCTTCAACAATGATCCAGAGATCCGCCGGGTACTGATGCAGCTGGTGAATGGTTATTATTCTCCAAAGAATCCAGAGCTCTTCCGCGAGATCTACGATTCCCTGCTGAATACCAATTCCAGTGACCGGGCAGATACTTACTTCATTCTGAAGGATTTCCGTTCCTATGCAGAGGCTCAGGAGAAGATCGACAAGGCTTACAGAGACCGGGCATGGTGGACTAAGGCAGCGATGTTAAATGTGGCCTGCTCCGGTAAGTTCACTTCTGACCGTACCATTCAGGAATATGTGGATGATATCTGGCATCTGGATAAGATCACGGTAGAGGTACAGTAAATTTGAATTAGGACGAAGTTTCCTATGACATAAGAAGATCCCTTCCTTTCATACACTAGGGTGAAAGGAGGGGATTTTTTGTATTTTCGTGTGATCTGGAAATGGATCGGTCCGGCCCTTCTGATCCCGTATTTCATGACTTTGTTCTGGGGTGGGGACTGGAATGGAACATGGAGTGAAATGGTTTTGGACAGCCAGAGGTTAGAGGCATTTCACAGTTCGGATGGTGATGAAACCGCAGCCTCGGTGGAGTTTCATAAGTCCTGGGGGCGGGTGTATTTAGATAAGGAAGAGAAACATTATGTGGATGGAGAGACGTATTTGATCGGCGTGGTCGTATGCCAGATGGATCCCCAGTGTGAGATGGAAGCGTTAAAAGCCCAGGCAGTTCTGGGGAGAACCTTTCTGTATAAAAAAATGGATCGGGATGGAAAGGTGAATCAGAGCGAACTGGGAATTTCCCTGGATCGGCAGAGCCAGTTGGAGGAAATATGGGGAAAGGATGGATTTGCTATCGCTTATGAGCGGGTGAAGCAGGCGGTAGAAGAAACCGCAGGGCAGATATTAACGTATGAGGGAGTACCAGTGGAACCATTTTTCCACAAGATCAGTGCCGGAGTGACAAGAGCGGGAGAAGAGCCGTACCTGGTGTCCGTGGACAGCAAATGGGATATGGAGGCGGAAGGGTACGAAGCAGTCCGGGAGTGGAAGGAGGAAACTTATGGAGAGATTCAGATGATCAGCCGGGATGAGGCCGGGTATGTGGAGGAGATCCAGATCGGTGGACAGGTGTATACGGGTGATGAAGCAATGGAGCTGCTTCAGCTGCCAAGCCCCGCATTTACCATTTCCCACCTGGAAGGCGGGCGGGTGGAAGCAGTCTGTCATGGGGTGGGACATGGGATTGGGCTCAGCCAGTATGGGGCAGAAAAACTGGCGGAGGAAGGTTACGGGGCGGAGGCGATTCTTGGTTATTATTTTAAAAATGTAGAAGTTATTTCGTTAGACCGTGTATAAGTTTTTGTCACCGGGTAACAATATTACCGAGGTGATAAGGGTGAAAGATAAATTCAATCAGTTATTTCAGGACAAATTATTTCTTGTAATGCTGGTACTTGGCCTGCTGACTATTGTTGCCGCGGCAGGCGCCATTACGATCCAGAGAGGAAATACGCCAGGGGAGAATCCGTATATGCAGATGGAAGAACCCGGAAAATTGATGGCGGAGGAGACACAGGAAGAGAAGGAGCCCATGATCGAGATCGTGGAGCAGACCGTGGGAGCGGGTGAGGAAGCCGGTGGGACAGAGGGCAGTCAGACGGTCCAGAATAGCCGCAAGGATGCCCAGACGAAGGGATCTGAGGATCCATATGTGGCAGCCGGAACCGGTAAAGACGCCGCAACCCCGCTGGTACTGGATTTTTCCGACTCCAGCACCCTGGGGTGGCCAGTACGGGGCAATATTCTGCTGGATTACAGCATGGACACCACCACCTATTTTCCAACCTTAGACCAGTATCAGTGCAATCCTGCTGTCGTGATCCAGGCCAGTATCAGTGACCCGGTGGAGACACCGGCTCCGGCCAGAGTGGTCTCGGTTTCTTCGGATGAAGAACTGGGGAATTACGTGGTGCTGGATCTGGGAAATGATTATGTGGCTACCTGTGGTCAGTTAAAGGACATCCAGGTCATGGAAAATGAGTACCTGGAAGCTGGGCAGGTCTTAGGCTATGTGGCAGAGCCAACAAAATATTACAGTGTGGAAGGCAGCAACGTGTATTTTAAACTGATGCATGATGGAAAGGCTGTGGATCCGGTGGGATATTTTCAGTAGGCGCTGTGGCTGGATTTGAACGCAGATAAGCATTCCCCCGATTCAAGTGCGCGGAGCACTAAGCGGTGGGTGAGGGGGGATGCTTATGTCAGTGGGAGCTTTCAGCTCCCACTGACAGATCGCGAAGCGACTGCGTTCATGAGCAAGTAGCGAAGCGGATTGCGAATGTCAGCTTTACAAATTACGAGGAATCTCTCTTGGGGCGAGAAACGTGCCGGGGGAGATTTTTCAATGTCTTTTGGAGAATTCGGACGTTTTTAATAAAAATCTAATAAATTGTTCACAGAGAGGTCAGAGTTTTTTTGTATCATATTTTAAGAAAAGCCAGGATTTCCTGAAAGGATAATTCCGCATGATATGGCAGTGACAGAAGATTTTGTCGAGACTACTTTACTACATAAAGGAGCAAAAGATGAATATTTTATTTTTTTTGACCCCCAAAAGCGATGTTGCGTTTCTTTACGATGATGAGACCTTAAGACAGGCCCTGGAAAAGATGGAGTATCATAAGTATTCCGCTGTTCCGGTGATCAGCCGGTCTGGTAAATACATTGGAACCATTACAGAGGGTGATATGCTGTGGGGAATTAAGAACCAGTATGATTTGAGCCTGCGGGATTCAGAGCATATTTCTGTGTCAGCGATCAAGAGAAGATCGGATAACCGCCCCGTGTATGTCAATGCCACCATGGAAGACTTGATCGACAAAGCGTTGAACCAGAACTTTGTGCCGGTGGTGGATGATCAGAAGAATTTTATCGGGATCATCACCAGAAAAGATATTATCAGTTATTGCTACGGAAGGCTCTGTGAGGCGGAACGGTCATGAATTTCCAGGAGATCGAACGGTATGAGGCAGCTGGAAGATCCGCATTAAAGGAATATGGAATGGAGCAGTGGAGGTTTGAACTGCTCCATTGTTCAGAAAATGCTACATTTCTGGTGACAGAGCCGGGACATGAAAAGGACGGACTGGCTGCTGGAGCCGGTTTGGTTAGTGATGCCAGAAAACGGGTGATGCGGGTGGCAAGACCCGGGTATCATACACTGGAGGAACTGGAGAGTGAGATCCGGTGGGTGGAGAAGATCTGGGAAGAGAAGTTGGTTCCCGTGGCGAGGCCGGTGAGAAACCGGTGCGGGGATGGAGTGACAGTATCTGCATCGTTCTCCTGCGTTATGTTCGAGTTCATACCGGGTCACGCACCTGATCCAAAGCACGATGCCTGCGCCCTGGACGATTTCCGGGAGATCGGCAGAATGGCGGCAAAGCTGCATGAGCAGGTGATCTGCTGGCCGGAGGCAGAAAAATTATGCCGCCCCCAGTGGGATTATGAACATATGCTGGGAGCTAAGGGACTGTTCGGAGACTGGCGGTTGTGCCGGGAACTGGATGAAGCTGGTTTTCAGATCATCGAGCGTGTCTGTGAAAAAATCCGGAAAAATCTGGTCCATTATGGAAAAAAAAGGGAGAATTATGGACTGATCCATTCGGATCTGCGCGCAGCTAATTTATTAAAGGATGAACATGGTATCCATGCTATCGATTTTGATGACAGTGGTTTTGGGTGGTTTTTATATGACGCCGCCGCCGCTATCAGCTTCGTAGAATACGATAAAAGAGCCGGAGAATGGCTGAGCTCCTGGGTAAACGGTTACCGCGAGGTACGTCCATTATCGCCAGAAGAAGCGCATCTGATTCCGACCTTTGTTATGGCCCGGCGAATCCAGCTGATGGCATGGATCACCAGCCACGATGATTCTGACCCGGTGAAGGTGTATTACAGGGGATTTGCAGGGGAAACGGTGAAGATGGGAGAGAGATTTTTACTTGGTAATCCGGATTTTTTTCAGCTTTATCAGGAGAATTAGGAGAATCCTGAAGATCAGGATTCTCCCTGCAATGGCTTAGTTGTCACAGGAATCACAGCTGGAGTCCAGGCTGAGTGGCATGATGCCAATATCGCCGCAGCCGCCATTACCGCCGCAGCTGCCATTACCGCCGCAGCCGCCATTACCGCCGCAGCTGCCATTACCGCTGCAGCCGCCATTACCGCCGCAGCCGCCATTACCGCCATATCCGCTATTTCTCATGGCATCTTCCCATCCCTCATGATATCCACGACGGAAGCCATTTCGAAACCCATTCCGAAACCCATTCCGGAAGGACTGGTTACCACTACAGCTATTATTGCCGCTGCCACCGCAGCCGTTATTGCAGCCATCGTCACATCTAGTATTCCAACGATTACAACCATTTCTACAACCGCCACATCCATTATTTCCAAAGATACACATATTCAGGTCTCCTTTTTGATTGGTTTGTACTGTATCCTATGTCCATCGGGGACAATGTGTGAATCCTGTTTTTTGAGCCTGTAATTGGCAGAGAGGAAAACGAGGCGCTTAAAAAAGCACAGAAATTCCCTATATACCATAAAATAATTCTATAAGAATTAAAAAGGAGTCTACAATATGGACTGTGTATACAGAAACCAGAATACAGGCTGGTGTGGACAGACAACGGGCCCACAGGGCGGCTGTTATCCATCTGGAATGACAGGTTATCCACTGGCTATGGCATATATTCCGTGGCAGCAGTGGAAAACACCTTATGATCCGGCAAAGGGTCTGAGCCGGGGAACGATTTTTGAAGATCTGGATCTTCCATTTGAGAAAGAGAGGTGTCGGGGCGTATGAATCAGAATTGCAGCCAGCTTTTAGACTATATCACCCAGGTCAGCTTTGCAGTGGATGAGGTGGTGCTTTACCTGGATACTCATCCTTATGATCCTGCAGCTCTGGATTATTACCATCAGGCGGTCCGCGCCAGAGAAAATGCCATGAAAGCATACGCCACAACCTGCGGCCCCCTGAATTTTGATCAGGTGACCTCTGAAAATAACTGGAACTGGATCAACAGCGCATGGCCATGGGAAGGAGGAATCTGCACATGTGGAAATATGAAAAACGCCTGCAGTACCCGGTAAAAATTACGCAGCCGAATCCAAAGATCGCACAGTATATTATGAGTCAGTATGGTGGCCCGGACTGCAAAAACCTATAAAACCCCCAGAAAGCCTTTGGTTATGCGGCTTTCTGAGGGTTTCTCTATACATAGTATATTACCTTAAATTCCCCATTTTGTCTATCATAAATAATCTTTTTTACAATCTTTCGCAGAGCATTGCCCTTTATCTCAAAGTCCACATTCGGATCTGAAAACAGGTCGTAGGCGCTCTGGATCCGCCGGAGCACCTCATCCTGATCGGGAATCTCGGCCTGTGGGGAAGGTGCTGCCTCCTGCAGCTTCTGTAAAAGTTCTTCTCGTTCCGCAGCCAGACGCAGTTTATTTTCCTTGTATTCTTCCAGGGTGTCGATGCCTGCCTCGTAGGCTTCCTTAATACGCAGCTCTTTTAACGTTACTTTATCAAGCGCATCGGTGATCAGATCCTGTTCGGTGGCAGCAGCAGTGGTTTCTGGTGGAAGGTATTCATATTCAACAGATTCGGACTCCAGCACAGTTTTGATGGAATGCAGGAGAAGCTGCTCTGCCTTGGCAACGGTGATGGCGCAGGAGCCGGGATGCAGTCCCTTCGAATATTTCCAGCATTGGAAGAAATCACTTCCATGATTAGACCGGACCCGGTTCAGACTGAGTGAAGCGCCGCAGACGCTGCAGACCAGAAGACCGGAGAGCCAGTGGCCACAGGAAGACACTTCGCGGCGATTTAGAGGCCGGTATTCCGCACGGATCCGTTCCTGGACTGCTGGAAAGATCTTCGTGACGGATGAGCGGACCTCATGAGTCCCCTGGAAGGAATAGCCGTTCCACAGGACGGTTCCATTATAGAACTGGTTCTGCAGGATCCGGGAAATGGTCCGGCGTTCAAATGGATTTCCACGTCTGGTCCGCCAGTGGTGTTCATTGCAGGCTCTGGCGATGGCAGTCATATCTTTCCCATCATAATAGGACTGGAAAATGTATTCCACGATCTTATAGGTCTCTTCATTGATCACAAAAGCCCTTCCTTCTCCTACGGCCTCGTATCCAAGGGAAGGAGAGGACTGATAGCCCTGCCGCAAAGCCTTCTCCGTCATGCCGCGGACCACCTCTCCGGACAGGTTGTAGGAGTAGTACTCGTCAAACCATTCAATGATGGTCTCGATCAGCCGCCCGAACATCCCTTCCATGATCGGCTCCGAGACGCTTTTGATCTCGACACCGCATTTCTTCCGGAGAATCCCCTTGTAAAAGGTAGATTCTTCCTGGTTACGGGCGAAACGGGAAAATTTCCAGAGGTACAGTCGCTTAAACGGCGCCGGTGACTGGGATTTGGCGATGGCGATCATCTTCTGGAACTCCGGCCGGTTGTCGGCCTTTCTTCCGGAGATTCCTTTTTTCTCTTCAAAGATGTATTCCGGAGGGATCACAAAGCCATCCTTCTTTGCTTCATCCAGGATCACCCGAAGCTGGGCGTCCGGGGAAAGTTCTGTCTGATCATCTGTGCTGACGCGGATATAGGCCGCGCCGATCTCCAGGGCTTTTGGTGCCATTCTATCATCTCCTTGTGAATTTTACTGAAAAATGGGTATAAAAAGAACACCCCTTGCCAGGATGCTCTGGAGATGATATAATTCAGGTGTCTAATCTGATTATATCGGCCAGAGCAATCTGGTAAGAGAAAATCTATGTGAAGCCGTTCGGTGTTGGTAGCACCGGGCGGTTTTGCATTTTATAGTGTTTTTTCCAACTGTTCGGAAATTCCGAATAGTTGAGCGCGTGAATATTTTTTGCTGGAATTAGTTATTGGATGATTCAGTTATTTTTTCAAGCACAGGTGTTAGCGTGGGCGCTTTGGTACGAATGCCATCAATGTGTTCATATAAATCATCTTTGATGGGAGAGCGCATTGGATCCAAAATAAAGTCAATACCTTCTCGGCGTGCCTGTTTTGCTGCTGGAACAAAGTCACTATCTCCAGAAATTAAAATAATACGGTCAACCTGTTTTTTAAATGCTAAGGATGATATATCGACGCCGATGCGCATATCAACACCCTTTTGTGAAATGGAAAGAGAAAAATCCTTTTCAGTTAATTGATCAACAGTAATTTTGCCAGAAAGCAATTTTTTGGTAGTCTCTGGTTTGAGGTTAAATAATGCTTGTTCCTCAGCGAGACGTCCAAGACGGAGCGCAAATTTTCTCTGATGTTTCAACTCATTGAAAAATTCAGTGGCCCATGTATAATCTGGAGTATTTCCAAGATTGATAGCACGTTTCAATAGTGGGTGATATATGTTTTTGGAACTTGGAGGGCAGTCGTAATAGAATACACGATATAGAGTAGCGCCTTCCTTTTCGTCTACTATATGACGATGACAGTATGCAGATAACTCTTTAGCACGTTCGGCGGGAGTTTTATCTCCATATATGTGGTAAGCACGTTTACGGTAAAAAGCACCATCAACTAGTATTGCAGTTTTAATCATAGATTCCTCTCCTTTGAAAAAAATACCCCTAGCGTCATCACATCCCTTATGGTGGGAGGATTACTGCTAGGGGTATACTCTCAAGTTAATACATTACCGAAGTAATGGTTAGGTCTTTTGTACCACATATGTGGTACCATCAATTTACCCCAAAACAGTAAAAATGTCAATAAGTAAATCAGAAAAATTTCGAAAATATTCTAAGTACAAACCATAATGATAGTTGTACTGAAAATGTCATTTCAATTTCAGGTTATTCAGTTTCTCCATAATAAGGTGAGCATTATCCCGTATAAGGCGCTTGAAATATGCCATTTCTTGATCTGAATATCCATGGACGCTTTCCCAAGTATAATCCGGGAGATAGCAGGTTGCATCGTGGAAACCGTCCCTTTCATCTGGAGTTTCAATGTAAACTTTTACACGTCCATCTGGGCGTAATTCGGAATGAGTAATTTCAGTATCATCGTTTAGTGTTAAATAGGGATACATCATAAAGTGACACCTCCTCATTTGATAATGACATAGAGTATTCCTTTCAGAAGAGTTAAGCTGCGTGGTTGTAATCGACAATCGCCACCTCGGTCAACAGATCCTTTAAGCGTGCAATGATGGATTCGATCTTTTTCATTGTAACGCCATTGATATATTCTTCGCCACATTGTGTGCATCGGTTACATGGAACATTTTTGATGATAATGTAGCAGTTGTTGAAAGAGGTCATATAAGTAGTAGTGGATTTTTCAAGGTTTCCCTTACATAAAAAGCAAGTCATAGTTATTTCTCCTTCACTTGTTTTAATTCCATCAGTTTTTATATTTTCTCATAAACCGTCAGCACCGGATCAAACTGAATCACATATCCATCAGATTCCACGTATAGCCCATATTTTTCACGGTAACATTCCAGAGCTTCTGCCAGGAACTCTTCAGAGACATCCAGACAGTCGGCCAGTTCGTGACGGCTGCGGCAGTGGTGGCGGTAGCCTTGTATGATTCCGGAGAGACCGATCCGGCGGTTGTAGGCCCGGAATCTGGCGAGACGTTCCTGCTTCCTAGAATTCGCATCGCTCTGATCCAAAATATTTCCAAAACTTGTATAGTGGTGTTCCAGTTCTTCAGCAAGAGTATCAGCGGTTTGAGCGGCATTCATTCCGGTATGGATGGCAATGGAACCATCAACATAAAGACCATGTAAACGATCGCTTTTAAAATTCACATAATCAACAGGAACGTGCTGATCGAAAGCCTCCTGTTCTAATTGTTCAACGGTAGTCACCGGCATCAACTCCTATTTTTTAGATCTGCGATTCTTAACGAATTCCGCATATGCCCGAATGTCATCCAGCTCGTCCTCGGTGTATTCGTCACCGTCGAAGTGGGCGGCGATGGTGGCTGTATAGGGAATGTTCTTGGTTTTAGAGTCGATAATTTCACCGAGAGCAAGACTTTCAGTGTCAATTCCTAGTTCTTTTGTTATTTTCATTACATTAGTGATGTTAGAATTTGCGAAGCCACGTTTCAAAATACTATCAAGGGTTGTCCATGGCATCTGAATAACTTCACAAAATTTCTTTAAGCTTCCATAACGGGATATTATCATTTCTCGAATTTTCATTTCAGTAGCTTCCATGTTGATACCTCCTAATCAAAGGATACTATATAAATATCGAAAAATCAAGATTATTTTACTGCAAAATGGAAATAAATCACGAATATTCGAGAGAGGTGAGAGACATGTATCCGAATTTAGATGCAGAAATGGCACGAAAGAGAATAACAAGAGCCTTCCTTGCAGAAGAGATGGGTAAAACAGCTATAACATTATCATTGAAGCTAAACGGAAAAGCACCATTGACGCTGGCCGAATGTGTAGAAATCAAGAATATAGTAAATCCAGAGTGTACGGTGGACTATCTGTTCGCAACAGAGGGCGATTTAGAACATAGTTGACTAGTAACCGTACATACCAGCATCTGCATAACTTACAGAGAGGTGGTTTAGATGAAAGAAATCAAAGTGATTAATGCATTGAATATTGACGGGAAAGAAATTCCGTTTTCTGAATTGACGGTGGAAGATCAAAAGCAGATGGCGGGAAAGATCCGGGATACAGTAATGAACTTTGCTGGATACAGAAGAAAGACCGCCTGATGGCGGTTGTGATGGACAAGTCAGGAGAGGAGACAAAGTATGAAACTGAAAGATTTGCTGAAAAGTTTTGGTGGCGGTGTCTGTGTGTCAGTGTACGATGATTCCAAGGGAGTTCCTTTCTGATGACAATCCAAACCATTATAGATCGACATGTATCACGTTGGAAGATTGGTGGCCAGATGTTGAAGACCGCAAAGTTGAAAGCTGGGGAATTGAGATCAATGGACATGGTGATCCGGTGGTATTCAGCCAAAAGATTTTATGATAATGCTGGGGCAGATTGTGGTTGAGGTAACGAAACGTCATTTGGAAGATCAGACTAGAATGAAAACTGATTGTATGCTATAATGCGAATGTTACCGCCTCCCATTCTGGTGACAGGAAGGAGGTGCATACCAAGATGGAATCACTTGTTTCTTTTTTTATCGCTGTCGCGGCTGGTGTAGCTTGCCACTACATCATCAAATGGTTGGATAGGCGATAAGCAACGGTAACCAGCCTGCAGATGCCTAACTGCAAAAAACAGGAAGAAAGCCCCTGAGTCTCGACCACTCAGGGGCTTTCGTTTTGCATCCAGGATGGACACTTATTTCTTTTTGCCTATCGGCATTATAGCATATGCAGAAACAGTTTTCAAGATACCATAAATACAAAAATTGACCAGGGAGCCAAAACCCTGGTTTTTCATATTATAAAGAAAAGAGGACAAATTTATGAGAGATATTACATTATGCCATCCGCGCCTCCAGAAACTAGCCATAGAGCTGATCCAGAAATGTTCTGCCCAGGGCCTTCAGATCAAAATCGGTGAAACTCTCCGTACCAGATCGGAACAGGATACCCTATATGCCCAGGGACGCATGACACCAGGAAGCATTGTGACCAATGCCAAAGGCTCCAGCTACAGCTCCTATCATTAATGGGGAACTGACTTTGACATTTACCGCGCTGATGGCCATGGGGCTTATTATGATAAAGATGGCTTTTTCACCAGGGTGGGAGCGATTGGCGTGTCCATCGGATTAGAATGGGGCGGAAACTGGAAATCCATCGTGGATAAGCCTCATTTCCAGCTTCCGGATTGGGGAAGCAGCATCAGCGGGATCAAGAAAGAATTTAAGACGCCGGAAGAATTTATGAAAACCTGGAAAGGAGAGGAGAAGGTTGTTGAGGGCTGGCAGAAGGATGTCAACAGCTGGTGGTACCAGAATGCTGATGGAACCTGGCCAAAGAGCGAGTGGAGGCTGATCAACCACCACTGGTATCTCTTTGGCGCAAACGGATATATCAGAAAAGGCTGGCACCGTTGGAATCCGGACACGAAGCAGGTAGATGCGGAAGATGGTTCCGGTGACTGGTATTATTTCCAGGAGACCGGAGATTTAGAGGGAGCCTGCTGGCATGGAACCGAGAAAGGATCTCTGGAGATCTGGCACGTAAAATAGAGGAAAAATTTCCTATATCTAAATACACTCTGGTATCCTGACTGAGTCATAAAATCTCACATAGGTTTCTGCACTCTGGTGGCCCGGATGGAGAAATGGGCGCTTCCATGCGTTACCTTTCTCAGCGCTACGCCATGCCCTATGATGTGGGTAAAGCCGTTCTCACTGATATCGGTACTGAGGAACTGGCTCATCTGGAAATCGTAGCAGCAATCGTTCATCAGCTGACCAGAAACCTCACGATGGAAGAAGTCGAAAGCTCTGGCTTTGGGCCTTACTATATTGATCATACCGCCGGAATCTGGCCTCAGGCGGCAGGAGGGGTGCCGTTTAATGCCTGTGAGTTCCAGTCCAAGGGCGATCCAATTACGGATCTGTGTGAGGATCTGGCAGCAGAACAGAAAGCCAGGAGCACCTACGATAACATCCTCCGCGTCGTCAAAGACCCGGAAGTCTGCGATCCGATCCGCTTCCTCAGAGAACGGGAAGTGGTTCATTTCCAGCGTTTCGGTGAAGCCCTGCGTAATGTACAGGATCACTTAAGCAGCCGCAATTTCTATGCACTGAACCCGGCCTTTGATAATCCGGCGAAAGCGAGCTGCTGCAAATCGTAGAGTTAACCAGTTGCTGTACGCGGGAAGACATTTCTGGACTGTAGACTTAACCAAAAAATCTGGAAGAATTTAGGAAGAATGCCTATTGCAAATTCAGGGAGAACGTGTTAAGGTATAGATACAAAGATTTGTATACAAATTTTAAAAGTTGTATACAAACAAAAAAGTCAGAAAAGGAGAATGTATCATGGAAAACAAGACAAATTTTTCCCTGGAAGGTAAAGTAGCTCTGGTTACAGGTGCTTCCTATGGTATCGGATTTGCAATCGCAAAGGCTATGGCTGGTGCAGGCGCAACTATCGTATTCAACGATATCAAGCAGGAGCTGGTAGACAAAGGTCTTGCTGCATATAAAGAAGAGGGCATTACTGCTCATGGTTATGTCTGCGATGTAACAGATGAGGATGCAGTAAACGCATTTATTAAGAAAGTAGAAGAAGAAGTTGGAGTGATCGATGTCTTAGTAAACAATGCCGGTATCATCAAGAGAATCCCGATGATCGAGATGGCAGCAAAAGACTTCAGACAGGTTATTGATGTTGACTTAAACGCTCCATTTATCGTATCCAAGGCAGTGATTCCAAGCATGATCAAGAAGGGTCATGGAAAGATTATCAACATCTGTTCCATGATGTCCGAGTTTGGTCGTGAGACTGTATCTGCATATGCAGCTGCAAAGGGCGGCTTAAAGATGCTGACCAGAAATATTGCATCTGAGTATGGTGAGTACAACATTCAGTGTAACGGTATTGGACCTGGTTACATTGCAACTCCTCAGACTGCTCCTCTGCGTGAGAAACAGCCAGATGGTTCCAGACATCCATTTGATCAGTTCATCGTTTCCAAGACACCAGCAGGCCGTTGGGGCGAGGCTTCCGATCTTGGTGGTCCGGCAGTATTCTTAGCTTCTGACGCATCTGATTTCGTAAATGGACAGATTCTGTATGTTGATGGTGGTATCCAGGCTTACATCGGAAAACAGCCTTCATAATTTTGACTGTTCGTAACGGGGAAAGTCAGAATCATTATAAGTGATTGAATAAGGGCGTGTGAAAAATGATTTCTCATTTTTTCACACGCCCTTATCTTTTAGAATCATTCCCTTCCGCATACAGGTAAACAGGTATGACATAAATGCCTCTCTTGTCTCTTTTTTCTTTCGACGGCTGCAGAAGAAGCAGGAACCATTTTTCAGATGGACAGAACCATCCTCATTTACAGAAACTACCTGTGAAAAATTGAGGAGGAGACTGCGCCCGCTCATATAAAAACGTCCGCCTTTTGGCAGCAGCGCCATTAAATCCGAAAAGGAGAGACGTGTGGCCACATCCCCCTTTAACGTGTGGATGATCAGGCGATGATTCTGCGTTTCCGCATATAAAAAATCATCCAGAAGAATCCTCTGGCAGGATGACTGTCCCTGACCAAGGATGGCCGAAATCTCAATATAAGCCGGTTCGGCCAGAAAGGTGCGGATCTCATTGAGGCACCAGGCCAGTGTGTCCTCCTCCACCGGCTTTAAAAGGTAGTCGAGCGGATGTACCCGGTATCCTTCAAGGGAATAATCCCGCTCATTGCTTACAAAGATAAGAGGAATCCGTGCGGCAACAGATCGAAGTTTTTCGGCTGTTTCAATCCCGTTCAGACCGTTTTTTGCAAGCATAATATCCATGAATACAGCATTGAAAAGACCAGGATGGAAAGCCGCTAAGAATGCTTCACCGCTTTCATAGCAGGTAAAATCGGCTATCTCCCCATGGCTTTCGAAATTTTTTTGTATTAAAGTGATCAGATGCTTCTGATCGAAAATGCAATCTTCCACAATAGCAAGATGCATCATAACTGCAACACTCCCTTCACCACGATGCTTCTGAACCAATTAGGTCGAGGTTTGACCATTTGCGTCGAGGTGGTTTTCAGAAAAACACGTGATTGATATAATATTAGTATAGAATATTATGCGAAAAATGTAAATATTGAGGAAACCTGATGTTTGTACGGAATCCGCTGTTTGCGCAACGCGTGAACAGCACTGAATCCGGGCAAAAATAGGGGGAGAAAAGTATGAGAAAGAAATCGAAAAAAATTTTAGCAGCTGCATTGTCAGCTATATTAATATGGAATACATGTGAATGGCAGCCACAGGCATTGGCGGCTGGTTCGCTGCAGCGGATTGAGGATGAAACGGGAGCAGATGATACTGTGGAAACAGCAGAAAAAGAAACTTCATCAAAAGAAACGTCATTAAAAGAATCTGTATTAAAAGCTTCTCCGTCGAATGCTTCTCCATCGAATGCAGAAGTAAAAAATGACAGCGACGAGTCTGATACTGGCGTGTTACCCGGTAGTGGAACAACGGTGCCACCGGAAGCAAATGAAGATGAGACAGGTGCAGAGGCAGGGGCAAACGGAGCAATAACAGGAACCGAGGCCGGAATAAACGGAGCACCAAACGGAACAGCAACAGGAGCAAAGATAGAAGCGTTCCTGGGGCTGGATGAGGCTATTGCGGTGCAGAAGCTCTCTCT